>Ga0137403_10003704_pt1 | contig 18281 bp, 15 predicted proteins | sample CZOMad2_1_16fung_FD_122057 | JGI IMG/M metagenome (GOLD analysis project Ga0137403, IMG submission 122057) | Vadose zone soil fungal communities from Angelo Coast Range Reserve, California, USA - CZOMad2_1_16fungal (Hybrid Assembly) | ecosystem: Environmental > Terrestrial > Soil > Vadose zone...
CGGAGAAAGGCCAAATGAAGATAGTAAATAGAAAATGGAAAAGAGCGAAGCGCTGAATGCAGATAATTTCTTCAAGGTTTCTCCGGAGGAGTTTCGCGGCCAACGCCCAGTGCATCGGCCACGCGATTGATGTAGTTGAACCAGGAGGCAATCAAAGTGATTTGCAAAATTCCTTTATCGTCAAAGCCGACCGCACGCAATCTGTCTAAATCTGCAGCGCTGCATTGGACCGCATCCTTCGTCAATTTCACGACGTAATCGCACATCGCGCGTTCCTGCTCGGTAATAGGAGCACTGCGATAATCGCGGCGCAGCGCCTCGATCAGCGAATCGTCCAAGGTCACTCTACGCAGAAACTCTGCGTGGGATTCGATTCAATAGTGGCACCGGTTAGTGATCGAGACCATGGTCGCAATCATTTCATGCTGCCGCCGTTGTAGCGGGAGTTCCGGCGCCATCATCGCGCCAAAAGCGCTGAAGGAATGAAACAGGACGTCCGGCAGCAGCGTGTGCGAACCGACGATGCTGGCCTCAAAGCCGCGGTCCACCGCGGGCGCCGGGGTCGCATATTCTTGCGGATATAGTTTTCGCTCGGCTTCGATCGCGGCTTTCACGCGCGGGTCGTCTTCCATCGAAACGGTCTTGATCCAGGTCATCCAGTATTCCTCGGTATTATTTAAATAAAATTCTCAATCTTTTCCGGACTGCGAAGAGTGCGCGTCGGCGCGCCGCGCGGTAGCGGAGTTTTTGGCAGAACTCGCTAAAGCTGGCGATTTCAGCACCACGGAAACGTGTTCGTGAATAGATTGGCGTTCGTTGTTGTCTTCCGGATGATTCTGTCGATAAGGTCCGGTAATTGCCTGCGCGGATTCATCGGCCTTGTAACGCAAATAACGGATTTTGTGAGCTTCCGCTTTGCCATCGTCGCCGAGGCCGTTGTAGCAGAGCATTAAATTATAATGGGCCTGCAAGTCTTCGGGGTCGATGGTGAGTGTGGTTTCAAATTCCTTCACCGCATCGGAATATTTCTTTTGCAGAAAATAAATGCGGCCAAGTTCGTTCCGCACCACGCGATCGCGTGGATATTGCTGCAATACGCTTTGCAACCTGGCAATCGCTTCGTCGTACTTGCCTTCTGCTTTTAAGTCGCGCGCATAGAAGTAATTTGCACGCGCCAAATTAGGTCTTAGTGAAAGAGCTTTGTCCAAAACTGTGAAGGCGCCCGCGGTGTCGCCTTCCTGTGTGCGCACTCTTCCGATATTTACCCAGCCATCGAAATTATTGGGATCGGCTTCCGTGGCTTTGAGGAATGCGGCTTCGGCGCCCTTGAAATCATTCTGAAGAAATAACCCGATCCCGTAATCATTCCAGCGCATCCAGTCTTCTTTCGCAGCAGCCGCATTCGGAGTTGGGGCCGGATTGGTTTTCGGCAAGACAGAAATTGATTTCGTATCTTCAGCGACGGTGATGATCGGAAGATCGGGAATTCTTTTCAACGCACCGGCAACTCCATTGGTGTCGCCGTGGAAAGCGAATTTGCGGTCGTCATAGTCGGGAGTTGTTGCGCCTTTGGGCGGAGTTGGATCTTCTTCGCCGGCGTAAGAAAATTGCGTGTTCCACCACATGAATTTTCTGTAGTTCAGTTGGGCGTGGAGATTGATTTTATCGCCGGCATTTTCCGGAATGTGCATGTGGAAATGTACGGTGTCGGCCGCGCCGGGCGGAATCAGATGCACAAAAACAGTTGCCCGACTAGACCACGCATTGCGTTTGTTGATGACGTTGCCGTGGGCGTCGATCTGTTGCGAGCGGTAGAAATGCGCGCCGGGTTCGACTGGGCCTTTGCCGTCGTCTTCGACCTTGCCGCTCCAAAAAAGTACCTGGCCTTTTTCATCGGTGGCTTGCAGTTCGAGCCAGACATCGAATGCGTCCACTGTTCCACCAGGGAAGAAATGCCCAACTTTGCGGGTTCGAACGACCACGTCCACCAGGTAGTCGTCGCCGCGACGCACGGAAGCGTTTACACGTCCCAGAGGCGCAGTGATGGGGCGCGCTTCGCCTTTGGGGCCTTGCGGAGAAGTAACCTCGGCTTCTTCGCCGACAGCGAAAGTAGTGGAAAGTTCCTGGCGGTTGGCCAGAGGCGAAGCCGCGGGATGTGGAATTTCCTTTTCGGCGGGAGAAATTCCAAACACATCGACGGCGACTTGCTTGTCCCGGAGAAAATTAACGCTTTGCGCAAGCTGCACAGCATCTTGGTTCGCGGTGGGCACCGCGGTGTTCGCTCCGGGAAAGCGATGCGAGTGAACGAATCCATTGATGTTGCCTTCGTCTTTCGAAGGCAACAATGGCATGTGGCAGTCCGCGCACATCATCGAATTCGCCGGATAGTAAAACGAGCGCGCGCCCTGGCCGGAGACGCCGCTGGCTTGCCAGTTATCGTATTCATTGAATCCGCGCACCCAGCGATAGCTATTTACCGGAACGTCGAGATGAACTTTGTGGCAGCCGGAGCAGAATTCGGCGGTCTGCTCGCGCATGAACGGTTTTAGGAAGGTGCGGCGATGCGGTTCAGGATTCACTTTGACCATGAAGTCGTGCAGCGCGCGCATCACGGGATTTTCGCTGGCGGCCAGTTCGTGGAGCTTGGGATATTCCAGGACGAAGTCGCCCTGGCCCATGGTGCTTTTCACTTCGACGATGCTATGGCACATCATGCAGCTGAGGCCGGCCTGCGCCGCGGGCGTGTTTTCAATCTGGCGGATTGGAGTGTCAAACATTCCGCTGAAGAGAAGCGCTGGATCGTGGCAGCCCGCGCACCATTTGGAAGACTTCACGCCGGCGACATCCTGCATATACTCGATGCTTTTGCGATACCACTGATTGTTGAAGGATGAGAAGTGGTGCGCGGAACTGTTCCACTGTTTGTAAATGTCGGAGTGGCAGCGTTCGCAAGCCTGCGACTGCATAAAATATTTTGCCGGAATGTTTTTGCCGTCCCGCGTTTGCGCGGAGCTCGGAAAGAATTTTCCGTTGGGCCCATCGCCTTCGCCGTCCATGGTTTCCGTGGGCATGTGCGGATTCACAACGCGGTTACTGTTTTTCCACGCGATGTTGCGGGCCCCCCATGAGCCAGCAGCGATTCCAGTCATCAGCAGAGTCAGTACCGCAAAGCTGGTGACCGCCCCAGCGAAACCTTGGCCTAGCCAGCCGCGCCTGGCAACCCACGAAGTCGCCACAAACAAAACGCCAACGGCGCAGAGCGCGATGTGCAGATAGAGCCAAATGCGAAAACGGTTTGCCGTACCTATTTTGATTAGCGCGATGCCAAGCAGCGTACCTATGGCGATTAGTCCCCAACCAAGGCGAATTTCCAGAGGACCATCGCGAAAGACCTGACGCAAAATCGGAATGAGCAGCACGGCAAGAAGAATTCCTGCTCCGGTGTGAAGCAGTACGCCGCCGCCGTAGATGATGGTGGCGGTAGGGTATGCATACAAATAAATCGCGGAAAGAGCTAGAAGAAAAAGAAGCGGAAACCGCCAGCGAGTCATCACCCGTTAACCCCGAAATGCAAATTGTTCCACTCGCCAATCCCCAGGAAATACGAACGCGGCCGGAATAGTTTGGGGTATCCGACCGCGTCGCTAAGGGGTGCTCCCGAGGTGTAATGAAAACCGTAAAATCGGGTAGCGCTGATTACTTTCTTGAGGTCATTTATAGGGAAGGCCACAGCAAGGCACAATAATGCAAACATATTAGAATCAGCGCGCATCCGTAAGCGCCTCATTTTCATGTAGTTCGTAGGCTTTGGCCGTCGCAACATTCTTGAATTCCTGGGTTGTTCCGCTGGGCCATTCTACGGCTAAGCGATCAACGCGATCGGACTTGCCGACACCAAAAGTCAAAGGCCATTCCGATTGCGACAAATAGCTCGATCCGCCGCGGACGGAGCGCATCTGAGTTTCCCCGCCGTGATAAATGCGAACAACGGCTCCGATAGCGTCGCGATTGGATTTGGTTCCAGTCAGATGGAGACGCAGGGCGCGATTTCGGGAGTGCAAATCATTGCGGAAAAGATAAGCGGGGCCGTTGTTGGTGGTGAGCAGCAGATCCACGTCGCCATCGCGGTCGAAGTCGGCGAAGGCGAGACCGCGACCGACACGAGGCGCGGCAAAATCTCCGCCGTTGGTGTTTACGACATCTTGAAATTTCCCATTGCCGAGGTTCAGGAATAGATGTGGTGGCTGGGCGTATCCGACGTTGCCGCGAATGTTGCGAACGGTATCGTCGATGTGGCCGTTGGCAACGACCAGATCGAGGCGGCCGTCGAGATCGAGATCGGCAAAGCCGCAGCCGAAGCCCAGAGTTGTTTTGGAAGGTCCGCCGACCCCGGCCGCGAGCGACACGTCATTGAATTGTCCGGCGGAAGGCGAACGGTACAGTCCAACCATTTCATTGTCGAAGTTGGTGATGGCGATTCCGGGTCGGCCAGAATTTTCGAAGTCGCCGACATCGACGCCCATGCCTGCGCGGGCCTTTCCGTCGGCGCTGAAAGCGAGGCCTGCTTCGACGGCGGCATCTTTGAATTTTCCGTTGCGCAAATTGCGATAGAGTTTGTTGGGTTGAGTGTCGTTGGCGACGAAAAGATCGGGCCAGCCATCTTGATCGAAGTCGAGCATGGCAACGCCGAGCGATTTTGAGCTGGTGTCAAAAATCCCGCTGGCGGCGGTGACGTCTTCGAAGGTGCCATCGCCGCGGTTGTGGAACAACCAGCAGGTCTCTCCTCGATAGGCTTCGGGAGTGCAATAGGATTTATTTTTTCCATCGAGGCTGCAAAAAACGTCGCGTTCGGGTGACCAGTTCACATAATTGCAGACGAAGAGATCGAGATGGCCGTCGCGATCATAATCGAACCACAGAGCCGATGTGCTGAAAGCCATGCGGTTGCCGAGGCCGCTGGATTTGGTGACGTCGCGAAAAGTGCCTTTGCCGGTATTCAGGAACAGGCGATTTTGGCCGACGCAGGTGATCAAAATGTCTGGAAATCCGTCGTTGTTGTAGTCGCCGACAGCAACGCCCATGCCGTACAGTTCGACGTCCAAGCCCGCGGCGCGAGTAACGTCTGAGAAAGTCCCGTCGCGATTATTCTTGTATAGCTTCAACGTGGAGCGAGTGCGTTTGTGGCCGGGCCAGTCCATGGAATTTACCAGCAGGATGTCTGGGTAGCCGTCCGAATCATAATCGAGGAAAGCACAACCGGAGCCGAGGGTTTCCGGAAGAAGCTTCCCGCCATAGGCGCCGCTGTTGTGACGAAAATCGATGCCCGCTTGCGATGTAACGTCCTTCAGTTGGAAAAGCGGATCGCCTGGAGCATTAGCACTCAATGTGTGCAACGGGAAGAGCGAGCCAAGGGCAAGTGCGGTGCCGGACTCCAGGAAAGAGCGCCGCTTCACGGCAGATTCACCAGCCCGTTTCGAATTGCATAGACCACCAGTTCCGCGGTTTTGTGAATTCCCAGGCGCTCCATGATGTTGGCGCGATGCACGGAGACGGTGTTCACGCTGAGATTGAGGTCCGAGGCAATCTCCTTGTTCGATTTTCCGGCGACGATGTGTTGCAGAACCTCGAGTTCGCGAGCGGTGAGCGCTGTGTCGCGCTCGCCTTTGAGGGTTTCGGCGCGCTGAAGCTGCGGATCGATGACCGATTTGCCTGCGGCGACATTCTTTATGGCGCTGGCCAAATCGAGATCGTTGGCGTTTTTAAGAACGTAGCCGCGTGCTCCGGCATCGAGAGCCTGGCGGACCAGTGTGTCTTCTGAATGCATGCTGAGCATGAGGATCGCGGTTTCGGGATGAGAGCGCAGGATTATTCGGGTGGCGGCGACGCCGGTTAGTTCCGGCAGTTGGCAGTCCATCACAATTACCTGGGGGTGTAATTTCTCAGCAAGCTGCACGGCCTCCGCTCCGTTGCTGGCTTCGCCGACAACTTCCAGGGTTTCGTCGTCATCGAGCATGCGGCGGAAGCCCCGCCGCACCAGCGCGTGATCATCCACCAGTAAAACGCTGATTTTATCCGACATTGGATTCCACTTTTTCCCTCGGCGCACTCATGCGAACCAAAGTGCCTCGCGCGTTGGCTGGCAGGTATTCAATGCTGCCAGAAATTAATTGCGCGCGTTCGCGCATGGCCACCAGACCGATACCGCGTTCGTACTTTCCGCCAGTCGGCGCGGATTGCGGCGAAATGCCTTTGCCATGATCCTCCACTTCAAGAATCAATGCATCCGGCTTGTACATCAAACGCACCCAGGCTTCATGCACACCCGCGTGCTTGCTGACGTTGTTCAACGCTTCCTGCACGATGCGATAAACCTGCACCCCCGCTGACGACTCTATGGTGAAGCGGGTTCCGGATTTTTCATAGTGCAGAGAGAGACCCATTTGCCGTTCGACCGTGGGAATATACCAATCAAGCGTGCTTTCCAGTCCGACTTCTTCGAGCAGCACCGGATGGAGAGCTTGCGAAAGGCTGCGAATATTGTTCAGCGTGGACTGGGCGATTTCGCGGACTTCGCTCAGCTCGGAGTGCAGCGGGGACGATTGCGGTAACTGTTTGTTCGCACGGCCAAGTAAAACGCCGATCGCGGTCAGCACCTGGCCAAACTCATCGTGCAGTTCGCGGGAAATGTGGCGCAGCGTGGACTCCTGGGTATGGATTAATTTCTGCGCGAGCTCGCTGCGTTGCGCGGAGAGCAATTCGAGGCGAGCGAAAATCCTGCGATTGGAGCGAATCAGGTAAAGACTGGTGAGCACGATGGCGACGAGAGTCGCGCCCAGCAACAGATACAGCTGGCGCTGCACACCATCGTAAATTTTCGCAATCTTGTCCGCGGCCAGTTCTTCGCCTTCATTGTTTTGCACTAGCAGGCGGGAGACGGCCGTGCTGAGTGCCGCCTGACGAGCTTGCAATGTGAGCCGTATTTGATCGCGAGCTTCTTTTTCTTTGCCGGAGGCGGCCAATTCGAACATGCGGTCTACAGCATCCCAGAATTGCGCGAGGGACTGGTTCAGGAACTGGCGCTGGTCCGCGGTTCGCGCAGCAGGTGAAAAACTTTCTTCCAGTTTCAAGGCGGCGTCCAGATCTTCACGAATGCGCTGAAATTGTCCGCTCCATGCCGTAAGTGGATAAGGCTCGCGTGCATCCAGCATGTCGCGCATGGCTAGGCCGAGAGAGTTCAGATCATTTTGCACGCGCAGAAGCTGCAGCGAATCGCGGCGGTCGCGATCTACTAGATTGCTTTGCAGTGAACGTAAACCACTGAGTTGCGACCGGGTATAAAAGGAATAAACGATTACCGCGGCCAAGGTGAGAACCAAACCAAAAAGCAGACCGGTGGTGGGCGAAGAATGGGAAGAAGAAGCTTTGCGCACCGCCAGAGGATAGCGCGCGAGGCGGCGGGCGGCAAATTTTGTGACGTCGTGTGAACGCAAATTGCGATTTTCTGCGTCACTGGAACGTAAGCGTGGAAGACTTGTACTTGCCTAGAATATCGATTTTCTATACCATTTCCCAAAGTGAATGGTTTACCCGTGGGCAGCTCTGCACGGCCCTTTGCCTTGTCAGGAGACTTGATGAAGATTCGTCGAGGAATGTTTGCTGGTGTTTGCGTGCTGCTAATTTCCGGGGTTGTTCTACCGTGCTTCGCGGACGATATTCCGAAAGCAGCGTGGCGGCGGCCAATCGGACAGCCGTTGACAAATGCAGGGACAGCTAAACCTGCGCTTGGTCCCGGACACATCGACGATGGCTACTGGCAGGGCGCACCGGTGGGAGGATTCGGCGCGGGAACATTTTCGCGCAGCTTTCGCGGCGATTTTTCGCGTTGGCACTTGCAGCCCGGCGTGCACAAATTTCAAACCGTGTGGGCGAATCAGTTTGCGATGTTTCAGAAGTCAGAAGATGAAGTGAGCGGGACGGCGAAAGTTTTATTGACCGGACATCCCGAGGGAAATTCCCTAAAGGCTTGGGACTGGGATTATCCGGTCGGTGCCGGCGATTATGCAGCGTTATACCCGAAGGCCTGGTTTGATTATCACTGGGACAAATTTCCTGCGCACGTGACGGTGGAACAATTTTCGCCGATTCTTCCCAACAACTATAAGGAGACCAGCTACCCGGTTGCGATATATCGCTGGCACGCGGAAAATCCCACGAAAAAGCGAATCACGGTCAGCGTGTTGTTGTCCTGGGAAAATATGTTGGGATGGACACGTGGCAACGATCGGGATTTTCGCGCGGGACTGAACGAAGGGAATCACAACCGCTTCCATTCCGAGCACCTGGGTGATGGCACGATGAAGGGACTGGTATTCGAACGGAATCACGGTGGCACGCAGATGGCGGCGTGGGACGGGCAGATGACGATTGCGGCGCTGGAATCAGCCGGAGTCGAAGTGAGCTATGTGACGACGTTTTCGCCGGACGGCCCTGGCAGTGAGGTGTGGAGCACGTTTGCAAAGGATGGAACGCTTTCGAATACCAGTACGCGGTGGCTGAGCAGCGGCGAGCCGTTGGCGGGCGCGATTGCCGTTAAATTTACACTGGAGCCCGGCGAGAAAAAAATCATTCCGATGGTGATTTCGTGGGATCTGCCGGTGACCGAGTTTGGTTCGGGGCGGAAATGGAATCGGCACTATACGGATTTTTACGGAACGAACGGCGAAAACGCCTGGTCTATCGCGCGCGACGGACTGCAGAACGCGCGAAAATGGAGCGAGGCTATTGATGCTTGGCAGGCGCCTTACGTGAACGACGAATCGAAACCGCTGTGGTATCGCGGAATGTTGTTCAACGAATTGTATGTGCTTGCCGATGGTGGATCGCTTTGGGGACGGCCGGTCGGGGCTGACAAGAAAGCACCACCGACATATTCGTTCATGGAATGTTTTGACTATCCGTATTTCGAAACGCTGGACGTGCGGTTTTATGGATCGATGCCACTGGCAAAATTCTGGCCGGACATCGATAAACAAGTGCTGCGCGATTTTGCGGACACCGTGCCGAAAGATTTGACGGACCGTATGGTGTGGGTCTGGAAGACGCAACATTCCGGCCAGCAGGCGTTCCGCGAACGGAAAACCAAGGGTGCGGTGCCGCATGACATGGGCGTGCCGAACGAAGACCCGTTTTTTCAGGTGAATCAATTTAGCTGGCAGGATACGAATGGCTGGAAGGATCTGAATTCCAAATTTGTGCTGATGATTTATCGCGATTTCGTACTGACGGGAAGCAAAGACAAGGAGTTTTTGAAGTACACATGGCCTGCAATTCAGGAAGCACTCGTTTATCTCGGCAAGTTTGATCGCGATGGCGACGGGATTCCTGATAACGACGGTTATCCGGACCAAACTTACGACGAATGGGTGGTCCGCGGAGACAGCGCCTATTCGGGCAGTTTGTGGCTGGCTTCGTTGCGCGCCGCGGAGGAGCTCGCGAAGGAACTTGGCGACGCGAAAGCGGCGGCGCACTACAACGAACTGTTTGCCAAAGGGCAGAAAAGCTATATCACGAAATTGTGGAACGGGACGTATTTCCGCTACGACACGGAGAGCGAATACAAAGATAACATCCAGGCCGATCAGCTCGCGGGTCAGTGGTACGCAGACATGACGGGACTGGGTGACATCGTGCCGCGCGAAATGCGCAGCAAGGCGCTGAAAAGCATCTACGACAACAACGTAATGAAATTTGCGAACGGCGAAATGGGCGCGGTGAATGGCGTCACGGCAGACGGCACGCTAATCAAGACTAACGAACAAGTACAGGAAGTGTGGACCGGAACGACGCTGGCGCTGGCGGGATTCATGCTCGGAGAAGGAATGAAGAAAGAAGCGTTTCAAACCGCGTGGGGAATTTATCACGTGAGTTATGAAACCAAGGGCTACTGGTTCCGCACGCCGGAAGCGTGGGACATTACCGGGAATTATCGCGCGTCGATGTATATGCGGCCGGCATCGATCTGGTCAATGGAGATGACGCAGCCGCCGAAGAAAGTTGCGGCGGCGCGCGAGGCAGCAGTTACTGCTTCATCCGCGGGAGTTGGGGCGCAGTAAACCCACCACGGCGAGCATCACGGCGCAGCCACCGAGCGGAACCAGCAGGCCTATGCGCAAGCTTCCGGCATAACGCGAAACGACGCCGACCAGCGCAGGCATTGTGGAAGCGCCGCCCGCAGCGAGCGCGAACATTATGCCGCCAACTTTCCGTGCGCGTTCGCCAAACCACTTCGACAGCCAGGCGATGTAAATCGGATACAAGCTTGCCAGACCCAGGCCCGCAAAAAATGCCCCGGCGAAGAGTGCGACCGCAGAATGCGCGCAGAGGAAAAGAAGTTCTCCCGCTGCAGCCAACAGGATTCCTCCGATGGCGACAGTCTCTTCTTTTAAGCGAAGGAGAATCACCGCCGCCGCTCCGCGCCCTCCGAGCAATCCCGCGAAGAAAAACATGGGCGCCAGCGTGAACGTGTTGCTGGCCCACACTGCTGCGCGCTCAGCATGGACGGCAGCCCAGTAAGAGGTGCCGACTTCGGTGCCCACGTACACAAAAAACAAAATACCAAGTAGGACGGCGACGCGGGTACCCGCGATGGCAGTGATTTCCGATTGCTTGGAGAGGACTTCTTCGCGTGGCGGGCTGCCGAAATTCATCCGGAAAAGAAAAATCGCCAGTGTTAAGCAGATCGCTCCCACGATGTAGAGAAGTAGCGTGACGCGCGATGCGCGGATGGCAATCATAGCGAGCGGCGCCGACGAAATCGCACCCGCGCCCCAAGCCAGATTCATGATGTTGAGAGCGGAGGCACGGCGTGCTCCATAGGATTCGCCGACCCACAGATTCGTTCCTGGCGTGGCAAAACCGTAGCCCAGACCGTAAATAGCGCTGGCGGCGAGGGCCAAAGCAAAGGTCGGCGCGTTCAGGAGCGCAAAGCCGATTCCCAGCATTGTCACTCCTAGCGTAATTGCCGGCTTGAATCCTTTTGCCGCCGTGAGGGGACTGGAAATCAGGACGCCGGCAAGGGAAAAGGAAAATTGCATGGTGGAGAAAAGTCCGGCACGGCTATCGTCAAGCCCGAACTTATCCCGGAAAACCGGCAAAATCGGACCAATCAGACAAATCACGATTCCGTTGAGGACGAAGCCCGCGCAGAGCAAATAAAAAATAGCGCTTTGCGACACGGGCGGCGCCTTTGCCACGATTTGCGTTTTTATAGGCATCATGGCATTTTGCAGGAGCCGGGCAGTTCGCGCAACGCGCCGTTCGAAGAGGCGGATTTCTTATGACCATGACCAGTGAGCGGAGAGGATTCGAATGATTGATGCGGCTGTAGTCGGTTTCGGACTTGGGGGACGAGCGTTTCATGCGCCGGTCATTCACGCGGTGCCAGGGTTGCGATTAGCGGCCATCGTTCAGCGGCACGGAAATGAAGCGCAGAAAATTTATCCGGCCGCCAAAATCGTCCGCGACGTGGATGAGCTGCTGGCGATGAAGTCCATTTCATTGATTGCGATCGCGACGCCAAACGAAACACATTTTCCCTTTGCGAAAAAGTGCCTGGATGCCGGCCGTCACGTGGTCGTGGATAAGCCGTTCACGACTACGCTGGCGGAAGCGCGCGAGCTAGTTGAGATTGCCCGCCGAAATGATCGCGTGCTTACGGTTTATCAAGAGCGCAGATGCGATGGCGACTTTCGCACCGTGCAAGAGTTGCTGGCGAAGGGGACGTTGGGCAAGATCGTGCGATTCGAGTCAGCGTTTGACCGTTGCCGGCCGCAAGTGCGAACCGAGTCCTGGAAAGAGGAGCCCAAGCCTGGCAGCGGAGTGTTTTTTGATCTCGCGCCTCACTTAATCGATCAGACGCTGCAGCTGTTCGGTCCACCGGAGAGCATTCTTGCCGACATTCGCACCGAGCGTGAACACAGTCGTACCGCGGACGCGTTCGACCTTACTTTCTATTACCCGGAAGGACTGCGCGCCATTCTTGCGCAGAGTATGCTGGCGCCAGATCCCCGGCCCCATTATCGAGTTCAAGGAACGCGCGGCGTCTATGTAAAGTACGTACTCGATCCACAGGAAGCGCCGCTTCGCGCGGGACATCCGGTAGGCGGTAACGACTGGGGAGTTGAGCCGGAAAAAGATTGGGGCACGATGACGTTGTGGAGTGACGCCGAACTGACGCACCAAAAAATACCGACTCTACGCGGAGATTATCGCGATTTCTATGCGCAAGTCCGTGACGCAATTCTTGGAAAGGCAAAGCCGCCAGTAACGGCAGATCAGGCTTTACAGCTGATGTACGCGCTGGAATTGTGTGAGGAAAGCAGCCGCAAGCGAATGCCGCTACGCTGGAACTTCGCGGCAACGGGAAGTCAGGCTGGAAGTGCGCGTTAAATGCCGCGTTCTGCGTATAATCGTTTTGCGCGTCGCCATTCGGCGCAACCACCAGCAACATGCCAGGAGCACAAACTTTGCCACGGATGATTGAACTCGCGCCTTCGATTCTGTCCGCCAATTTCGCCGATCTCGCTGCGCACGCTAAGCAAGCGCTCGCTGGCGGAGGCACGTTGCTGCATGTGGACATCATGGACGGGCATTTTGTGCCGAACATCACGATTGGCCCGCCGGTGGTGGCGTCGCTTCGCAAAGCGCTGCCCGATACGATTTTCGATTGTCATCTGATGATCGAAAATCCTGATGATCTCATTCCAGCGTTTGCCGAAGCGGGTGCAAGTTGGATTTCCGTTCACCAGGAAGCTTGCGTGCACCTGGATCGCGTGCTGCACCACATCATGGATCATGGATGCAAAGCTGGTGTGGTGCTGAACCCCGCGACGCCGGTGGAAACGCTGACCGATGTGCTCGATCTGCTGCATCATGTTCTGGTGATGTCCGTGAACCCGGGTTTTGGCGGGCAGAAATTCATTCGCAATTCGCTGAAAAAGATGCATGCTCTGGCACGAATGCGGGAAGAGCGGGGCTTGGATTTTCGCATTGAAGTGGATGGCGGCGTGGGGATGGATACGGTCGAGGATATTGTCCGCGCGGGAGCGGAATTGCTGGTGGCGGGGAATGCGGTGTTTGGCCACGGTGATGCCAAACAAAACGCGAAGCAGTTGTTAGATGTCGCGCGAGCAGCGACGCTGACGCGGGCGTAAGGCTCTGTCTTTAAGACGAAGAGCGCATAAGCGGCTGGTAGTGCAGATTATTGGAGAATATAACCCAGAAATAACTAGGGCTATGCAGCTACCATTACTGCTCCTGATAATTCCAGGTCAGGCCGCCGTCTACGAAAAAGCTTGTTCCCGTAACGTAATTGGATTCTTCTGACGCCAGGAAGGCGGCCGTGTTTGCGACATCGTCCGGCGTACCCAGACGCTTCAGCGGAATGTTTTGCAGCAGCGCGCTGAGTTTTGCTGGATCATTCAGCAAATTTTTGTTGATGGGCGTTTCGATGGCTCCGGGCGCGATGGAATTGATGGTGATGCCGAGCGGCGCCAGCTCGACGGATAGATTGCGCGTCAACATCTTCAGGCCGCCCTTGCTGGCGCAATACGAAGCGAAATGCGGGAAGGGAAGCTCTTCGTGAACGGAGCTGATGTTGATGATTTTTCCGCCCGGTCTCTTGTCCCCAGAAGGGGCCGTCATGCGGTTCTTCACAAACGCCTGGGTAATGAAAAATAGTCCTTTGAGGTTCACATTCAGCACCGCGTCGAAGTCCGATTCGGTCACGTCCCAAAAGTCGGCGCGGCGTTCGAGTCCGGCATTGTTTACCAGAACATCGATTTTGCCGAATTGCGCGGCGGTATCGGCGATGAATTTCTGTCCATCGCTGACGCTGCTGACGTCGTACTGAAATCCGGCGACTTTGCGCCCGCTCTTCTGGATGTTCGCCACTACTTGGTCGGCGCCGGCTTTGTTCGAACGGTAGCAGAACGATATGTCCGCTCCTTCTTCCGCAAAACGCTGTGCAATGGCCAGGCCGATCCCCTGGCTGCCTCCGGTGATCGCCACGACTTTTCCTGACAGTCGATTGCCCATCTGTCCTCCGTTGCGCCTTTATCTCTGATACGCACGAAGGGAAATAGTTGCACAAATTATGTTGCGGCAGGAAGAACCAGCCTCGGCACTACTTGATCGCGGTGAGCGCGGCTACTTAGCCGGGATCAATGTGGAGTGGCTGGCAACGCATTGCCAGGTTTGATCATGCTTGATCCAGGTATCGGTGAAGCGCTCGCGATGCACGTAGGGTTTGCCTTTTTCGATGCCTTTGATGCGGAAGATGCCGACCACCACGGCGGTGTCACCGTAGACCTGGACATTGACCTGCTCGTTGACGGCCTGGGAAGGTTTGTATTCCGGATCCTTAATGCTGGCGAGGAATTCGCTTTTCGAAGAAATGCTGCCATCAATTTCTATCGCGATGAACGTGCTGGCGAGCAGCATGTCCAGCGCTTTCGTATCCTTAGCTTCGATCGCGTGATTCCAGGCGTTTTCCAGCCCCAGTACGCGCCCGCCTTCATCCTTGGCTGAGTTTTGCGCAAAGATCGGCGCACCAGCAAGAATCATGAGCGCAACCGTACTGACAAATAGGTTTTTCACGAATTGTTCCTCCGCTGCATCAGGGAAGCGTTTATCCAGGTTGTTCTCAGCATAGAGCAGTCTCGGCTGCAAAGCAGCGAAAGCGTGAGATGAGTTTCATATGGAGCAAGTACGGTTGCAGGCCAGGAAAACCTCCCACAAGATAGCTGGAGATTGGGCGCACGAGTGTTTTTGTAGCTGGAGTGTGGATTGAAATAGGAAAGGGCACCAACCAATCGTGCCCTGCGGAGAGAAAGCGGCCCGGCTTGAAGGTCGGCACTAGGGAAACACTGCCTAGGCGATGGTGACCTCAGGGCTGAGATACACGTCCTGAATCGCGTTGAGCAGTTGCACGCCATCTTTTAGCGGGCGCTGAAACGCCTTGCGTCCAGAAATCAGCCCCGTGCCTCCAGCGCGCTTGTTGATTACGGCAGTGGTCACAGCTTCTTCGAAATCGTTTGCGCCAGACGCTCCGCCGCTGTTGATCAACCCCGAGCGGCCCATGTAGCAATTTGCTACCTGGTAGCGGCAAAGGTCGATGGGATGATCGCTGGCCAGGTCGCTGTAAATGCGCTTGTCGAATTTTCCGTAGCTGGAATCGCCCATGTTGAGCGCCGCGTAGCCGCCGTTATTTTCCGGCAACTTTTGCTTAATGATGTCGGCTTGAATGGTGACGCCGAGATGATTGGCTTGTCCGGTCAGGTCGGCGGAAAGATGATAGTCCTTGTCTTTCTTGAACGCGTTGTTGCGCAGGTAGCACCACAGCACTGTGGCCATACCCAACTCATGCGCGTGCGCAAAAGCCTGGCTGACTTCGGTAATTTGGCGGTCGCTTTGGTCTGAGCCGAAATAGATCGTTGCGCCAACGGCTACCGCGCCCATGTCATAAGCCTGCTTCACGCTGGCGAAAAAGACTTGGTCGGCCTTGTTGGGAAAAGTGAGCAGTTCGTTGTGATTGAACTTCATGAGAAAAGGAATCTTGTGCGCGTACTTGCGAGACACCGAACCAAGCACGCCAAGCGTGGAGGCCACCGCGTTGCACTGCCCTTCGATTGCCAGCTTGACGATATTTTCTCCATCGAAGTAATCCGGATTTTTGGCGAAGCTTGCGGCCGCGGAATGTTCGATGCCCTGGTCCACCGGCAAAATGGAAAGATAGCCGGTGCCGCTAAGGCGGCCGGTGTTGAACATGCGCTGCAGGCTGGCGATGACCCGCGGGCTACGATCGGAGATGGACCAGATGCGGTCCACAAAATCCGGCCCGGGCAAGTGCAACCGTTCTTTGGAAATTTTTGGAGAACTGAATCCGAGCAGCGAATCCGCCTTTGCGCCCAGATAGGTTTGGATGGAACTGGTGGTTGCTGTTGCCATGTGCTTGTTTCTCCTATTTAGCGCAGATTTGTAAGTACAACTTTTCCACCTCGGGGCTGGTATTACAAGCCCTGAAACCCTGCGGTGGGTTTACGTCAAGATCTCTTTCGAGAGCATCGATCCGGCTGCTTGATCCACCAGCCACGATAGTGTTCCGTTCGAAGGCTGAATCATCTGCGCGGGCAGCTGTTCAGGCTCGTGCGGACCCTCAAGCACCGCCTTCAACGCGCAGGCTTTGTCCGCGCCGGCGATTATAAAAATAATGTTTTCGGCATTGTTTGCAGCCGGCGCCGTCAATGTAATCCGTTCGGTGTACAACTTGCCGACCCAGTTGCGCGCCACGATGCGCTGCGTCTCGCGCAATGCTTTCGTGCCGGGAAAAAGCGAGAGCGTGTGGCCCTCGCTGCCCATGCCGAGCAAAACCAAATCAAAACGGGGAAACTCGCCGTCTTTCAAACCGAATTCGCGCTGTATTGTGGCCTCGTATTCGATAGCGGCTTGTGCGGCATCCGGATATTCGCCCTTGATACGATGAATCTGCTTCGGCTGCAACGGCACCTTCGAGAGCATGGCGTCCGATGCCATCTGAAAATTGCTGTCGGCATGGCCCGGACCGACATGCCGCTCGTCCCCGAAAAACACCTTCATTTTATTCCAGGGGAGGGAATTGCGCAGCGCAGCATTCTCGGCGAGCAACGCATAGACCACTTTGGGCGTCGAGCCGCCAGAAAGTGCGATCGTGAAGGCCCCGCGCGCGGCCGCGGCTTCGCTGGCGATGCGCACGACTTCGTCAGCCGCACGCCGCGCAATTTCCATTCCGTCGGCAAACAATTCTACGTTGCGATTGGCCACCAAACTCGTCCTTTGTGTAAGTCAAGCTTTCTTCGTTGATGTCGCGGCACTATTTCTTGCGGCGAATTCTTCCATTTCAATGTCGCGCCAGGCACGGCCGTCGCGCTCCATCAAATCGTCGGCTTCTTTCGGTCCCCACGAACCAGATGGATAATTTGGGAAACCACGGGCGGGCAGCGCCTTCCAAACATCCAGTAGCGGCTGGATCACGCTCCAACCCGCCTCCACCATATCGGCGCGCTGGAACAGCGTGGCATCTCCGATCATGCAGTCGTACAGCAGGACTTCGTAGCCGGTATTCGAGTCCGCACCAAAATACTTGGCGTACTCGAAACTCATGTCTACCGCCCCGACTTGCAGAACCGCGCCGGGAACCTTCGCGCCGAAACTCAGCGAAATCCCTTCCACCGGCTGGATTTGAATCACGAGTTGATTGTGCTCCATGGTGTGATGAGCTGCTTTGCGGAAAAGGTCAGTCGGTGTATGGCGGAACTGAATCGTGATCTCGGTATGCCGCTTTGCCATGCGCTTCCCGGTGCGAATGTAAAACGGCACACCCGCCCACCGCCAGTTATCAATGTTCAAGCGCATGGCAGCAAAAGTTTCCGTCTTGGAGGAAGGCGCGACCCCCGGCTCCGCTCTGTACGCGGCTGATTTTTCTCCCGCCAACACCCCTTCGCCGTACTGCCCTCGCACGCTTCTCTCCAGAACATCATCGGGATCGAGCGGCTGTACTGCCCGCAAGACCTTCGCCTGCTCGTTGCGCACGGCATCCGCATTCAGTGAAGCAGGAGCCTCCATCGCAGTTAAGCTCAGCAACTGCATGATGTGGTTCGGCACCATGTCGCGCAGCGTGCCCGCGGTGTCGAAGTAGCCGCCGCGCTGCTCGACGCCCACGGTCTCTGCATTGGTAATTTCAACGTGATCGACATAGCGGCGATTCCAGATGGGCTCAAAAATCGAGTTGTCGAATCGGAACACCAGGATATTCTGCACCGTCTCTTTGCCAAGGTAGTGGTCGATCCGGTAGATCTGGTCTTCGCCTAGCACTCTCTTGATCTGCTGATTCAGAGCCTTAGCGGAATCAAGATCATTACCAAATGGTTTCTCAATGACAACGCGGCGCCAACATCCATTTTCCTGCTTCGACAAACCCGCCTTCCCCAACTGCTGCACCACCTCTGAGAAAAACCGCGGTGCCACTGCAAGATAAAACAGATAGTTGCCTTCGGTGCCGCGCTCTTTATCAATCTCGGCTAGACGGCTTCCCAGCGTAGCGTAGGTAGTTGGATCGGCGAAATCACCTCGCTGGAAGTAAAGGCGCTCCGTAAACCACTTCCACGCTTCGCACGCATGATCCTCCGCCTGCAAAAATTGCGTAACCTGCGTACGGAATTGCTCCACTCCCAAGTCATCGTGCGACA
>Ga0137403_10003708_pt1 | contig 18271 bp, 13 predicted proteins | sample CZOMad2_1_16fung_FD_122057 | JGI IMG/M metagenome (GOLD analysis project Ga0137403, IMG submission 122057) | Vadose zone soil fungal communities from Angelo Coast Range Reserve, California, USA - CZOMad2_1_16fungal (Hybrid Assembly) | ecosystem: Environmental > Terrestrial > Soil > Vadose zone...
CCCGCCGTCGTGCACGCGTTGCCATCCGTGTCCGCGCACGGCGTGCTGTTCGACGCGAGCATGTGCGTCTGCACGCAGACCCCGACGCTCGACGCGTTCAGCTCGCAGCCCGCCGTCGTGCACGCGTTGCCGTCGGTGTCCGCGCACGGCGTGCTGGCCTGCTGCGGCGTGCACGTCCCGGTCGTCTGGTCGCAGCCGAGGTTGCACTGGTCTATCGTGCAGCTCGGGCAAATCGGCAGATCGCTCGTCTGCGAGCTCCCCGACTGCAGGGTCGGGCTGCAGGTCGCGTCCGCCGCGCCGTTCACGTAGCCCGCGACCTCCTCCACCATCTGGGGCGTCGCATCGCTCCCCGGAGGCTCTTGGCCCTGCACGAGGATCGTGAATTCCAGCGCGCAATTGCCACAGGCCCCCGCGCCCCGGGGGGTACAATTCTGCGCGATGATGATCGGCTTGCTGGCGGTGAACACGATCTCGTTGCCACCCTGCGCCGTGCTGCTCGTCCAGGTGACCCCCGCGCACGTCGTGGTGATGGTGGTGTCCCCCCCGTATTGCACGACCGGCCCCTGGTCCGTACAGGGGAACCCGCTGTTCGCCACGCAATCGAGGTCGAAGCGGATGCGGTTCACCGTCAGCTGGGGCGGCGTGCCAACGGTGATCGTCCCTGCCCCGATGGCCAGATTGACGCGAAGCTGATTGCCGCCGTTGCCCTTGGGGTCGCCCGGGTCGAAGAACTTGAACGTCTTGCAGGTCTCGCCCACGGGACAATCCCCGGCCGTTTCGCAGCCCCGGTTCGTCGTGGTCGAGCAGACTCCCTTCTGCCGGATGTCGAACGCCCCGTTGCAGACCGCCCCGTGGGCGCGCGGCGGCAACCCTGCCGCAAGCGTCATGAGTGCCGCCAAGCTGACGAGCATGCGAAGAGTCCGAGACATGGCCCTCGCTACCATTTGGAATCTCCTCCTCTGTCGGCTTGCTGGCGTCCGCGCTGCTGCGCGAGGGCGTTGGTGGCGCCAAACAGGAACGAAGTCGGATGTGGTCCCCACCCGGAATTCATCTCGAACATCGATCGTCGCTGGTGCAAGTTACGACCACATCCGGGTAAGGGAGCGGAAGGAAGAGGTGGAAGTCGTAAGGAACAGGTAGCCCTCGGCGTTGCGGGACTGCGTTGAGGCGGGCTCGCCGAACGTGAGGAACACCAGGCTTGCTGGGATGCTACCAGGCTCCTCATGAGCAACTCTCATCCCGCACGCGACAGGGTTCCAGAGTGTGGCCAGGCGACCGATAGGCGACGGTGGAGAGGGTGTCAAGGAAATTCGCTCACCGTCAACCGAAATCCCCTATCGTCTCTCGCGTTCTACCGTTGATTGCCGCGCGATGATGGGTCGCTGACCTCTCGTCGGACTGGAGCGCGTCCATGCATCGTGCCTCGATGCACGACGCTCTCGGCTTCGATGCACGACGTTGCCCGGCGTCGATGCACGATGTTCGCGGCGTCAACGCACGATGCTCCCGGCGTCGATGCATGACTTTCCCGGGCAGGGTTGCCGAGAGGCCTCGGGCTCGCGTATGCGGGGAGCGCGATGCCCACGCACGAGGTCCTGAACCAGCCGCCCCCGCTCGAAGGCTACAACCTGTTCGCCACCGACCGCGCCCTGGCGGAGGGCGTTCGCCGGGAGGGCGCCGCCTGGGCGGAAGAGCGCCTCGGGAAGCTCGGCCAGCTGGCGGGGGGCGAGGCGCTCGGCTGGGGCGTGGAGGCGAACGCCAATCCGCCGGTCCTCCGGACGCACGACCGCTACGGCCACCGTATCGACGAGGTCGAGTTCCACCCCGCCTGGCATGCGCTCCTGCGTCTCGCCGTCGGCCACGAGCTGCACGCGCTCCCCTGGCGCGACCCGCGCCCGGGGGCGCACGTGGCGCGCGCGGCCCTCTGCTTCGTGCTCGAGCAGGTGGAGGCGGGGCACGGCTGCCCCATCTCGATGACGTACTCGGTGATCCCGGCGCTCCGTGCCCAGCCCGAGCTCGCCGCCGAGTGGCAGCCGCGCTTCACCTCGACCGCCTACGACCCGCACCTCGTCCCGGTCGCGCACAAGACGGGCGCCCTCTGCGGTATGGCGATGACCGAGAAGCAGGGCGGCTCCGACGTGCGCGCCAACACGACGCGTGCCGTGGCGCTCGCCGGCCGCGGCCCCGGCGCCGAGTACGAGCTCACCGGCCACAAGTGGTTCTGCTCGGCGCCCATGTCCGATGCCTTTCTCGTCCTCGCGCAGACGGAGAGGGGGCTCTCGTGCTTCCTCCTGCCGCGCTTCCTCCCCGACGGGACGCGGAACCGGTTCCACATCCAGCGCCTGAAGGACAAGCTCGGCAACCGCTCCAACGCCTCGAGCGAGGTCGAGTTCGACCGCACCTGGGCGCGGATGGTCGGCGAGGAGGGGCGCGGCGTGCCGACCATCATCGAGATGGTGAACCACACCCGCCTCGACTGCGTCATCGGCTCGGCGTGCGCGATGCGCCAGGCCGTGGCGCAGGCGACGCACCACTGCGCGCACCGCGCCGCCTTCGGGAAGGTCCTCGCCGACCAACCGCTCATGCGCAACGTCCTCGCCGACCTCGCGGTCGAGTCCGAGGCTGCGACCGTCGCCATGCTCCGCCTGGCGCGTGCCTACGACGACGAGACGCAGCGCCACTTCGGCCGCCTCGCGACGGCGGTCGTCAAGTACTGGGTTTGCAAGCGTGGGCCGATGCTGGTCGCCGAGGCGCTCGAGTGCCTGGGCGGCAACGGCTACGTCGAGGAATCGATGATGCCGCGCCTCTACCGCGAGGTGCCGCTCAACTCGATCTGGGAAGGCTCCGGCAACGTGATGTGCCTCGACGTCCTGCGCGCCATGGCGCGCGGCTCCGAGGCGGTGGAGGCGTTCTTCGCCGAGGTGGACCTCGCGCGCGGCGCCGACCGCCGACTCGACGCCTTCACGGGACGCCTGCGCGCGGAGCTCGGCGACTTCGCGGCCATCGAGACGCGGGCCCGGCGCATCGTCGAGCACATGGCGCTGGCCCTCCAGGGGTCGCTCCTCGTGCGGCACGGCGACCCGGCGGTGGCGGACGCGTTCCTCTCCTCGCGCCTCGCGGGCGACCACGGGCTAGCCTTCGGCACGCTGCCCGCGGGCGTCGACTTCGTGCGCATCATCGAGCGGGCGCGGCCCGCGGTGGGGTGAAGCATGGCGAACGTCTCCCGGGCGGTGCTGATCACGGGCTGCTCGACCGGCATCGGCCGAGCGACGGCAGAGCAGCTCGCGACGCGCGGCTGGACCGTCTACGCGACCGCACGCCGGCCGGAGTCGATCCGCGATCTCGCCGGGCGCGGCTGCAAGACGCTCGCGCTCGACGTCTGTGACGAGGCCTCGATGCGCGCCGCGGTCGAGACGGTCGAGCGCGCCGAGGGCGCAGTCGGCGTGCTGGTCAACAATGCCGGCTACGGCCAGGAGGGCGCCTTCGAGGAGGTGCCGATGGCCGAGGTGCGCCGCCAGTTCGAGACCAACGTCTTCGGCCTCGTCCGGCTGACGCAGCTCGTTCTCCCCGCCATGCGCCGCCAGGGCTGGGGCCGCATCGTGAACCTCTCCTCGATGGGCGGGCGGCTCACGCTCCCGGGCGGCGCCTTCTACCACGCCACCAAGTACGCCGTGGAGGCGCTCAGCGACGCGCTCCGCTTCGAGGTGAGGCCCTTCGGTATCGCCGTGGTGGTGATCGAGCCGGGCCCGATCAAGACCCGCTTCGGCGACACGGCCATCGAGAGCGTCAAGAGCCTCGCCGCGAGCGGATCACCCTACGCGGCCTTCAACGCCCTCCTCGCGCAGAAGATCAAGGAGGCCTACGAGGGCCCGATGGGTCGCTTCGCCGCGGACCCAGAGGCGGTGGCGCGCGTGATCGAACGCGCGATCGCGGCCGAGCGGCCGCGCACGCGCTACCCGGTCACGTTTGCGGCGCGCTTCCTGATGGGGCTCCGGCGCTGGCTCCCCGACCGCGCCTTCGACGGCTTTCTGCGCACGCAGTTCCCGGTGTCGGCGGCGCGGTGAACGGAGGTCGTCCACCTCCGAGGCAGGGGGCGAACGGCCGGTTTCTTCTCTGCGCCGCGGGCCTCGTGGCGGTCGCGTTTCTGCTCCGCCTCCATCGGATCGGCGCCGCAGAGCTCTGGCTCGATGAAGCCTTCTCGTTCCAGGACGTCACCGCGTCGGGCTGGGTGGACGCGCTCCGGTTCAAGGACGTGCCGCCGCTCTACCCCCTCCTCCTGCGCGGATGGATGGCGCTCGCGGGCGACAGCGAGGCCGGGTTGCGACTCCTGTCGGCGGTCCTCGGAACGCTGTTCGTCGGGGTGACCATCTGGGCTGGTCGGGAGATCTTCGAGCCCCGCGTCGGGCTCTGGAGCGGCCTCTGGGCGGCGGTCTCGCCGATGCACGTCTACTACTCGCAGGAGGCGCGCCCCTACGCGCTGCTGACCACGCTCCTCGTCGCCACGTACGTTCTTCTCTGGCGCGCCCTGCAGGTGGGCACGCCCGCTCGCTGGGCCACGGTCTGCGGGGTCGTTGCCGCCGTCCTCTATAGCCACTACCTGGCCATTCTCGGGCTCCTGCCGACGGTGTTCATGTTGTCCATCCGGCCGACCCTGGAGCGCGCGCGGCGATACCTGGTTGCCGTGGGACTCGGCGCGCTTCTCTTCCTGCCCTGGGTCGTGTGGGCCTTCGTCCTCACCTCGCACCCGCTGCAGGGCGTGGAGTGGATCCGGCAGGCGTGGGAGAGGACGCCGCCGCTGCTCGCCATCCCGAAGAGCCTGGAGGTCCTCTGTCTCGGGACGCAGAAGGGGTTGCTCCCGATCAGCTTGAAACAGTTCGACACGCTCGCGTATCCGTTCGCCCTTCGACTGCTCGGCCTCTCGAATCTCTTGCTCGTGGGCCTCTGGGTCGCCAGCCCCTGGGGGAACGAGGGGCTGACGATGCCGCTCGCGGGGAGGCGCGCCGCCATGCTCTGGGGCTTCCTGTTCTTCCCCCTCGTGGTGCTCTGGACGATCTCCTGGGCGAAGCCGATGTACCTGGCGGGACGATACGACCAGCTCGCGTTGCCCGCCGTCCCCCTCCTCCTCGGGCTCGGGCTCGGCAAGCTGCAGGCGGCGCCCCGGTTCGGCCCCGCCCTCGCTGCCGTCGCCGCTCTCGGACTCCTGATCCCGATGGCGACGAAGCTCTTCCTCTACTATCGCCAGCCGGCCGCGACCGCGCAGCAGAGCCGCATCACGGCCGAGACGCTCGTGAAGCGAGCCGCTGACGGCGATCTGGTCGTGTTCACGGACCTGCGGGGATATCCCGTCGTCTATCAGCTGAGCAGGCTCGGATACCGTGTGCGGGAGGGCGCATGCGAGAGCCGGTCATCCGCAAAGCGCTTCGCCTGCCGGATGTTCCCCCGCGAGCTGGGCCCCCTGCCGACGCAGCGCGATGTCGATCGGGTAGCGAATGCGCCGGAGGTGATCCGCGCCGACCTCGAAGAATATCTCTCTGCTCTCGGTCCATCCGACCAGGCGGTGTACATCGTGCTCGGCACCTATTCGACCAGCGGCGAGGTCTTCTCGGTACCGCGAGACGAGGCACTCCTTCTGCAACAGTTGCAGCAGCTGGGCTTTCGGCCGGACTCTCTCGACAGCGGGCTCGGGATCGTCGCGTACCGCAGGCCCTGACATCGCGGCGGTGCCTGTCCGCGGTCCTGCCGCCGACCCCGCGTCGCCCCGGGCCCGGCGGCCTCAAGCCACCGCGGGTGTGCCGATGACGAGGGACAGCGGCTTCAACCTCGTCGTTGGCTGCCCCGTGAGCTAGAGGATGGGTCCGTGCCCTTCTACGGCACGATCACGACGAAGGCGACCTCGTCCGATGGGGTGGGGGTGCCGCCCGGCAGCTGGTAGGTGCGGATCGCGAAGTCGCCGGTGTTGCACGGGCCACCGCTCGAGCTACCGGTCGAGTCCCACTGGGTAAGCAGGTCATAGCCGTGCGAATCGGCCCACTCCGGCGACACCACGCAGGGCATCAGCGTCGGATCGATGCCGGCAGCGGGCGTCAGGCAGTATACGCCCGTCTCCGGGTGGGAGACCGCGGTGAAACTCTTTGCCAGCACCATCCCGAAGGAGAATTTGTACGAATTGACCTGCGCATAGGCGCGCGCCGTGCCCGGCGCGCCCGCCGCGCCGGCCGCCCCCGGATCCCCCACCGGCCCGAGCGCGCCGAAGTCGGCCAGCCTGATCTGCAGCTCCTTCCTCCGGCACGCGGCGCGGATGAACATGGCACCGCGCCTCTTCTTGCAGATCACTTCGCCAAAGGCGGGCTGAGCCACGAGCGCCAGGCCGACCACGGCCAGGATGCCCGTGCGCGCGACACCTCTCCACCTCTTCGACAGTTTCGACGCCACGATAGCCCTCCGATCCGATTTGCGAAGTTCGCCCGACGCCCGACGCGTCGGATTCGGGGAGTGCCGAGTCCACGATCCGTGCCACGTGCCGACCCCGCGATGCTCGACAGCGCCGGCTGTGCGCGGGCGCAAGGCTCCCACTGGAGATGGACGTGACGGTCCCCCGAAGAGACAGGGGTCAAGACATGTGCTCACACGGACGCCGCTGCGGAACGCGAGGAGCGAGACGCCGCAGCGGACGGGGACACCCGCAGGACGCCTGGCATGCGCGACGCTACCCCGAGCCTGCATGTCTGCACGGTGTGCATGGCTGCATTCCGAGCGACCCGGCGCGGGAGGCTGCCGACCACCCAGCGTTGACCACGTCGTGGGATAGGCTCTAAGTGTCGAGCTGCGCGCCCGGAGGGACTCGATGCTGAGCACCATGCAGGACCGTCCGCTCACCATCGCCGCGCTGTTCGCGCACGGGCGGACGATCCACGGCTCCAGCGAGGTGGTGACCTGCGAGGGCGAGCGGGTACGGCGGGCGCGCTTCACCGAGGTCGCGGCGCGCGCCGAGCGGCTGGCCGCGGCGCTGCGACGCCTCGGCATCCGCCCGGGCGACCGCGTTGCCACCTTCTCGTGGAACACGCAGGAGCATCTCGAGGCCTACCTCGCCGTACCGTCGATGGGCGCGGTGCTGCACACACTCAACATCCGTCTCTTCCCCGAGCAGCTCGCCTACGTCGCCAACCACGCCGCGGACCGGATCGTGCTCGTCGACGACACGCTCGTGCCCGTGCTGGCCAAGGTGGTAGCCGAGCTGCGCACGGTCGAGCACTTCGTGGTGGTCGGCGGGGGGGATGCCACCCCGCTGGGCGACGTGCTGCGCTACGAGGAGCTGCTCGCCGCCGAGCGGCCCGGCTACGACTGGCCCGCGCTCGACGAGCGCGCGGCCGCGGCGATGTGCTACACGAGCGGCACCACCGGGAACCCCAAGGGCGTCGTCTACAGCCACCGCTCCACGTACCTCCACTCGCTCTCGATCTGCGCGGGCTCCGTGTTCGCGTTGACCGAGCGCGATCGGATCCTGCTCATCGTGCCCATGTTCCACGCCAACGCCTGGGGCCTGCCCTACGCCGGTTGGATGGCGGGCGCGGACTTCGTGATGCCCGGGTGCTTCCTCCAGGCGGCGCCGCTCTGCCGTCTGATCGCCGCGGAGCGGCCGACCATGTCGGGCGCGGTGCCGACCATCTGGAACGACATCCTCCGCCACGTCGAGGTGAACCCGGTCGATCTCTCCTCGCTCCGCTTCGTCGTGTGCGGCGGCTCGGCCGTGCCGCGGAGCCTGATGGAGCGCTTCCAGGAGCGGCACGGGGTGCGCATCGTCCAGGCCTGGGGCATGACCGAGACGAGCCCGCTCGCCGCCATCGCGCTGCCGCCCCGGGACGCACGGCCCGAGGAGGAGCTGGACTGGCGCGCCAGGACCGGCCGCGTAGTGGCCGGGGTCGAGCTGCGCATCGTGGACGCGGCGGGCAACGTGCTCGCCTGGGACGGGAAGACGGCGGGCGAGATCGAGGTGCGCGGCCCCTGGGTCACGGCCGCCTACTACCGGGAGGACGCGCCCGAGAAGTTCCACGACGGCTGGCTCCGCACCGGCGACGTGGGCACGGTCGACGCGCGTGGGTTCGTGCAGATCACCGACCGCGCCAAGGACGTCATCAAGTCCGGCGGCGAGTGGATCTCCTCGGTCGAGCTCGAGAACGCGATCATGGCCCATCCCGACGTCCTCGAGGCCGCGGTGGTGGGCGTTCCCGACCCGCGCTGGGACGAGCGGCCGCTCGCCTGTGTGGTGCCGAGGCCCGGCGCCCGCCCGAGCGCGGACGCGCTCAAGGCGTTCCTCGCCGAGCGCGTCGCGCGCTGGTGGGTCCCCGAGCGCTGGAGCTTCATCGACGAGGTGCCGAAAACGAGCGTCGGCAAGTTCGACAAGAAGCTGCTGCGCGCCCGCTACGCCGAGGGGGCCCTCACGGTCGTGGAGGAGCCGGCGGCCCCGACCGCCCGGTGAGTTTCACAACCGGGCCGGATCCGGGGTATACGAGAGATCACCGGAAGGAGAGCCGATGTCGTCCTCGAAGCTGAGCCTCGCCGATCCCGCCGCCCAGCAGCACCCCCTCGCGGGTGCCACCATGAACGGCGCAGACATGATCATGCAGGTGCTCGCCGACGAGGGCGTGGACACCATCTTCGGGTACAGCGGCGGCGCCATCCTGCCCACCTACGATGCCGTCTTCCGCTACAACGCGAGCCACCCCGAGAAGAACGTCCGCCTGGTCGTCCCCGCCACCGAGCAGGGCGCCGGCTTCATGGCGTCCGGCTACGCGCGCTCGAGCGGGCGCGTCGGCGTGTCGCTCGTCACCTCCGGCCCCGGCGCCACCAACTCGGTCACGCCGGTGCGCGACTGCCAGGCCGACAGCGTACCGGTCGTGTTCATCACCGGGCAGGTGCCGCGCGCGGCGATGGGGACGGACGCCTTCCAGGAGGCGCCGGTCTTCAACATCATGGCGGCCTGCGCGAAGAACGTCTTCCTGGTGACCGAGGAGGCCAAGGTCGAGATCACGATGCGGACGGCGTTCGACATCGCGCGCAGCGGCCGGCCGGGCCCGGTGGTCGTGGACATCCCCCGCGACGTCCAGCTCGCGAAGGCCGTGTTCCAGGGCGCGGGCCTCCTGCCGCTGCACGGCTACCGGCAGCGGCTCGAGGGGCTCCGGCAGGCGACCATCTCGCCGCACGACGCGGAGGCCTTCTTCAAGCTGCTCGCCGCCGCCGAGCGGCCGCTCATGTACGTCGGCGGCGGGGTCAACAACAGCAACGCGGCGCCCGAGCTGCGCGCCTTCGCCGAGCGCTTCGGCATCCCGGTGGTGACCACGCTCATGGGCATCGGCGCCATGGACACGACCTGCGAGCTCGCGCTCCACATGCTCGGCATGCACGGCACGGCGTACGCCAACTACGCGGTCGAGGACTGCGACTTCCTCTTCGCCGTGGGCTCGCGCTTCGACGACCGGGTCGCCGGCAAGGTGAAGGAGTTCGCGCCGGGCGCGAAGATCGCGCACCTCGACGTCGACGCCTCCGAGATCGGGAAGGTCAAGAACGTCGACTGGGCGCACGTCTCGGACGCGAAGGTGGGGCTGCAGCAGCTCTTGAAGGCCGGCGCCGGCTTCAAGAAGAGCTACGCGCGCTGGCGCGCGCACGTGCAGGAGCTCCGGCGCCGCCACCCGCTCGACTACAACCGCGAATCGACGGCGATCCAGCCCGAGTACGTGCTCGAGCAGCTGAACCAGATCACGCGCGGCCAGGCGATCGTCACCACCGGCGTCGGCCAGCACCAGATGTGGGCGGCGCAGTACCTCGACTTCGTGAACGCGCGCACCTTCCTCACCTCGGGCAGCATGGGGACCATGGGCTTCGGGCTCCCCGCCGCCATCGGCGCGCAGCTCGCCAACCCGGGCAGGCTCGTCATCGACGTCGACGGCGACGGCTCGATCCGCATGAACCTGGGCGAGCTCGAGACCCTCACCACCTACGACATCCCGGTGAAGGTGCTGCTCCTGAACAACCTGGGCGACGGCATGGTCCGCCAGTGGCAGCACCTCTTCTACTCGAACCGCTACTCGGGCTCGGACAAGACGCTCCACAAGAAGGATTTCGTGAAGGCGGTCGAGGCCGACGGCTTCCAGTTCGCGCGGCGGGTGACCGAGATCGCCGAGGTCGCGAAGAACCTCGAAGAGTTCGTCCGCTTCCCCGGCCCCGCCTTCCTCGAGGTGATGATCGACCAGACGGCGCACGTCTACCCGATGGTCGCGCCCGGCATGGGCTACAAGGACATGATCACCGGGAAGTGGATCAAGAGCCGCGAGCAGAAGCCGCCCAGCGACGAGGAGCCGAGCGGGTATTTCTAGGCGGCGAGCCGCCGGCGCGGGGGTCGTTGCGGCGCTCGTGGCCGCCGGGTGCTCCTGGATGCCGCTCGATCGACTGATCTTCTTCCCCGACCCCGACCTCCCGGACCGGCCGCCCGGGGTCGAGGAGCGCGCGATCACGACCGCGGACGGGCTGCGCCTCGACGCCTGGTGGGCCGGCACGCCGGACGCCGCGGCGACGCTCGTCTGGTCGCACGGCAACGGCGGCAACATCGGCGGGCGCGCCGACGTGCTCGTCGCGCTCGCAGCGCGCGGCGTCGCCGTGCTCGCCTACGACTACCGCGGTTACGGGCGGAGCGAGGGGCGGCCGAGCGAGCCGGGCGTCTACCTGGACGCCGAGGCGGCCTACGACAGCCTGCGCGCGCGCGGCGTCCCCGCCGGGCGCATCGTCGCCTTCGGCGAGTCGCTGGGCGGCGCGGTGGCAATCCGGCTCGCCAGCGTGCGCCCGTGCGCCGGCGTGGCCGTGGTCTCGACCTTCACCACGCTCCGCGACGCGGGCCGCGCGCACTACGGCCCGCTGGCACTCCTCGCCGGCGAGCGCTTCGACTCGCTGGCGCGCGTGCGCGGGCTCTCGGTGCCGATCTTCGTCGCCCACGGCGACCGCGACGAGGTCGTGCCCTTCGCGCTGGGCGAGCGGCTGTTCGCCGCCGCGCGCGAGCCGAAGCGCTTCTTCCGCGTTCCCGGCGGGCACCACAACGACGTCTTCGACGCGCCGGGCCTGCTCGAGGCCATCGTCGCCTTCGCGCGCGAGGTGACGGCGTGAACGGGCGGGTGTGCGTGGTGACCGGGGCCAGCTCCGGGATCGGCCGGGCGACGGCACGGGCGCTCGCCCGCCTGGGCGCGACGCTGGCGGTCGTCGGCCGCGACCGCGGACGCGGCGAGGAGACAGTCGCTGCGCTGCGGGCCGAGTCCGGCAGCGCCGCCGTCGCGCTCTTCCTGGCCGACCTCTCCTCGCAGGCGGAGATCCGCCGGCTCGCGGCCGAGCTCTGCGACCGCTACCCGGCCATCCACGTGCTCGTGAACAACGCCGGCGTCGTGAACCTCCGGCGCTCGACCACGGTGGACGGGATCGAGACCGTCTTCGCGGTGAACCACCTGGCCTACTTCCTGCTGACGCACCTCCTGCTCGCGCGCCTGCGGGCATCGGCCCCTGCCCGCATCGTGAACGTCGCCTCGGACGCGCACCGCTTCGGTCGGATCGACGTCGACGACCTCGGCCACGCGCGGCGCTACCGCGCCATGCGAGTCTACGGTGCCTCCAAGCTCGCCAACATCCTCTTCACCTATGAGCTGGCCCGGCGTCTGGACGGCACCGGCGTCACCGCCAACTGCCTTCACCCCGGCGCCGTCGCGACGCGCCTCGGGCAGAACAACGGCCGCCTCGCCACCGCGGTCACGAAGCTGCTGCGCCCGTTCTTCCGCACCCCCGAGCAGGGCGCTGCCACCGCCATCTACCTGGCCTCGTCGCCCGCGGTGGAAGGCGTGAGCGGCAAGTACTTCGTCGACTGCCGCGAGGCGCGCTCCTCGGGCGCCACCTACGACACCGAGCTCACGCGCCGCCTCTGGGACGCCAGCGCCCGGCTGACCGCCCTCGAACCCGGGGCCGCGGGAGGATGAGGAGGCAGTGGCTCCTAGGACGGCGGCACGCAGCGGAGGTCCGCCTTCAGGGACTTCGGCTTCAGCTCCTTCGGCGGCTTCGGCTTGCCCGGCTTCGGCTTCAGCTTCAGCTCGAAGCCGAAACACGTCGCGGACACGTCACACGTGACGGTGGCGCGGAATCGTGGGGCGCTGTCGACACCCCGGCAGAAGGAAAAGGTGCACACACCGTCACTCGCGCCATCCGTATCGCAAGTAATCGCACCGTCAGCGCGCTCCTCGGGCGTGTCGTACGACGAGAGCCCAGCCCGCCGTCTCTGGGACGCGAGCGCCCGCCTGAGCGGCATCGAATAGGACCGTCGCCTCCGCACGCCATCCGCCGTGCGCTGCGGCCCCGTGCGCTGGCGGCCGGCGTCAGCGGCTCAGCGTCCCGACCCAAATCGAATCGCAGGAGGTGAACCCGATCCAGGTGAAGTCGAAGGAAGAGGCGATCGAATGGGTCAAGCGTTGCCCCGATCCCCTCCCTGGCGGGGAGGCGAGATCGAGATTCGCCAGGTGTTCGAGACTTCGGACTCACCCACCCTGTCGCAATCCTCGGTCATGCCGCGAAGCTGGACACGCGTCTGAAAATCGTGAAATACGGCTCTAAATCCAAAGGAGGATCCTGATGCCACGACCGACCAACTTCATCAGCGTCGTCCAGAAGCTCGTTCGGGAGCAGGTACAGCAAGCGATCCACGGGTTGTTGGGGAGTGGCACGCCGAAGAAGAAGGCCAAGGACGGCCGCAGAAGGCGGCGCAAACGTCGAGGGCCGGGACGGCCGCCAGGGTCGAAGACACGGCGGCGGGGGCCAGGTCGCCCGCGGAAGCAGGCGAAGGGCGAATGAGAGGCGGAGCTCGTGCCGAGAGTCTGTAGGCTCATCACGCTTACCACCGGAAGGGCATGGGCCATGCCCCCGCATGCTGTCGTCGGCCTGGCGTGCGTAGTATTGGCCGCAGCGGCTTGCACCGGTACGAGGGACCTTGCGACACGCGGGCCCGCCAGCGACGCCAACATCCGCTCCCTGATCGGTACGTGGCGTTTTGTGAATAGAGATGGGACGCTCAGCTACCGGGATCACTACCGCCTTGAAATGAAGGAGAAGACCCAGGAGTTATCACTAATCTGGGTTGCTGATGCGGATGATGAGAAATACGGCAAATTTCTGAAAGGGGATGAAAAGGAGGTCGGCCGCTTCAAGTTGAATGGGCGCAGACTCAGTGGGGTACGCGCCTGGGGCGCTGATAAGTGGATCAAAATTTACAATGGCTATGTCACCGAGGATTTCCGTCAGCTGCAGTATCAACTGCAATACAGTTTCCTTGCGAGCGGGTGTCGAGACCCCGCAGGCAACCCATGCACGGATGTGGAGCGGTATAGGCGCATGCCCTGAATTGACAGAAGGCGCGATGCGTACCGCTCGCTCGTGCGGACGAGTCTTCCGCTCGGCTTCCCTCGCGCCCACACCGCAACCCAGCGTCCCGTTCGGGACAACCGGCGACGGCCGCCGCTGCCGCGCACGCCAGCCCGGCTACGTCACCCGAGCCGCCGCTCCAACACCACCGGCACCCCGCGCGACGGCGCGACCGTGATCGCGCGCAGGACGGGCCGCATGCGGTAGCCGGGCGCGAGCCGGAGGTCGACGCGCGAGAGCACCTCGGCGAGCACGATCTTGAGCTCGTAGGTCGCGAAGGCCGCCCCCAGGCAGCGCCGGACGCCGCCGCCGAACGGGAAGAAGGTGTTGGGGCTCGGGCGCGCGCCCAGGAAGCGGTCGGGGTGGAAGCGCTCGGGGTCCGGCCAGAGGTCGGGCCGGTGGTGCGTCCCGTAGATGCTCGCCGACACGCTGATCCGCGGCGGGAGGTCGAGCCCGCCTACATCAATGCCCCCCGCCTTCCATCCCTGGCTATACTGAAAATAGATCGTATTGTCTTGGTTCAGGTCGTAGTTGGTGGCGCCACGAAATGACGTATCGCTCCATGCGCGGGTCGTGGTGAGCGCGGGATTCGTGTAGTAGCCGTAGAGAGAACATGAGCAGATGAGGAACGGTTTACCAGCATTCTCCGGCAGCGTAGCGGCGTTCGGTATGTTTGCGGTGTATGTCTTTTCGTCGTAGTTGTAGCGCGCGCCCGCGGTGACGGTCCAGCCCTTCACGCCGGGAATTCCGATGGTAGTGTCGACGAAAGCCGACCTACCTCGAAATACGCCGTCAAAGTTACCTTGTTCGAAGAGCGCCTGCGAATAGTCGTTTGGCAGAAGTCCAGGCGTCGGAACTCCCAAAGGAGTAATACCCAGACCGTCATAGCTATGATCTGACCAATTGCTAATATATCCATGAACAGTTTCATGGAAATAGGAGGCGCCGCCAGAAATGGAGAGCCCGTCCTCACCGCTGAAATTGACCCGCAAATCCTGTTGAAAAAGACTGTCCAGGCTATCCTGATAATATGGGCCGCCCACTATTTCCGGCAACCCGTCGTACTTTTCCACATAATTATTTTTGACCCGCCGCCAGCTGGTGACAGATGTCAGCGACAGATTATTAAGGAAATTGTACTTCAGTTTTGCGTCTTCCTCAAAAGAATAAAAGTGGGCGAAGTTTTGGTTTCCGATCAGCGTTTCATCCGCCGTAAAGTTCGTAGCGTCCGGAACTCCCACGGCAATATGCGTCGATCCGTCTTGCCTGCGGCTCTCGTAGCTGGCCTTTAGTGTCGCTTCGAGTTTGTCGATTCCGGTGTAACGTATGGTCACACGCCCGGCTTCGACATCCAGGGGGTCCAATTTCGGGCCCCCGTTCAGATTCGTGATGAAGCCACGCTGCTTTTCACGGTCCAAGGCCACGCGAATCGCGAGATTCGGTGTGACAGGAAAGTTGACCGCGCCCTCCGCAATCAGGCGATTCCGCTGCCCCGCGCCAAAGTCCCCGGAGGCCGAGAAGGTATCGGTCGGCTGCACGAGAATCGTACTGATGGCACCGGCAATGGAGCTTCGACCGAACAGCGTCGCTTGAGGGCCCTTGATGATTTCCACACGGTCGATGTCGTAGAGCGCGTTGACTTGCATACCGGTGGCGGCGCGCCCCTGATAAACATCATCGACAAACATGGCGATCGAAGGATCGTCCGCAAAACCGTATTGGTTGTTCGATATGCCTCTCATGGAGGAGTTTCGAATGTAGCCGTAATCTGCACCCGACGTGAAGCTCGGCGTCTGCAGCGAAAGATCGCTAAAATCACGGAGGTGACTCTCAAGAATCGTTTCGCCGCCGAGCACGGTCACGGATATCGGCACTTCCTGCAAGCTTTGCACCCGGTGCTGAGCGGTAACGACAATTTCTTGAATTTGTTCGTTGGCCGGTGTGCTGGTGGCTTCCTCGGCAAACGTAGATCGAGGAGCGCACAAATACAGTAGCGCTGCCAATACCGCACCGGCAAACAAGTACTTCGTGTACCTTCTCTGTTCCAATCCACTCATTGTTTTAAATCTCCCTAGTATCTAAGCCATCGCCGCTGCGTCGGCCACGAAATCATGTGCGTCAGTCGATCTTGTATCCCTCACGAATCAAGTCGTTGGCAACGTCTTGGATTCCTGCCGCAAGACCATCGACCAATTCATCCACCTGTCCTTCGGTAAGGATCAGCGGCGGTGACATGACATTCAAATGACCCAAAGGTCGAACGACTAATCCATGCGCTTCACATCGATCGGAAATGCGCTTGCCAATATTTACGCTGTCATCTAGCAGCTCGCGGCTGTGCTTGTTCCCGACATACTCGACGCACATCATGAAATGACTGCCACGCACGTCCCCGACCAAAGGGAGGTCGCGCAGCTCGTGGAGACGTTGCTCCAAATAGGGGCCCACTTTTCGTATGTGACCGCAAATATCGCGCTTCTCCATGATTTCGATATTCTTGAGGCCGGCGGCGCACGCGACCGGATGACCGGAATAGGTAAAGCCATGGGTGAACCAGGCGTTCGGATCTGGACTGGCAATGACTTCATAGATTCGGTCGCTGAAGAGGGTGGCTCCTAGTGGTACGTAGCCGGATGAAATGCCTTTCGCCACCACGATGATGTCCGGTTCAATGTCGAAGACATCCTTGGATGAAAACCATGAGCCAAGCCGACCAAACGCAGTCACCACCTCGTCGGAAATGTAGAGCACGTCATATTTCTTGCAGATCTCCCAGGTACGCCGGTGGTAGCCCGGCGGCGGCACGATAACCCCGCCGGCGCCTAGGATAGGTTCGGCTATGAATGCGGCTACCCTGGCTGGCCCGATGGCCAGTATCTTTTGTTCAAATTCTTCCACCAGGCTATCGCAGAACTCTGACACGGACTGCGCTTGGGGGCGACGATAGACATTCGGACACGATACGTGATGAATGAAATCGGTCGCGTAGTGAAAGTGTGGTGAGCGATCGCTTTTGCGGCCGTTCAACGACATGGCGAGATATGTGCTTCCGTGATAGGACTCGAGCCGGGAGATTATGTGACGTTTCTCGGGTCTGCCGCGTCTGGCGTTGTAGTAGTGAACCAGGCGCACCGCCGTGTCGTTGGCGTCTGAGCCCGATGAAGTGAAGAAGACCCGGGTGAGATCTCCGGGCGCGAGCTGCGCAAGCTTGGTTGCAAGCGCCACCGCGGGCGGATTGGTCACATTGACGAAAGCGGAGAAAAAACTCAACTTCCTGGCCTGATCCGCCACGGCCTGAACCATTTCCTCTTCGCCATAACCAATTGACATGCACCACAAGCCACCTATGCCATCCAAGTAGCGCTTGCCACGAGAATCGAAAATGTAGGCACCCTTGGCTTCGGAAATGATGAGGGAGCCGTGTTCGTTGAAACTGTCAAAGTGGGTAAAAGGATGGACGAAATGATCCTTGTCATCCTGCCAGACCTGCCTGTCATCGCTAATGGCCGCCGACTTTGCCGGTGGTATTGGCAGGTGCTTCATATGTCCCCCTAGAGTTTCCAGGAGATCAAGACTGTTCGCTCCGTGCCACAAATGGAATGACTCAAATGAGTCATTCGAGGAGCCCCCGCGCGGCGATAAGCTTGAGTAGAGGAATCCGCAGTTATGCAGACATATTTTCATTCAGACCAACTCGTCCACTCTCCACGCGCCTATCTGTCCCGCGGACAGATGCGGCCTCCGCAGGAGATACCCGAGCGTGCCGTACGCCTTGTCGCAGCGTGTCGATCGATGGGTTTCGAGATGCTAGAACCGGCCGACTTCGGAATCGCGGTGATTGAAACCGTCCATGACGTGAGTTACTTGGCCTTTCTCAAGACGGCGCATCGAGAATGGAAAAGAATGCCTGAGGACTGGGGTGACGAGGTAATGTCAAACGTTTATGTATATGCAAACAATCCACTCCGTGGTGTGCTGGCGCAGGCGGCACGCTATTTGGCGGACGGGAGCTGTCCCGTTGGCACCCATACCTGGCGGTCAGCCTACTGGTCCGCACAAAGCGCGGTCGCGGCAGCGGACGCCATCAATGGGAGATGTCGCCAGGCCTATTCGCTGTGCCGGCCGCCGGGACACCATGCTCGCGAGGACAGAGCCGGTGGTTTCTGCTATTTAAATAACGCGGCGATTGCAGCTGAAGTACTTCGGCGCGCGCATAGGCGCGTCGCGATATTGGACACTGACATGCATCATGGTCAGGGTGTACAGGAAATATTTTACAGCCGCGCGGATATATTGTATGTCTCCATTCACGGTGACCCTACGAACTTTTATCCCGTTGTTGCCGGATACCAGGAAGAGCGCGGAAAGGGGGCCGGTGTCGGTTTTAATCTCAATCTACCGATGCCGCATGGTTCGACAGAGGCGGCATTCTTCGAGCGAGTCGACGAAGCGCTTCAAGAGCTCGATCGGTTCAAGCCCGATGCGCTCGTGCTCGCATTGGGCTTTGACATCTATGAGGATGATCCGCAGTCGCAAGTCAGCGTTACAACCGATGGATTCGAGCGCCTAGGCGTGGCAATTGGCGCGCTGAGTATGCCGATTGTGATTGTGCAGGAGGGCGGCTATCAGATCGAAAGCCTTGAGGCGAATGCACACGCTTTCTTCAGCGGCTTTCTTAGCGGTCGGAGTGCCAAATAAATTTATAGTCCAAATTCACGCGTTCTCTTGAATTGACAGAGCTCAGTACGCGTCGCCAAGTGTTACGAGTGGAAATAGTTCAAATGGATCGGTCAAATTACCGCAATCGCACGAGAGGGTCGCCTGCAAATCCGGG
>Ga0137403_10003709_pt1 | contig 18270 bp, 15 predicted proteins | sample CZOMad2_1_16fung_FD_122057 | JGI IMG/M metagenome (GOLD analysis project Ga0137403, IMG submission 122057) | Vadose zone soil fungal communities from Angelo Coast Range Reserve, California, USA - CZOMad2_1_16fungal (Hybrid Assembly) | ecosystem: Environmental > Terrestrial > Soil > Vadose zone...
GCCGTCCGCGTTGCCAAGGCCATTGACGGGAAGTTCGCCAACTCTTCGACTGAGACCAAGACCGAGACCGAATCCGCGTTCGCGGCCGGTTTCGCCAAACAGTTTGGCAACATAGAATTCCTTATCCTTACCATCGGCAGCGTCGTTTTCTTCACGCTTCTCCTCGTCACCGGGAACACCATGGCCATTTCCGTACGCGAGCGTACCGCGGAGCTCGCCGTCCTGAAGGCCATTGGATTTACGGATCGTTCCGTGCTGCTCCTGGTTCTTGCCGAGTCGATGGTAATCGCTCTCGTCGGCGGCGTCCTCGGACTTATTCTTGCCGCGGGAGCTATTCCAGGTGTGGGAGCGGCTCTCAATGGCTTGCTGCCTCCGCTGATTCTGTCGAAGTTGACTCTGGGTCTCGGGCTGGGTTTCGCGCTCCTGGTGGGAGCCGCCAGCGGCCTGCTCCCGGGAATCGGCGCGATGCGCATGCGCGTCGTCAACGCGCTGAGGAGGGTCTGAAATGGCGATTCCCATCGTCTACAATCTTCGAAGCGTGAAATCCCGCTGGACTTCCACGATCGTTGCCGTGATCGGAATCGCGGGAACCGTGGGCGTTTTCGTCGCCATGCTGTCGCTGGCGCGGGGCTTCAAGGCGACGCTCGTGTCTTCCGGCTCGGATGAAAACGCGATCGTCATGCGCGCAGGCGCCACTTCGGAAATGACCAGCGGCGTCGGTCTCGATTCCGTGAAGATTCTTCAGGACGCTCCCGGTGTTGCGCGCACAGTGGATGGGCCGCTGCTTACTTCGGAAGATGTGCTGATCGCGCCCATTCCCCTGCTCTCCACGGGCACCGATGCAAACGTCCAGATTCGCGGCGTCTCGACAAACGTTCTTGCAATCCGCCGGCAGATCAAAATCAAGACGGGCCGCATGTTTCAGCCTGGCCTTTCCGAGCTTGTCGTCGGCAAGAATGCGACGACCACGTATTCCGGACTCACTCTCGGGAACACCATTAGCCTTGGCAGCGCGAAGTGGCAAATCGTTGGTATTTTCGATGCAGGCGGGAGCGCTTTCGATTCCGAAGTGTGGGGCGATGCCCATCTCATCAGCGGCGCCTTCAAGCGTCCGGATACTTTTTTTTCATCGATTACCGTGCACCTCACTTCGCCCGACGCGTTGAAGCAGTTTAAGGACGCCGTTACTACCGACCCGCGTCTGAAGGTCGACGTGACCAGCGAAATCGAATATTACGCCAGTAAGTCTACCCGGATGACCCAGCTCATCACCGTTCTTGGCGGATTCGTCGCGGCCATCATGGCCATCGGCGCAATTTTTGGCGCTCTGAACACCATGTACTCTGCGGTTGCCGAGCGCGGCCGGGAAATCGCGACGATGCGCGCCCTCGGTTTCGGATCTGCCAGCGTCGTCACCTCCTTTTTGTTCGAAGCTCTCTTGATCTCTTTTGTAGGCGGCCTGGTGGGCTGTCTCGCTGTGCTGCCGCTCAACGGGCTGACGACCGGGGCGATGAACTGGCAGACTTTTTCCCACCTGGCGTTCGCCTTCAAGATCACGCCGGTATTGCTGGCCATTGGAGTGGTCTTTGCATTGGCAATGGGCGTCCTCGGCGGCATGCCGCCGGCCATTCGTGCCGCGAGCCGTCCCGTCGCCCACGCCCTCCGCGACTTGTGATTTGCCCGGACTCGCTCCTTCAAGTTTATCCCTGCCGTTCGGTGATATTGACGAATCAGTGCTTTACTCTTCGTCAGCGGCTCACTTGACGATCCTGCCATCGCGAATCTAGCCTTGTTAAGAGGCATTCCGAGGCTCGCATGAGTCTCTGAGGAAGGACCCTGTGGAAACACGCCGATGCGTCTACTGCGGAAAGCACATGGCGGTGCATCTGGCGCAGTGTCCGTTCTGCCGCGAGGCCGTCCCGCAAGTGCAGTTGACTCGCCGCACAGGTCCCGACGGACGCCAGCAGATGCGCCGCGGATTGCTGTACATGCTGCTCGCGGCGGTGATCTATTACCTCGCCGGCGGTTACAGCGCGCCGCTGTGGCTTCCCGTGCAGGTCTTACCCGTGGTCACAAACTACCTTCTGCCGCTGCTGTTCCTGGGCGGCCTTGGCCTGACTCTTTACGGCCTCTTCTTGCGCTTGCGATCTTAAATTCAACTCGATCGCTCGCCTTCTCGTCTGCGAAAGCGGCCCCTGTACGAACGGCCAGCGTGACCGATTGGGGGAGTACTCTCCCTCCGAAGCGTATTCGTGCGGATAACGCTGTGGCCTACTGAAGTTGAGCTGAGGCACGGCAGCCTCAAGTTGGAACGCGAAGTATTCACAAGAGGGGTAATCATGAAAAAACAGTGTTTTATCGCGGTCATGGTAGTTTTGATTTTGTCCCTGAGTTTCAGCGTGGGGACAGAGCGCGCAGCGGCGCAAGGTCCAGCGGGGGCTGGAGCATCCGCGGCGGCGAAGGATACGTCGTCACACAGCGGGCATTCTCTGAATCCGATCAAGTGGGTCAAGAAAGATTCCAAAAAGTCCAATGAATCCAGGGATGAAATCGAAAAGAAGCTGACGCCGAAGTTCCAGACGCAGGGGTTGCTGGCGGCAAACGCGAACGCCACGGACGCGTGCGCGTCCTTCACGGCGCTCGACCAGTGCGTTGCGTCGCTGCACGCGAGCCACAATCTAGGGATTGATTTCAACTGTGTGCGGGCCAGCGTGACGGGCGTGCATACGAATGCCGACATCTCCGGTTGCAAATTGGCAGACGGCGAGAAAGCGCTGGACTTGACCAAGACCATCCGCGCGCTGAAGCCCGATGCCGACGCCAAGCGAGCTGCGAGAGACGCCGAGCGACAGGCCAAGGACGATCTGAAAGAAGTCAGCCAATAAATTCGAAGTTCGGGAATACAACCCACGCAGTGGAAACGGGGCGGGGCGAGCCGGAGGTTGCGGCCCCCGCCCTGTTCTTTTTCTGAGGGAGATGGATGTTGCGTACCCGTATCCCCGGTGTTTTTGGCAAAGAGTGCGGAATCGCTTGAAAAAAAACGACGGCCTGGTTTCTAAGTTCCTCAGACGCTCCCTAGGCCCAATAGACGCCTTCGGCGAAAGTGGGAAGCGAAGAGCGGGCCGCGGCTAATCGGAGGCCGAAGAGGCGGAGGCCGAGGCGGAAGCAGAGGAGGCGGAGGGGGCATCGGTGTCGGTGGTTACAGAGGCGGCGGTGGCACGGTAGCGGACCACGAGAAGTGTGAGATCGTCGGCCTGGTGAGCCCCGCGCGTAAAGTTTTCCACCGCTTCCAAAACGCATTTCTGAATATCTTCCAGTGGGCACTCCGGAAGGCCCGTGAGGATCTCTTTTAGGCGCGGGACGCCGAATAGCGTGTCGTCGGGATCCATGGCTTCGGTGACGCCATCGCTGAACAGGACAAGCGTGTCACCCGGCTCGAGCTTCAGGCATGCCGCGGTGTACTCGGCTTCAGGGACCAGGCCGACAGGATAAGAGCCTTCGGTGAAGGCTTCTTCGGCGATCCCGTTTCTGATGAGAAACGGCGAGGGGTGGCCGGCATTGATGAACTCGAGGTGGCCGTCCGTATCGAGAATGCCGAAAAACATGGTGGCGTAGCGGCCTACTTCGGCGTGGCCGCAAAGAAAACGATTGACGTGATTGAATACGCGTGCCGGATCGGTGCCAAGGGTCATGGCGGAAAGCGCGCCTTGGAGCATGGTTGTCAGCAGGGCAGCACCAAGTCCCTTGCCCGAAACGTCGGCAATCAGAAAGGCGGTGCGTCCCTCGCTAATCGGAAAGACGTCGAAGTAATCCCCTCCGACGGAGAGACAGGGCAAATTGTAACCATTGACGGCAAGATGCGGGAATTCGCGGAAATCGCGCGGGAGAAGCGCTTGTTGAATATTGCGAGCGATATTGATTTGTTCCTCAAGCCGCTGGCGCTCGCGCTCGCTTTCGACGAGCCGGGCGTTGTCGAGAATGCTGGCGGCATCGGCAGCCAGGGCGTCCAGAATCTGGCGGTCGAGCTTGGAGAAGGCGGCGGGGCGGCGCGAATCCAGATACAGAACGCCGAGAAAATCACCGCGCTTGATGTTGACCATCGATTCTTGAGTGTTGGCGCGGGACATGGCATAAAGCGGAATTACCACGACGGCGCGCAAGCGTTGGGCGACGACGCTCTGGGCTGCTTGCAAATCGATGTCGGCCTGCGCCAGATCCTCGGTGATGACCGGCGATTGTTGTGTCAGCGCAAGTTTAATCGCGGTCTGGCTGGGCGTGAGGCTTTCAGGGGGAAGACGCAGGCCGCCGCTACGGCGCGCGAGTTTTACTTTTAAGGCGCCGGCAGCGTCCGATTCGAGCAAGAGACCGCGATCGGCGTCGGTGACGGAGACGGCGTGGTCCAGCATGTGGCCGAGCACGACGTCGAGCGGAAGCTGCGAGTGCAGAAGGGAAGTAGCTTCCAGGAGACGCTTGAGCTTGACGAGGCCGCCGCCCGTAGGCTCCGAGCTGGTGATGTGCTCGATCCGAGTGAGGAGATGCGGAAGCGAGGTTTCAGGCCCGCCGGAATTCGAACGGAAAATGATTTCGTACGAATCGTCGATGCCGAAAGTGATGGCATCGCCGTCCTGAAGCTCGCGGCTTTCCACCTTTTCGCCATTGACGAAAAGGCCGCGCCGCTGTCCGCGATCCTCGACGTAGAAGCGGCTCGCTTCGATGACGATCGCGGCGCAGTTTCGCGAGATGCGACGGTCGGAAAGCTGCAAATGGTTGCCGGTCTCGGCGCCTCGGCCGACCATGAAGGGAGTTTGCGTGATGCGGGCATAGCGGCGCGCGCCGTCTGGGGAGACGACTTCGAGCACGGCTTCGCCGACCAGGGGAACGGAATCAGGCATGGGGCAGTTCCAACGAGTGCATTGTAGCACGCAGGGGAAGAGGAGCGGATTTGGTTCTCTACCTAGTAGCCGAATATAACGCAGGCGGAACGGAATGGCGGCCGGGCGGCTGGGAAACTTCTATTTTGCAGTGGCGGCGAGGCGGCGGGACACGTAGTCGTCGACGTAGGCGGTGAAGAGATCGTTCATGCGGTCGCAGACTTGGCCCACAGCGATTTTGTGGCCGGCGATTTCGCCGACGCTGATCAGGTTGCGGTTCGTCGAGGAGATGAAGACTTCGTCGGCGGAGTAGAGGTCTTCTGGGCGAAGGGCCTGCTCGACCACGGAGACGCCCGTTTCGGGCGCGATCTCCATGAGGATGCCGCGGGTAACGCCTTCGAGACATCCGGAGTTCAGCGGCGGCGTAAGGATCTTGCCGTCCTTGACGGCGAAAATGTTGGCGGAGGTGCACTCGGTGACTTCGCCGCGCTCGTTGAGCATCACGACTTCGTCGAAACCTTCATTGTTCGCTTCTGAAACTGCCCAGACATTGTCGAGCCAGGAGATGGTTTTAACGCCGGCGAGCGGGGAGGCAGCGTGGCGGCCTTGTTCGCGCAGCGCGAGACGAACGACGTCGCGATGTTCCGGAAGCGGTGCGGTGTAAATGATCAAGTCCACTTGAGGATGCTTTTCATCGCTCTGCCAGTAACCAACGGTGTTGTAGACGAGGTAGACGCGCGCGCAACCATCAACAACTTTGTTGGCGCGAATGACTTCGTGGAGATGCACGCGAACTTTGGCCGCGGTATACGGCATGGGAAGGCGCGTGATGGCGGCGTCTTTTTCCAGGCGGCGCCAGTGGCGCTCGTAGGCAAAAGCTTCGCCCCTTGAGATGCGCAAGGTGGTAAAGATGCCCCAGCCGCAAATCAGCCCCGCCTGGCCGGGTGAAAGGCGAGCCTTTTCGATAGGCAGCAAGCTTTCGTTGTGAAAGACGTTGGGATGAATCACGCGCGCTTCCTCCGGCATTGCGCTTGAATCAGTATTGTAACCGAACTCTGTAATCGATGGGGGGGAGATGCGCTGCAGAAAATAGACAGGCGAACGCAATACGAAAAAGTTTTCATTGCCGAATCGTGCGAACGAAGATTCCTATTTAGTGCAGCGGTCGGGGAGGAGGAGAATCTGGCCGGCGTAGATCCGGTTGGCGTCGCGGATAGCCGGGTTGGCGCGGGCGATACACGCAGCGTAGGAAGCGCCGCCGAGTTGGGATTGCGCGATCTGGGAGAGCGTGTCGCCGGTCCGCACGGTGAACCTGGTGTAGGTACGGAGGGACGAGATCGAAGCGGGCAGAACAATCTGCGAGCCGGCCACGATGTGGTTGGGGTCGAGAATGCCCGGATTGGCAGAGAGCAGTTCATGCCAGCGGAGTCCGTGACCAAAGTGTTGCTCGGCAAGTTTCCAGAGCGAGTCGCCGCGCTTCACGGTAACCATAGTTGGTACCACATCTCGCTTCGCGGGATTCACCGGCGCGATGGCCGGCGCAATGGGCGCAGAGGGTTGCGCTGGAACTAAACGAGCGGCGGGCGGGCGCGACGGCGCACTCATCGGAGGCGCAGCCGTGAAAATTCTCGGGCGCGCGAAAGGCGAACGCTTCACCGGTGGACGATAGGGAGCTAAGCGAGGCGCAGCAGGTTTGAACGAATGGGGCTGCACAGGTTGCATCGGCTTCGGCGTGGCGAGCACAGGAGCATCCGCGAACGGGAGATGGAACTCGGCGGATTGCTGAAGTTTCTGCAGCTCTTTCAGTCTACGGAAGCGGCGGGCCACGTCACCGAGAGGAACGTCGGGAGAAAGCGACTTCGCGTCCAGGGCACCTAGCGGTTTTTCTTCGGCGTCCGGAGCGGTTGGATTTTTCTTGGCTTCGATCTGCGCGCGATCCTCCGGCGTGAGAATCCGGGCGCGCTTCAGATCTTCCTCGGTGTAAACGTGCTTGGATTTTTTCTGCTCCGATTCTTTGCGGGAGCGTTCCTGTTTCGCGGCTTCGGCCACATCTTGGGCGCGACACTCGGTGGTGACAAAGATGGCGCAGGAGAAAAGCAAAATGCCAGGGATACGCAGACTTGGGGGACGAAGGGAACGCCTCACGGCAATCGTGGGGCTCGGCGACGATAGGGTGCGTAGGTCAGTTCGAAGCATGGCAAACCGACTACGGGGGGACACCGCTTACAAAAAAGCATATCAAAAGCCGGAAGCATTGGGAATGCTTATTTTTGGCCGTTTGGGTTCTCCCAGGAGCGTCAAGACTGCGTTGACAACGACTGATGCGTACTTTAAGATTGACGTTTGTCTCTACAGGGAAAGGTGTGACTGACCGTTATGCGGACGTACGTAGCGAAAGGTGAAGAAGCTGAGGCGCTGAAAGTAGGCGCCGATTGGTTTGTGGTGGACGCCACGAATCAGGTGCTGGGGCGCCTGGCGACCAGGGTCGCGCGGATGCTGATCGGCAAAGACAAGCCGAGTTTTACGCCGTACCTGGATTCGGGCGATCACGTGGTGGTGATCAACGCGAACAAGATTCGCATGACCGGGAACAAGGTCGAGCAAAAAATTTATTACTCGCACAGCGGATACCCCGGCGGACTGAAGGAAGTGCCGGCGAAGCGCATTCGCGAAACGAAGCCGGAATGGATCATTCGCGAGGCGGTTCTCGGGATGCTGCCGAAAAATAAGTTGCGCGCGCGGCGCGCGAAGAAGTTGCGCATCTACCGGGATGCGGCGGGTTTGGCGCGGCACGCAGGACAGAAGCCGCAAGCGGTGGCGCTGTAGGCTGGATTGGATTTTTTCCGCACGTAGCTGTTCCTTTCTAAGTGGTGCCTTAGCAGGGAGCCAAGCGTCGTGGAGTCGAAGAGTTGAATCGACACCTGTTGTGCTGGTGTCATTAGGGTTTTGAGGAGGAACATTGGGTTCAACGGGCACGCCCCTCGCGGGGTCACAAGCATGGTTTCTAGGGACCGGCCGGCGCAAGGAGTCGGTGGCGCGCGTTTTCCTGCGTCCAGGCTCGGGGAAATTCACCATCAACCGCCGCACGGTCGATCAGTATTTTCCGAATCACGCGTGGAAGCACGACGCGATCGAGCCGCTGAAGTTCACGAATATCGCGGACCAAGTGGATGTGGTGGTGACGGCGCATGGCGGCGGAGTTGGCGGGCAGGCCGGCGCGGTGCGCATGGGATTGTCGCGAGCGATCTCGCGCTTCAATCCGGAGCTGCGGCCGGCGCTGCGCAAGAACGGATTTTTGACGCGCGATTCCCGAATGAAGGAACGCAAGAAGTACGGGCAGAAGGGCGCGCGCAAGCGCTTCCAGTTCACGAAGCGATAGAGATTTGGGCCCCGGCCCGGTCGGGGATCCTGCGAGCTCCAGGGGGCTGGCGCGAGCCAACCCCCTGAGATCACGGCCGGCACGGAGCCGGCAAGAGGCTGTTCTGTGGCGACGCGAGTCACCACCGCAAACAGCTATCCTACTAGGAGGAAACTTGGCGGTAGAAATTACGATGAAAGAGCTGCTGGAGGCCGGAGTTCACTTCGGTCACCAGACGCGGCGATGGAACCCGAAGATGAAGGAGTACATTTTCGGGGAACGCAACGGCATCCACATTATTGACCTGCAGAAAACCCTCAAGATGTTCCGCGAAGCGAGCCGCTTCGTTGGCGAACTCACAGCACAAGGCAGAAACGTATTATTTGTGGGCACCAAACGGCAGGCCCAGGAAGCGGTCGCCGAAGAGGCGAAGCGCTGCGGCGCGTTTTTCGTGAACCACCGCTGGCTGGGCGGAACGCTGACGAATTGGGCGACGCTGCAGAAGTCCATCAAGCGGCTGAAGCTGCTGAAGGCCATGAACGAAGACGGCCGCATCAAAGAGCTTTCCAAGAAAGAGCAAGCGCGATTGGATCGCGAGATGAAGCATCTGTTCCAGAATCTCGAAGGCATCGAGAACATGGCGCAGCTGCCGGACGCCATGTTCGTGATCGATTCCAATGCGGAAGAAATTGCGGTGAAAGAAGCGCGGCGCATGGGCGTGCCCGTGGTTTCCGTGGTGGATACGAATTGCGACCCGGATGTGGTGGATTGGATCATCCCAGGGAACGACGACGCTCTGCGTGCAATCCGTTTGTTCACGACGAAAATTGCGGACTCCGTTCTGGAAGGCCACAACGCGTACCAGCAGTCGCAGGTGGCGGAACAGAAATCGGCCGAGGACCAGGCGCTGGTGGAAGGCGTCGAGTACGTGGATACCAGCGCATACGAACAGTACGAGAAGCAAGAGGGCGACTTCGTCGAAGGCGCGGCGGAAATCCCGGCGGAAGCTGCCGAGGCGACAGTCCCGCCGGATGAGGAAGAAAAGTAAGCAAGCCGCGCGAGTGGGAAAAGCTTGAGGCCCGCTCCGAGCGCATCGGGGCGGGCCGTTTTGCAAACAAGGGCACCGAACTAGAAAATTCAAATCAGCGAATGGAAAACGAAGAGAAAAAAGGATGAGTACACAACAGACAGCTATGGAAATCCCAGCCAAGCTTGTGAAGGAACTTCGTGAGCGGACGGGAGCTGGTTTCAGCGACTGCCGTGCAGCGCTTGTCGAAGCCAATGGAAACATCGAGAAAGGAATCGAGATTCTCCGCAAAAAGGGCCAGGCAGCTGCGGCGAAGAAAGCGCAGCGCGAAGCCAGCGAAGGGCTCGTGGGCAGCTACATCCACGCGGGCGGCAAGATTGGCGTGCTCGTGGAACTGAACTGCGAATCCGATTTCGTGGCGCGCACGGATGCGTTCCAGCAGCTCTCGCATGACATCGCCATGCACGTCGCGGCGCTTGATCCGCGGTACGTGCGGCGCGAGGAAGTGACGCCGGAGATGCTCGAGAAAGAGCGCGAGATTTATCGCGCGCAGGCGCTCGCGACGGGCAAGCCGGAAGCCGTGGTCGAGAAAATCGTGACCGGCAAGATGGAAAAGTTCTACGAGGAAAACTGCCTCTACGAACAGCACTACATCAAGGACGAGAGCGTGACCATCCAAGAGATGATCAGCCAGGCCGTCATCAAGCTGGGCGAGAACATCTCGGTCCGGCGTTTCGCGCGGTTCAAGGTGGGCGAAGTGAGCGGGTCCGGTGGCGGTCCGGATACAGCATCGGTACCTGCACTGTTGCCCGAGCCCGTCAAGGCGTAGAAGACCGTTCACCCGAAAGCAATTTCTGCGAGCGCCTCGACCCCATCGGGGCGCCCTTTTTGTTTTTCTGCGGCCTCGCGGCCCTCGCGGAGTGCGGGGGCGGAGATAGTTTGTTACAATTCCGTGGATTTTAGAGCGCGCGAATCGGAGACTCATGGCAGGGAAGAAGAAAGCGGTTAAGAAAAGCGCCAAGAAAGCGGTGCCGGCCTACCACCGGATTCTTCTGAAACTCTCCGGCGAGGCGTTTCAGGGGCCGCAAGGCTTCGGGATTCACGGCGAAACGATTCAGGCGATTGCACGCGAGCTGAAGGAAGTGCACGCGCTTGGCGTGCAAACAGCAATCATGGTCGGAGGCGGCAATATTTTTCGCGGAGCGCGGCAAAAGGGATTTGAGATTGACCGCGCGACCGGCGACTACATGGGCATGCTAGCGACGGTAATCAACGCCCTGGCGCTGCAGGATGCGCTGGAAAAAGAGGGAGTGTTTACGCGCGTGCTGAGCGCCATCGAGATGAAAGAGGTTTCTGAGCCGTTTATCCGGCGGCGCGCGATGCGGCATCTCGAAAAAGACCGCGTGGTGATTTTTGCAGCGGGCACGGGAAATCCGTATTTTTCGACGGACACCGCAGCGGCGCTGCGGGCGATGGAAATCAAGGCGGACGTGATCCTGAAGGCCACGCGCGTGGACGGGATTTACGACGCCGATCCCGAAGAGATTCCCGATGCGAAGTTTTTTGCGGCGATTACCTATCGCGACGTGCTGAACCAGAACCTGAAGGTGATGGACTCGACGGCGATTTCGCTGTGCATGGACAACGGCATGCCCATCGTGGTGTTCAACATGAACCGGAGCGGGAACATCAAGCGCGTGGTGCTGGGCGAGCGGGTGGGCTCGAAGGTGACGCCCGCTTAAGGAAGTTAGGGGTCGACAGGTCAATGCCAAAAGCGGGGAAGAAGCCTCACCCCTGAAGGGGTGAGCTACAGGGACGTTATGACGACGATTACGACCACCAAAGATGCGATGGCCCAGGCGAGAACGCGGATGGAAAAGGCCGTCGATGACTTTCGCAAGGAATTGGGAACACTGCGCACGGGGCGCGCGAATGCGTCCATCCTCGACGCGGTCCGCGTGGACTATCACGGGACGCCGATGCCCGTGAATCAACTCGGGACGGTGACGGTGCCGGAGGCGACGCTGCTGGTGATTTCGCCATGGGACCCGAGCGTGGTGCCGTTGATTGACAAGGCGATTCGCACTTCCGACCTGGGACTGAATCCGACGAACGACGGCAAGGTGGTGCGCGTGCCGATGCCTTCGCCTACCGAAGAGCGCCGCAAGGAGATCGTGAAGCACCTGCACAAAGTGCTGGAAAACCACCGCACGGCGGTGCGCAACATCCGCCGCGACATCAAGGAAGCCATCGACAAGCTGGAGAAAGACAAGAAAATCAGCCAGGACGAGCATAAGCGGGCGATCGAAGAGATGGAAAAGATTTCGCACTCGGAGACGAAGAAGATTGAAGATCTCTCCGCCGCCAAGGAGAAGGAAATCCTCGAACTCAAGTAGTTTTCGGTTCTTAGTTGTTCGTTTTCAGTGTTTTGGTCAGATAGAAATCCTTGCAGGATTTCCAGTTAACCATAACACTCCCCTCCCCTACGTTTTTCGTAAGAATATCATTCTAAAGGAAGTTAAAATTCTTTGTTTTGATAGACTTTTGCAAGAATATCATTCTAAAGAGTTTAGGATGCCCGAGAATTATGCGATTCCAGCGCTCTTGTGTAGGGGAACGGGCACCGTCACGAGGCCAAGGATGCGACGACAGATGTACCCAGAACATATAGTACCATAGAGATATAAGATTGGCAAGAGAAATCTGCGACAGAGGAATTTACGTTAGGGCTTGGCTTGCTTGGGGGGAGATACGGTTTTGGGGGGCTTCGGCGAGAGGGGATTGGGGGGCGCGGCGGCTGGGCGGTCGAGGGTGAAGTCCTGGGCTTCATCGTTCTGGACGGCGCGAAGGAAGGCGTTGTAGTCGGCGGCGCGATCGGCGGAGACTTCCCTCAACAGAAAATTGATGTGGCGCGAGGCGGTGATGATCGGGCCCTTCGCGGAATATTGGGAGGCGAAGGTGGCGTAGTCGCGCTGGACGGAGGTGCCTGTAGGCGTTTGTATGGTGGTGCCGGGTGGAACATGAAGGGTCATGTGCGTTTCGACCTCGAGGGGCGTGCCGAGTTCGACGGGAGACGCGGCGGCGCCAGCGGCAGGTTTGGCAGGCGGATCGGGCAAGCCAATTTGCGGCAGCAACGCGGGGATGCGCACGGGCTTTTTCGACCAATCCACGAATTTGGGCCTGGTGATTTCGTAATCGAGAGTGAAAGGCTCGCGCGTGGCGGAAGGGTCGGAAGTGGTGACGCTGGTTACCTTGCCACGGAATCCATCGGAGATGGAGAGAAGCTGGGCGAGATCTTTCCATTTTTCTTTGGAAGCCTGGTGAAACGCCACGCGAAGGAGCAGTTCGTTGTCGCCACGCAAGGAGTAGTGAACCTTTGCGGTGAGGTTGCCATCGGCAGCGAGCAGGGCATCAACGCTTACACGTTGCGACGCTGGAAATGGCATGTCCTTCGGGACATTTTCCAAGAATGAGACGTCCGACGAAGGATAAAGGGGCACGGCCAGCCCATCACGCATGTTGGAAGCGATCATTCCGAAAGGGGCCACCTCAACGGACGGGTCGAGCCAAATGATGCGACCGGAAAAGGCTGACATGACGAGCGGATGGCTGAAAATTGAGGGAGTGGAAGGGGCAATCCGCGGATAAGTTCCAGAAAGAGTGAAAGCCGGCTGCGCCCGCAGCCCGACGGCGGCCGCGAGGGCGGACAGCAACACACATTTTTCTTCCGGACTGGCGTAGCCCGATGACAGGATCAGCTCTGCTCCACGGGCCCGGAAGCCCGTGGAATCCAGTGGAAGATCGACTGTGCGTATGTTCTTGGAGACGAATTCGTATAGGGCGCGGAGGTCATCTTCCGGTTTTCCGCTTCCGTGGGTCAATTCGATGGCCTTGGCTTTGAGCTGAGGCGTAACCTGCAGCGCCTTCTCGTATGATTTTTGAAGCGCGATCTCGAACTCAGCCCAGCCTTTAAACGTAGTGAGAACAATATCCGATTCCACCGAAGCCATGGGGAGATCGAAGATCTTCCGTGAGTTTTCGGGAGCAGCCGGAGCAGTCGGAGGGCGTTTCCACCGGTAAATCAGTCTTACTTCGGTCCCTTCCCCTGAGCGTACAGCTTCGTAATCGTGTGCTGCCAGGGAAGTAAAAGGCTTAAGGTCGCGCGACGCGGGGAGATCTATCTCGAATGATTCTTTCGAGACGATTCCTTCGCGAGCGAAGTCGTGTGAGAGCCAGAAGTCGGGGGCGAGGGGGTGATTGGAGACGGTGGTAATGATGCGGTACTCGAGCAGGTCGCCGGGAGCGAGGCCGAGGATGCGGACGGATTTGACGCGGACGTCTTGATAGGCGGGAGCGTTGACGACGGCGGGATTGGGATTGTCGGTAATCGCGCTGGGAAGAATGTCGACTGTGCCGCCGCTGGGATGGGTGATGCGGACGAGCGGGAGATCGATGGATTCGAAGGCGCGGTTGTAGTCGAAATTGAGGCGTGCGAATTGGCGGACGCCGAGTTCGCTGTTGATTTTGACGCGGGTGTGGACTTCCTTGCGGCTGTCGCCGTTGGCCTCGAAGCGATAGCGGGTATCGAGGAGCTCGATTTGCGCGGGGTTTTCAGGTTCGGCGGGAGTTGAGGCTTTCGAGCTGGGTTTCTCGGCTGGCTTTTGCGGAGATTGCTGCGCTTGCGTGATAGAGAGAATAACGGAGGCAAGCAGATAAGATACTGCGAGTGCATGCAAGAGCGGATGGAAACTGAGATGGAGTCGCAAGATGGCCTCGCAGGCAGTGTAGGGCGGAGACGGAGAGGCGTAAAGGCGTGGGTGGGGAAGCGTTGCCGGGTATGCACGGCAAGGTAGACAGGCAAGGGTCACAAAGAAGAAGAGAAAGGATAACGCAGAGACGCAGAGTACGCAGAGAAACCGAATCGGAGCGGGTGCGTCTGAGAGCGTGATAGAGTCTGTGCGCGCGAATGGCGTTAGGAGAGCGGCGATGCGAGGTGTTTTGGCTAGGGTGGCGGTGGTGACAGCTGGTCTCTTTGGGGCAGGGGTTTGGACGCTCCGGGCCAACGAGAGGCCGGTTCCGAAGGGGCCGAATGAGGATGGAACAAAGCCGGCACTGGTGAAGATTGCCGGCGAAGGAATGATGGGTTCGCACGCCTTTCAATTTCTCACGGAACTGAGCGATGACGTTGGTGCGCGCGTGACAGGATCGCCTGCGGAGCGAAGGGCCGAAGAGTGGGGCGTGGCCAAGATGAAGGCCATGGGCCTGGAAAACGTGCACACAGAGAAATACACGATCTGGAAGGGATGGACGCGCGGCTCGGCAGAAGCCGAACTGCTGACGCCGGTGCGGCACAAATTGCATGTGGACGCGATGGGTTGGACGGGTTCGACCCCGCCGGGGGGAGCGGAAGGCGACGTCGTAGCGGTAAACATGTTCGACATGGACAACGAAATCAAGAATGTCGCGCGGCTGAAAGGGAAAGTGGTGCTGGTGACCACGAAGGGCAAGCCGAACAAGGAATTCATCCAGCTCTTTGCGCAGTTCGGCGATTTTCTGAAGGCGGCCGGACCGGCGGGCGCGATCGCGGTGATCGGCGGGCAAGGCGGAAGCAAATCCGCGGGGATGAATCTGACGCACACTGGGATCCTGGGGTTCAACGCGGAGTTTGCGGTGCCGGTGGTCTCCATGACGGCGGAAGACCAGGGGCAGTTGGAACGTTTTATTGCGCGCGGACTGACGCCGCGGGCACGGTTCAACGTACAGAATACGTTCACCAGCGGGCCTGTTGAAACGGCGAATGTGGTGGGTGAAATTCGCGGACGAGAGAAAGCGGAGCAGATATTGGTGGTCGGCGGGCATCTGGATTCGTGGGATTTGGCGCAAGGCACGACCGACAACGGTTCGGGAACGGCAACGGTGCTTGGAGCGGCGGAAGCGATCGCGCATTCGGGCCAGCGGCCGCGACGTACCATTCGCTTCGTGCTGTTTACCGGCGAGGAGCAGGGACTCGACGGATCCTTTGCGTACATCAAGCAGCACCAATCAGAGATGGCGAATCACCTGGGTAACCTGGTGCTGGACCTGGGGCAGGGAGCGGTGAAGGGATTCCAGTTGGGAGGCCGCGACGACCTGGTGGAGGTGTTCCAACCGTTCGCCGATTCCCTGGCGAACTTCGATAAGATGACGGTGGACGACAAGGTCGAATCGGGGACGGACACGCTGCCGTTTTCGATGGCGGGGTTGCCGGGGATCAACATGCTGCAGGACACGGCTGATTACAAATTCACACACCACTCCGCTGCGGACACGCTGGAGGCGCAGAAGCCGGAAGTCCTGACGCAGAACGCGACGCTCATGGCGCTGGCGGCGTTTTGGATCGCGGACCGGCCGGAGCGGTTCGCGGCGCCATGGCCGGCGGCGCGAACGGCGAAGATGCTGGTCACACAACATGAAGATGCGATGCTAAAGGCGTTTGGGCTGTGGCCCAAAGAGTTCGCGGAAGCTGAAAGGAAAGAGGAAGCTCCGAAGTAACGTAAAGAACGAACACGGGGGCTCGAAAAGTGTGGGCGGCGCGCGAAGAGCGTGCCGCCCAATTTTTTGTGAGCCGGTAAATCGAGGGATGTGATAAGAAACGACGGGGAGGAATTAGGGATGAAGATCAAGGTGCTCGTGGTGCTGGTTGTTTCGCTTTCCTGCGCCCATGGCTGGGCGCAGGAGCAGAGACAGGATCGGCGGAAGTTCCTCGATCCGAAGACGCAAGTGAGCGACGATCCGCGGCGCATCGTGGTCAAACCGGGGCCACGAGGGCCGGAGGGGACGATCGTTCTGCGAGGAGGAAGAATTTTCGATGGGACCGGAGCGCCTGCGCGCGAAGGCACGCTGGTCATCGAAAGAAATAAGATTGTGAAGATACTTCCGGCTGGCGCGACGGATTGGCCCAAAGATGCGCAAGTGATCGATGTGTCTGGAAAGACGGTCTTGCCGGGCTTGATTGATCTCCATACGCACCTGACTTACCCGCTGGCGGAAACGGATTTTGGGGTGGGGATGAACGAAGCGGACGCGACGCTGCGCGCGGCGGAAAAGCTGCGGTATTTCCTGGAGAGCGGGATCACAAGTGTGCGCGATGTGGGGTCGCAGGGAGACGTGCCGTTCCGGTTGAAGGAGTGGGTGCGGGAAAATCGTATACCGGGACCGCGCGTGTTTCCGGCTGGGGCGTTCATCACGGCGGAAGGCGGGCACTCCACCGAAAATACTCCGGACGAGATGATTCGAATGATAGGGGCGACGAGGCTGGCCTCCGGGCCGGACGAATGGAGACAGGCGGTGCGCGAGCAGTTTCACAAGGGCGCGGACGTGATCAAACTGGGGAGCCATTTTTCCGCGGAGGAAGTGAAGGCCGCAGTTACGGAAGCGCATGAGTTGGGTTTGAAAGTCACCGTGGATGCGGAGACTTTTTATATTCAGAGGGCCGTGGAAGCCGGCGCCGATACGATTGAGCATCCTCTGCCGCGCAGTGAAGAGACGATTCAATTGATGGCGAAGAAAGGCGTGGCGGCGGACCCGACGCTGATCCCTTACCAAATTATTTTCGAAGAGTTGGGCGGGTATTTCGGATCCACTTCGCGGCGGTTTACGTTTTCGAAGGATGCCAACCTCGAGATGCTGAAGCGGCTGCGGAAGGCGGGGATCAAGTGCGGGGTTGGGACGGATTTGATTTTGCATTGGTATCGTTACATGCCGGGTGCTTACATCCGGGAGCTGAAGAATTTTGTGGAAGCGGGATGGAGCGTGCCGGAGGCGCTGGTTGCGGCGACCAAAATCAACTCAGAGATTCTGGACATGGACGACCGCCTGGGGACACTACAAGTGGGGAAATTGGCGGACGTGCTCATCGTGGATGGGAGGCCGGACGAGAACTTGGACGACCTGAGCAAAGTGGATTTGGTGATTCGGGACGGGTATAGGGTCGTTGAGGGGGGCCATGTGGCGATTCCCAAGCACCGGCCCGAGAAGATGAAGGTCGTGGCTCCGCAGGCTTCAATGTAAGTTGTTTATTTTCAATAGTCTGCTTGGAATGAAGGCAGCCTGGTGCCATGGGACCCCGGGCGAGGCCGAGAGGAGATTAGAGGCGGCGGCAGGGGCTGCCTAACGCGACGCCGCAGGCTTAGCAGGAGTCGTGCCAAGTGGCTGATTTCCACAGGGATTTGTTTGAGATTGTTGCGAAAGATTTGACAGTATCGGCTTTTCTCCTTATACTTCCTTGTTTGTCAGGGAAGGTTTTTCCCTGAGTGGGGCGGCTCCAAGTGGTTTGGAGTCGTTGAGTTGGAAGGGAAATATCTTCGGTCCCGGAACAAAGTAAGACGGAATGGGACAGAAGAGCGGCCGGAATGGGGCGCCAGCCCCGCAAAGCCGAGTAAGCCTCTCCGAACTGAAGCCAAGAGAGTAGTTCTCCCTCTTGGAGTGCGTACGGAGTTTCTTGCTAGCTGTTCTCCGGATTCGCAGTAGACCTTTCAGCACTGGACTGCGCTCTCGCGCCTATTTGTCTGCGCGCTATGCGAGAGCCGCGAATCCCTCGCGCATCCGTTGCCGGATGCTCAGGGGATAAAAATTTATGCGCGCGATTGAGGGAAGACTGTGCCGACGTTTTCGCAATTAGTAAGAATGGGACGCGAAGGAATTATCGCCAAGACGAAGTCGCCTGCGCTGGCGGGCTGCCCGGAGAAGCGCGGCGTGTGCATCCGCGTGTACACGCAGACGCCGAAGAAACCGAACTCCGCGCTGCGCAAAGTGGCGCGCGTGCGCTTGACGAATGCGATTGAAGTGACGACTTATATTCCCGGTGTCGGCCACAACCTGCAGGAGCACTCGATCGTGCTGGTGCGCGGCGGCCGCGTGAAGGATCTGCCGGGCGTGCGGTATCACGTGGTGCGCGGAACGCTGGACGCCGCGGGCGTGGAGAATCGCAAGCAGGGACGTTCAAAGTATGGCGCGAAGCGGCCGAAGGCCGCGGC
>Ga0137403_10003710_pt1 | contig 18270 bp, 14 predicted proteins | sample CZOMad2_1_16fung_FD_122057 | JGI IMG/M metagenome (GOLD analysis project Ga0137403, IMG submission 122057) | Vadose zone soil fungal communities from Angelo Coast Range Reserve, California, USA - CZOMad2_1_16fungal (Hybrid Assembly) | ecosystem: Environmental > Terrestrial > Soil > Vadose zone...
GGTTCGGGAATCTCACCTGTATCTCGAACAACGCAGGGTAAAGCACTGAGAATTGTCAGTTCAGAGTTGAGAGAAAAGCACTGGTTTCCTGCTCAACTCTCAACCAACAACTCGCAGTTATGTCAAAAGAACTACTCGCGCAATTCCGCACCGACATCATTTCGCAACCGCTCACGAATCCGCGCGTGCACCGCGCTCACTTCCTCACTTGTCAGTGTGCGATTTTTATCCCGGTATGTCAACGAGTAGGCGAGAGACTTTTTCATGTCCGGCTTTTTTTGGCCGTCATTTTCCATAAATAAATCGAACAGCTCGACCTTCTCCAGCAACGACTCGTTGGCCGATGCAATCGCCGCCAGAATTTCCGCGTGCGTTACTTGGGAGCCGACAAACATCGCGATGTCGCGTGTTACTTCCGGGTAGCGATCGATTTCTTTGAATGGTTGCGCGTATTCTTTGGCCTGCGCAATTCGTGTCAGATCAATCTCCGCTATTAAAACTGGCGCGTTTGCTCCAATCGATGTCGTGGCAGAAAGCTGCCCGCCATAGCCGATCCGATCTGTTTTGTAAAAAATTTCGGCCATTAAGACAAAACCCGGTTGCTCGCTACGCCGAAACTCAAACGTTCCCAATACGTTGAGTGCGCCCTTCAAATCAAAAAAATCAAGCTGCCGTTTTTTTGCACTACGCCAGTCTTTAACCGACGCGGCTTGACCGCAAAGCGCAATCGCCAGTTTGCGTTGTTGTTCGCCGGTAGGTGGCGCAAAGGTGTTGCCGATTTCAAATAGAGCGATTCGTTCCGTCCCGGCCCGAATATTTCGCGCAACCGCCCGCAGCAGACCCGCAATCAAACTCGTGCGCAAAGCGACATGATCTTCACTCAACGGATTGCGAAGTTCGATCGCGCCGTTTGCATTGGCCATTTCAGACCGCGCAATCAATGAGGAAGTGCGCGCTTCCGTTAAACCGATGGCGATCAGATCGTGGCGCAGTTTTGTTTCAAAATCAAAGTTGCGGTCGGCTTCGCTCAGCGGAGTGAACCGGCTGCGGTCCGCACTCGGAATCTTCTCGATCCCATGGGCGCGAATAATTTCTTCGATCAAATCGACCTCGCGCTGCAGATCGCGCCGGTGGCTTGGAATTTTCCAGTGCGGGCGACTTGCCGAATCGCTTTTAGCCAAGCCAAAACGCGTCAAAATTGCGTCTGCGGTTGTCGGTTGGATGTGAATGCCGACGAGTTGATCGAGCCCCTCGTAGCGCAGCGAGACATCTGGTGGGTCCGGCGGCAGCTCGCCCGCAACTCCAATAGTGGCGGCCGATGTGGCACCGGCTACTTTACAAATTAGTTCCGCGGCCCGTCTTGATGCGGCCAAAATCATTTGCGGATCAACCCCGCGCTCGAATCGGTAACTGGCATCGCTCGGTAGATTCAAATCGCGCGCGGTTCGTCGAATACTCGCTGGCAAAAAATAGGCGCTTTCGAGCAACACATTTTTGGTTGAGTCAGTGACACCGGATTCTTCGCCCCCCATCACCCCCGCTATTCCGACCGTCCGCTCGCCATCGGCAATAACCAGGTTTTCAGGCGTGAGCTCATAAGTTTTTCCGTCAAGGGCGAGAAACTCTTCTGCCTCGTGCGCAAGTCGCACGTTTATTTCACCCCTGAGTTTATCGGCATCAAACGCATGAGTGGGCTGACCCAGCTCGAGCATCACAAAATTAGAAACATCCACAACGTTGTTAATGGAGCGAATGCCTACGCTCTCGATTTTAGCGCGCAACCAATCAGGGCTCGGCCCGACCTTTACGTTTTCGATTCGACGCGCGGAATAAAACGGACATTCGCGTAAGGCGGAGATCTTAATCCCTTTCTTTTGTAGGGCGGGCGCATCGCCTGCCGCTTTCGATGGCAAGCGGAGCGCTTGCCCTACAAATCTTTTGTTCGTCAGAGCCGCGATCTCTCGTGCCAGGCCGAAATGGCTGAGCAAATCACCGCGATTCGGTGTGATCTCGACATCAAGAATGGTGTCGAGTGGAAATAAATCGCGAATGGGCGTGCCGATTTTCGCCTCTGGCGACAGGATGAGAAGGCCGGCCGCATCTTCCGCGACGCCGAGTTCTTTCGCGCTGCAAAGCATTCCTTCGCTTTCGACGCCGCGCAATTTGCTGGCCCGAATCTTCAGACCGCCGGTCAATTCTGCGCCCGGCAAAGCTAACGGGACTTTGTCGCCCACCCGGTAATTTTTCGCGCCGCAAACGATCTGGCGTTTCGTTCCGCTGCCATCGTCAACCACACAAACCGTTAGACGATCGGCATTCGGGTGTGGTTTTGAATCCATGATCTGCGCGACTACGACCTTGTCGAAATCAGCGCCGCGTTTCTGGATTCCTTCGATTTCGACTCCTGACATCGTGAGCAACTCCGCCAACGCGTCGATGCTCGGCGGGAGTTCGACGAATTCGCGCAGCCAGTTAACGGAGAATTTCATTTTATTCTCCCCTCCGTCATTCCGAACGAAGTGAGGGACTTCGCGAGGGTGACCTGACTTTCGAATGACACTTCGACATGACCTGAGTGACGATATCCGCGTGAGAGAGGTCCCTCGCTCGCCGCAGCGACCTCGGGATGACCCGCAATGTTAGTTGGGCGTTCATGCGAATCGGTGGCAATCGGGAACATAGGCATCCTGCCTGTGCGCCCAGCGGGCAGTTTGCCCGCTGTCTTCGTGCATTGTCGCTACCCGTTCGGTGATCAGCAGCGGAGTGCAACTCCGCTGGACGCACAGATCCCAGGTCTATGTTCCAGAGATTTCTCATGCGAATTGCCTCAGAAAACGCAGATCATTTTGCGCAAACAAGCGGATGTCGGGAATGTCGAACAAAATCATCGCCAGCCGGTCCATTCCGAGACCGAAAGCGAACCCGGTCCATTTTTCCGGATCATAAGCGTTGTCACCGCGCGATTGATTGACTGCTTCGAAAACGGCGGGATGCACCATGCCGCAGCCGCAGACTTCGACCCATTGTTCGCCGCCCTTCAGCGCACTCGATTTCACGTCAATCTCAAAACTCGGTTCGGTGAAAGGAAAATAATGCGGGCGAAAACGCACCGTCGTGTCCGCACCGAAAAGTTCGCGGAGGAAAAATTCCAGCGTTCCTTTCAAATCGGCGACGCTGACATTTTCATCCACGTAAAGACCTTCGATCTGATGAAACTGCGTCGTATGAGTGGCGTCGATCTCATCGCGCCGGTAAGCCGCGCCCGGGGCGATGACGCGAATGGGTGGCGGCGCTGATTCCATCGCGCGGATTTGCACCGTGGATGTGTGGGTGCGCAACAGGCGCCCATCCGGCAGATAAAATGTGTCCTGCTCGTTCCGCGCGGGATGGTCGGCCGGAGTATTGAGGGCATCAAAGCAATGCCATTCGGTCTCGATGTCCGGGCCTTCGGCGAGCGCGAATCCCATTCGCCGGAAAACCGCGATGCTACGATCCAGCATTTGCGTGAGCGGATGAAGGGCGCCGCGCTCATGCGGTGTGCCCGGAAGCGAAAGATCGATATTGGCAACTGCGGCTGATTCCTTCTCGGCGCGGAAACTTTCAAGCCGCTCCTCAATTGCGGCTGTGATCGCGATCCGAACCTCATTCAATAATTTGCCAACCGTCGGTTTTTCCTCTTTCGGAAGCGACTTCATTTTGTCGCTCCATTCGGAAACGCTGCCGCTGCGTCCGAGGAATCTCACCCGCACGCTCTCGAGAACGCGCTCGTCCGCGGCCGAGGCGATCTGGGCCAGGGCGTCGTCGCGTAATTGTTCGAGCGGGTGCATGAACGTTGAGGCGTTAAATGAGTTTAAGCGTTGAAGCGAATCCGCTGCAACGGTTCAACGCTTCACCGCAACTACGCCGCCTTGTTCGACTTCGATTTCTTTTCCAGTCCGCCTTTCGCTTGTTCGATAATCGAGGCGAAAGTCTTTTCGTCGGTCACGGCGAGGTCGGCGAGGATTTTGCGATCAAGAGTAATACCAGCCGCTTTTAAGCCTTCAGCGAACCGGCTGTAGGTCATGCCATTAGCGCGCACGGCTGCGTTCAAGCGCTGAATCCACAGCATGCGGAAATTGCGCTTTCGTGTCTTCCTATCCCGATAGGCCCAATATTGGCCTTTCATCGTCGCGTCTTTGGCGTAGCGGAAAAGTTTCGAGCGACGACCGCGATAACCTTTCGCTTTTCTTAAAACCCGCCGTCGCCGTTCGCGACTGGCCGGGGCGTTTGTTGCTCTCGGCATTTGTTATTCCCGAATTTCGTTCGGGCCTCCTTTCAGCGCGCTGTTCTTATATAATATGATCTGCGCGACCTCGTGCGCCGATATGATCGCAATAGCGATCAGGTGTGCAGATTATCGGTTCAATACGAACCGGGCGGGAAGAATAATGCGCGCGGGCAAAATTACAACCTTGACCTTTAGACAGGCCTACTCCTGGGAATCGCACTTCTGAAGTCCGTCATCCCGAGACGCGGTGACAACGCCGGTCCGGCTCTGACCGAGGGACCTCGCGAGCGGGAATGATTCCGCCAACAAACTTGTGTGATCCATTGAGCCTGGGCGAGGTCCCTCGCTTGCGCTCGGGATGACGGCGTGAAATACCTAAGCCTGAAGGAGAGGCGCGCTTTTTCGGGTAAGAAACCACGCGATCACGCCCACAGCCGCTCCTCCCAAATGCGCCAAGGACGAAACCGAGCTAATTCCGATCTTTTGTTCGTAAGCGCCGATGATTTGGAAAAGAATCCAGAGCACGAAGACAAACCACGCTGGCAGCCGAAGCCAGCGAAAATAATAAAAGTAACGCCACAAAAAGCCGATTTTCGCCTGCGGAAATGCCAAAGCGTAAAATGTGATCACACCGGCGATTCCGCCGCTGGCACCGATACAGGGAATGGTGGAAGCCGGGGCCGATGCAATGTGCAAGAGATCCCCAACCAAAGCGGCAAGCGCGATCAATGCGATATAGCGCAGCGGGTCCAGAAAATTTTCCACATCATCGCCAAAAACGAGAAGGAAATACATGTTGCCGACGAGATGAATGATTCCGGCATGAAGAAAAAATGAGGTAATAAAGGTCAAGCCGTGCAGCCGGAACGCTTGTGCCGGAATTAATCCGAAAAGTTGGACAGCCTCCTGCAAATGAAAAAATGCGTGAACACTTGCGGTGACGATGAGTCCTGCCAAAAACCAAGTTACTGCGGGATGACGTTTCTTTGCGGGCGCGTCATATTCCACCGGCATCCCGAAAAAAGCCGCAATCGATTTCCACCATTCGTCGGGTGGCGCGCTATCGAAATCCGAGCCGCGCGCTTGCTCGGCGAGTTGCTGAACTTTCGCCAGCGCGATCGCCTCGCGCGCTTCCTGCGGCAAGACAACCTGCGGTTTTGGTTTCGGCAATGGGCGCGCCTGCAGCGTTTGTGTTTCGCCGGCATCGAACCAGACGAATTCGCAAATTCGACAGACTTCGACCTTGATTCCGCTGCTGCTGTCGAGGGCGACCTCAAACATAGCGTTTCCGCAGGATGGACAAGGGCGGGCGCTTCTTCCTTCGTGGTGGATCGCGTGCAACCAAAGTGGGTTGATCGATTCCGGAGTGAAAGTGCGACGCAGCAAGTGCAGACCAACCGCGCGGCCATCGCATTTTTCGCAACGCCAGATGACGCCGTTGCCGGTACGCAATTCCGTCAATGGAATTCGACAAGCCGGACAAAGAAGTTCAGCGTCCACGCGGGAATGATGTCGCAGACCAGGCGTGCAGTCGATCGTGCGGCTGGAGGGCGAACTCCGCGAGCCTTCTGCTGTAGCGGCAGCCGCGTCGACTGCAGAGGAGCACGCGACAACTCGCGAGAGTTTGCACGCGACACGCGTGCCACCACAGAAATGCCTGAAATGGCAACTACACATCAGGGTTTCGAGCACTGCGCTGCAAGTATATCATGCTCGCCGGGCTGCGGAGCTCGCCTCTCTCCTCCGGTTGCGTTTCGGATTGGCTGTTCCCGCGTAATTTCATAAAATAGCCCGATGTCTTGGCTGACGCGCCACCGTCGTTTGGCCTTTGCGGCCATCTGCGCGTTTTGGACGGCGGTGGTTTTCGTGGGTCATTTTTTTCCGACGCTGCCGTTTATTTCCATACCGTGGCGGGGCGAGCAAGGTTTCGAGGACTTGTTGCGCACGGAAGGCCGCAAAACCGCCACGCGCGATGATTTTATTTTCCTGGGAATCGATCAGCAATCTGAGCAATTGGATGCGGTTGGTTCGGAGGAGATCGCGGGTAATCGCGCCTTTGAATTGATGACCGAGCGACCGTTCCCATGGTCGCGCGAAATTTGGGTCCTCTTGCTGGATCGCTTGTTTGGCGCCGGTGCGCGGCTGATCATCTTCGATCTGGTGTTCAACAATCCGAACGACGGCGATCCAGGCTTCCGTGCGGCGCTCGACCGATATCACGATCGGGTCGTCGTCGGGATGAATATCGATACGCAAAATAACACCCAGATTGTGCTGCCAAACACGCAACTCATCCCGCCGCCGGCCGAAACGGACGATCGCGTTGGGTTCGTAAATTATTGGAACGACGAGCTTGACGGAAAATTGCGCGCCGCGCGTTTCTTCACTTCCGAACGTCAGCTCGCCGGTGTGGCGCCAGTCTCGGGCGACGAGGTTTACGCTTCGATGTCATCGCGCGCGCTAACGAAACTTGGACGCAGCGCTGATATCCCCCAAGACCAACGCGATCACCTCTTTCGGTTTAGCTCTAATGATGCTTATCCGCCGTTCCCCCTCTGGCAGGTTTTCCATCCTGCCTTTTGGAAAGCGAACTACGCCGACGGCGCAGTTTTTAAAGATAAAATCGTAATCGTTGGAGCCTCGTCGCAAATCCGGCACGACTTCATTGTTACCCCGTTGAATCCGACTACGCCCGGTCCGGCCGTTCATTTGCAGGTCATGGCCGCGACCGAGGCGCATGAATTTCTGCGGCAGACACCGACGCGCGTAATGCTCGGTCTCGTTCTGCTCGCGGGGATAATTGGATGGGGCTTGATTCCCTTTTTGCGGCGTCCAATCCTTTCTCTTTTCTCGCTCATCGCAATCACCGTGATTTATCTCGCAATTGCCCGTCTGGCCTACGATCGCTCCGGTTTCCTTCTCGCATCGGTGCCCGTGCTGTCGACCCTTTTGCTCTGTGGCGTCAGCACCCTCGGGATCGATTATGCGATTGAGCGTATGGAAAAGTTGCGCACACGCCGCACGCTCGAGCGTTACGTTTCAAAGAACCTGGTCAAAGAAATTCTCGAGAATCCTCGCGGCTACTACAATTCGCTCACAGGATCCCGCATGCCGGCTACGATGCTTTTCTCTGACATCGTCGGTTTTACTACTTTGAGTGAGAAAGCAGACGAAAAAGAATTGGTCCGGCAATTGAATGAATACCTGACTGCCATGACCGAAGTCGTTTTTCAGAACGACGGTACCCTCGATAAATTTATCGGCGACGGCATCATGGCGGTGTGGGGAAACGTCAAGAGCCAGGGGGTGGCCAAAGATGCGAAGGCGGCCGCGCATGCAGCTCTCGAGATGCGGCGCGAATTGTTGAGACTAAACAACGGCTGGAAAATGGAAGGCCGCATGACTCTGGGAATGGGCATTGGCATTAATCATGGCCAGGTTCTTGCCGGAAACATCGGTTCGCAGGATCGCGCCGATCTAACGGTGATCGGCAATGCGGTTAATCTGGCGGCGCGTTTGGAAGGGCTGACGCGCATTTATGGAGTGGACATTCTTGTCGGTACGGCGGCGGCGGATTTGATTCGCGACGAATTTCATTTGCGTTCTGTCGCGCGTGCCCAAGTCAAAGGAACGACCGAGCCGGTCGATGTCTTCGCCATCGTGGATGCGCGGAGGGCTGCGCTCGATCAGGAGCTGTTGATCTGGCTGGAAACGTATGAGGAAGGAATTCGCAAGTTCCGCGATCGTGATTTCACGCAGGCGAAAATCTTGTTCTCGCGCTTCCTGGAATTTTATCCTGATGATTCCCTGGCGAAAATGTATCTCGAGCGCTCCTTGGAATACGAGCAGACGCCGCCCGACGAAGCGTGGAACGCAGTGGAGGTGTTCGAGAAGAAATGAGCAACGACAGCCTCCGAATGCTCAAGCTGTGGAGGTTGTTATTGGGATTTAACGACCAGATTAGTCGCGTTACTTACCCACTCGCGGTCAGTTGCTGCACCACCATCATCACTTTTGCCTTCGGCGTGTGTGCCGTGCTCGTTTTTCAAAAGACCATCCCCGGTGAAAGCTGGCTTGGTATTTGGAAACGCTGGGATGCGTCGCATTTTCTCGATCTCGCGCAGCATGGTTATCCACATCAATCTGGCGGTCGCGAGCATGTGATTGCCTTGCTGCCAGTTTACCCACTGGCCATCCGGGTTGCGCATCTGTTCATTCCTGAATGGCACGCGGTTGCGGTCGTGCTTTCAAATTGCTGCTGCGCAGCCGCGTTGATTTATCTCTTTCTGCTGGTGCAAATGGAACACGAGGGCGCGGTGGCGCGACGCGCCGTGCTCTTCTGCGCCGTTTTTCCCACTGCCTATTTTCTCCACATCGCCTACTCGGAAAGTATTTTTCTGCTCCTTACCGTGGCCGCATTTTACTACGCGCGGCGTGGACAGTGGCTGGTCTGTGGAGTCCTCGGCATGCTCGCTACTGGCACAAGAATACCGGGCTTAGCCATGCTGCCGCCCGTGGCCTTCGAATACCTCCAGCAACGCAATTTTCGATGGCGGGCAATCACCGCGAATGTCGGGTTTCTCCTGCTCGTGCCCCTCGGCGCGGTAGCGTACCTCTTAATCAATTACTACTGCTTCCACGACCCGCTGCATTTTCTTGCCATCCAGAAGCAAAGCTGGGGCGTTTTTCTGCGCTGGCCGTTTCAGTCGGTCACTGCCAACTGGTACGGCATCCGGCATTTCTCCGCGGATGAGCGCGTCGTGCAATACGGCGGTCCATTCGTTGCCTTCATCTTTAGCACGGTAGCCTTATGCGCAGCCCCATTTGCATTACGGCCATGTTATTCCCTGTACCTCGGCCTCAGCTGGGTGATGATCTTTTTTAACAATTTTCCGGTCTCTTCGCCGCGCTACCTCCTGGTCGTCTTCCCGATTTTCATCCTGCTCGCGCGACTCACTCGCGCCGAGTGGCTGCGCGATTCAATCGCATTTCTCTTCGCGCTCTTTTACGGGATCTGTTCCATGCATTTTGCCCTCGGTTGGTGGGCCTTTTAGCCGGATGGCAGTAGCCAAATCGCCGCTGGCGGCGTAGAGAATTCGCGTGAGCAAAGCCGAGCCGCACCACTTCCATTTTCTCGGAATTTGCGGCACGGCGATGGGGTCGGTCGCGGCGGCCCTGAGTGAACGCGGTTTTACCGTCACCGGCTCGGACGAGAATGTTTATCCGCCGATGTCCACCTTTTTGGAACAGCGCAACATTGCGCTCTGCTCCGGCTATCGCGCGGAAAATATTCCGGCAAGGGCCGATGTGGTTGTGATCGGTAATGCGATCAAACGCGGCAACCCCGAAGCGGAAGCGGTCCTAAACCGGAAACTATTTTATCTTTCGTTGCCGGAAGTTTTGAAAAATTACTTTCTCCGCGGACGACACAATCTCGTTGTCACTGGCACACACGGGAAAACAACCACCACGGCGTTGTTGACCTGGATCATGGACTTCGCGAAGCGCGCGCCGAGCTACATGATCGGCGGCATTCCGCGCAATTTCGGACGGGGCGCGCGATTCAACGACTCTAAATGCTTTGTCATCGAAGGCGATGAATATGACACAGCGTTTTTCGACAAACGCTCAAAGTTTATTCACTACCTCCCGGAGCTTCTGGTCGTAAACAACGTCGAATTCGATCACGCGGACATCTTTTCCGACCTTGATGCGATCAAAACAAGTTTCCGCCGTCTGGTGAACATCGTTCCGCAGAACGGAGTGATCGTCCTCAATGGCGATGACAAGAATTGCGTCGAAGTGACGCGTGATTCTCTGGCGCCGATGGTCGAGGTCGGTTTTTCCAAGAATTGCGCGCAGCGTATTCGCGATGTCAGCTATTCGGCAAAGAAATCGAGGTTCGTTTTGCGTGACGACGAATTCGAGATTCCGATGATTGGCGAGTTCAACGTGCGCAACGCCGCGATGGCGATTTCTGCCGCGAAATTTTATGGTGTGTCCGCGGAAACGATTCGCGCGGCATTACCGAAGTTTGAAGGAGTGGCGCGACGCCAGGAAATCCGCGGCGAAGTCCGAGGGGTGAAAGTGATTGACGATTTCGGTCATCATCCCACCGCGATCGCGCAGACCCTGACGGCGTTACGTCGTCGTTATCCAAAGCATCGGCTGTGGGCCATTTTCGAGCCGCGCTCCAACACCACCCGTCGCGCTGTTTTTCAGCACGAGTTGCCGAAAGCGCTGAAAATAGCAGACGGCGTTTTCATTTCCCAGGTGGCAAGGCTCGAACAGATTCCCGAAGCAGAGCGATTAAATCCAGAAGCGGTGGTGAACGAGATCAAGCTATCCGGGCGTTTGGCTTTTTACGAAGCGAACGCAAATGCCATTATTGAGCGGATCGTGCCGATGCTAAAGAAAAACGATATCGTGACGGTGTTTAGTAATGGTGGGTTCGATGGGATCCACGAGAAGCTGCTGAGTAAGTTAAAGGGTTGAACGGTCTAAAAGTTACAACGTCAAAAACCTTGAAGCGTCTCGCGGTAAGTTTCCGGCTCTGTAGCGGCGGTCTGTGACCGCCGATGATCGCAAGCAGCGGCTACATCGCCTCGATTAGATCTTTTCCGCACACCGATCTATTTTGTATATGCACAAATAATCGCTGTGGGATATCGGCCAAACATCCAGAAGACGATCTTGTGTAAGCCAGCCTGTGTGATCCACGAGCTTGGGTGAGGTCCCTCGTGTTGCTCGGGATGACAGCGCAAAAGCGAGAACGCGATCTAAATTCCCTAACACCACACGCGTGTCATCCCGAACCCCCTTTTGGGGAGAGGGACCTCGCGAGTGGACGATGATTGTGCAAGTGGGCTTGTGCGATCCATCAGCTTGGGTGAGATCCCTCGCTTGCGCTCGGGATGACGGACTGTGGGCTAAAATTCCCTGCGCGGGAGGACCCTTCCGAAACTGCGTTACCGGGCACGCTTGATTGCCTTTGTAACATTGTAACTTCTTAACGAATCACGAGGCTGGCGCAGCCGCCGAGGTATGATCGTGAACGATGCGCCAGCCGTCGGGGGTTTTGCGCAAGATTAAGGTGAAGCGACCATGCGGGCTATCGCTTGCGCGTTTTAGCTCCCAGCGCCCGAGCGCGACGGCGGAATCCGGGCCAAGCTGTTCAATTTCAAGATCGGCAAATGTAAGAGTGCCCATCTTGGCGCGATCGCTGTATTTCTTGAGATAACGATCGCGAACCGTTTGCCACCCGCGCATCACTTCATCACCGGAAACAAAAACAGTGGTGTCGGCGCGAGCGTAACCATTCATGAAACTATCAATATCGCCGCGGTTCCAAGCCTCCTGTTGCGCGCGCAAAACGGCGCGAATTTCCGAAATGATTGGGGCATTGCCGGATTTCTCGTCTGCTGCGTCGAGAATTGCCGCGCTGAGAACGAGAAGCAAGGCTAGCCAGAGTGACTTCACTGCATGTCCTTACTATAGAGTTGAAAAGCTGAAAAGCTGAGGATTCGGCGCTCTCGCGTTCATCCGGAAGCCGCGGGACCCGGGCCGTGGCAGGCGGGTGCCTCGAGAATCAGGGCGGGAGACCGTTCCCACTAGTGCCAGGGGAGGTGGATTATACCGAGCTAAGCGGTATTGACCCGGAAGGCGCTTCCCCTTACATATTGCCGGTGTTGAGATACCCCCTCGTCGTTGTTGTCCTGCTTACCTCCGCAGTGCTCGGTCTTGCGCAACGCCCGGCGTCGCCCGCGCCGGCCCCTGTAACTCCGGCGCAGGACATGGTGCGTTTGCAATTTCCAAACAGCGACGTCGCCGATGTCCTTCGTGAATACGAAACGCTCACTGGTAAACGCGTTATCACGGACAATTTCGTGCAAGGCAAGGTGAACATTTTTCTCAGCAAAGAGGTACCGCGCGAAGAAGCGATCCAGATCATCAAGATCAGTCTGCTGATGAACGGGTTCTCACTCGTTCCAGAAGATCCAGATATTGTGAAGGTGATCGGGACCGGGAAAAATCCGCGCGGACAAGGCGTGCCGATCATTTCGGACCAGGCTGATATCCCATCGAGCGATCAAGTAGTCAGCTATCTCTTTAAGTTGCGCTATGCCGATCCGGTCGAGTTGCAGCAGGTGCTCGGGCAGTATCTGTCGCCGCCGCAAACTTATACTTCGGTGCTCCCGCTGCCGAAATCGTCCAGCATACTAATAACGGAAAATTCCACCGTCATTCGCGGATTAGCCAAGATCATCGATCAAATTGATGTCGCCCCCGCTGAAGTGACGAGTGAATTCATTAAGCTCGAACGCGCCGACGCCACCAAGGTGTGTGACATGTTGAAAGACATTTTCGAGAAAGGAAGTGACCAGACGCGAACGGGTGTGCCTGGGGGTCCGGGGGGCCGGGGAGTGCGTGGGGTTGCCAATCCGATCGTGCCCGTGCCTCAGGGCGACACCGATCTCGGCACGCTCACGGCGCTTTCCGAGGATTCCGTTGTCGTGGGAAAGATCAAGCTCGCGCCCGATGTGCGGACGAACCGCATTCACGTCATCACCCGGCCGATCAACATGCCGTTTATCCGGAAATTGATCGCCGAGTTCGACGCCAACGTGGAGTTTGCCAAACCGGTGACGCGGCCGCTGCGTTATATTTCGGCGGCTGATGTTTTGCCGGTGCTGGTGCAGGCACTGACCGAGCCCGGCGGGGAACAGCAACCAGGCGGCGCCGGCGGAACTGGCGGGCCGCAACCTGGGGCAACGCCCCAGCGCACGCCCAATCCCACTGTCACGAATCCATACAATGCCAGTCAAGGCAGCACTGCGACCGGAAGCGAGCTGAACATTTCTGAAGAACTTTCTACTCAACCAGTGGATACCGCGCCGAAGGCAGTGACGGTTGGCAATGCCAAGATCATCGCCGACCAGCGCGCCAACACCATCATCGTTTTGGGCAATCGCGAGGTGGTGGTGAAAGTCATAAAAATTCTCGACGAGATGGACGTGAAATCGCCGCAGGTCGCGCTCAGCACGGTTATCGGTGAGCTCACTTTGAACAATGACGAAGAATTCGGCGTAGATTGGTTTCTCAGATATAAAAACAAGGTTGTCGCGACAAGTCGGAATAATCCGCAAACCAGCGTGCCGATTCCCTTCCCCGCCGGTAGTCCGGCTGCTAGTCCGGGCGGTTCACCCACGGTTGGAGGAATTCTTGATCCAGCAGGATTAGTTAATTTCGCCAGCATCCTGCAAAACATTGGAACCGGTACTAATGTTTATATTGCGGCAGGAAATTACCTAAGCGCCATCGTCCATGCGATGGAATCAACCGGGCGGTTTCGCGTGATTTCGCGCCCGATGGTATTTACCAGCAACAACAAGAAGGCAATCATTGCAAACGGACAGGAGATTCCAGTCCCGGTAAGTACTTTGAGCAACGCGACAACGAACATCAACGTCGCCGCCGTCCAATCCAGCATCGAGTTTAAGAAGGTTGCGCTGCAGCTCGAGGTTGTGCCGCTTATCAACTCGGAGAAAGAGGTCTCCCTGGATATTTTACAGAAGATCGACAGTGTTGTTCCCAACAGCAATGTAAATATCGGCGGCAATTCGGTGCCGACGATCGCTACTCGCTACATTCGCACTAACGTTTCGGCACCAAACTGTTCAACAATTGTCCTGGGCGGATTAATTACTGACACCAGGAATACCAGCAAAAATGGGATTCCATATTTGAGTCGATTGCCAGTGGTAGGCCCACTTTTTCGTAGCACTACAAAAAATCGCGACCGCACCGAGCTGATCATTTTAATGCGTCCGGAAGTATCGTTGACCAAACTAGACTTGTATCGCCTTCGGCAAAGAAACGAGGATCGCACCCACTTCGGGCCCGAGTTGGAGCAGGATGATTGTCCAGACTGCCCGAAACGGGGTGATGGAAAGCAACTGCCGCCTCCGGATGTCCCATCTGCCAAAGATGTAGGAATGCACTGATGAAACGAGTCGGGATCTTTTTTATCGCGCTGTTTCTCGGCTGCCAAGGCGTTCGTGCGTTTATTTTGGATGAGGAAATCTTTTCCTCCCCTTCCACCGATTCGCTGGCGCCGTGCGATGGACATGGGCTGCTTCACCAAATGCCCACGGTGCGTGCCACTGATTTTGCCCCGCGCTATCACCCCCGTTGGGTCTATTATTTCAAGGCGAACGAACAATTGATGGTACAGCCGGCTTACGTTGCGGCATTGCAGAGGGACTTGCGCCGGCTCGGATACTATTGCGGCCCGATTGACGGCGTCTTTTCTGACGAAGTCAGCGACGCCATCGCACGCCTGCAGAAAAATCACTCGATGCGGGTGAGTGGCACGCTCACCGACCCGGTGCGTCGGGCATTGCATTTGCCCTAGTCTGCGCTCTCCGGAGCAAAAGCATTGTCGTGCTCTGGCAAAAAGGGCGGCGTGATGGCATAATCCCAGCGGCAAATGAGTTCATCCAGAGGTCAACCCAGTGCTGATATTTTAGTGCGCGCTGTAGCGGCGCTCTATCAGCGCCGAGTCCGCAAAATCCCGGCGGTCATAAATCGCCGCTGCAGGGAGAACTGGAGATGAGCGCAGCGGTGAGCAAATCGATTGTCGATCTTTTGATCGCTGGTGGGGTCGAATCCCGCGAAGAAGCCGCCCAGCTTGCGCAGAATCTTAACGGCGGTTCCTGGACGACCCAGGTGCTCGATTCCGGCAAGGTGGACGAGCAACGATTTCTCGCTGCCATTGGAAATTTCTTCCGCGTCCCGGTTGTCACGCTCGACGCCAAGACAATTGATCGTCAAACCCTCTCAATTTTGCCCTCGCGATTTGTTTTTCAGCATCACATTTTGCCGATTGCAGAAAAAGACAATTCGGTTGTTCTCGCGACCTACGATCTTTTCAATTCCGCCGGCCGCCAGCTCGTGACGCAGCTTTTGAAGAAACCAGCGGAGTGGGTGCTAGTGCCGCGTGCCCAGTTGCTGCGGGTCATGAAAACGCTCTATGGCGTGGGCGCGGAAACGTTCGATGAAATTCTCAAAACCAATCGCGCTTTCGAACCATTGCAGGAGTCGGAGACCAGCACCGACCTCAACGCGGACGATCCGGAAGCCTCGGTCGTCAAATTCGTCAACCAAATCATCCGCGAAGCGATCATCGAACGCGCAACCGATATTCACGTCGAGCCGCTGGAGAACGATTTGCGCATTCGCTATCGAATCGACGGAATCCTGCACGAAGTCGCGGTGCCACCGCAATTGCGCCTGCTGCAATCGGCCATCATTTCGCGGTTGAAAGTGATGGCGCACATGGACATCGCCGAGCGGCGTCTTCCGCAGGATGGCCGAATTCAATTGCACGCCCACAATCATGAGATCGACGTTCGCGTTTCTACCATTCCGACGGTGAACGGGGAGTCCATCTCACTGCGTTTGCTCAGCCGCTCCGAGCAGCAGTTCGGGTTCGATCGGCTGGATCTGAGCGAGAAGCAGCAGCAAATGATTCGCAATCTACTGGCGCAACCGAACGGTATTATTCTCGTCACCGGCCCGACCGGCTGTGGCAAATCGACCTCGCTTTATTGTTTTCTCTCCAGCATTAACTCAGTGCAGCGCCGCATTATCACCATCGAGGAACCGGTCGAGTATCGTTTGCCGGGGGTTTCGCAGATTGATGTGAAACCTGAGATCGATCTGACCTTTGCCAAGGGGCTGCGCCACATTCTGCGACAGGACCCGAACGTCGTCATGGTCGGCGAGATTCGCGACATTGAAACCGCCGACATTTCGATTCGGGCAGCCATGACCGGGCACCTCGTGTTCAGCACGCTGCACACGAACGATGCGGTAGGCGGCATCACCCGTTTGCTCGATATGGATGTCGAGCCGTTTTTGCTGGCGAGCGTGGTCAAGGCGTTCATCGCGCAGCGCCTGGTGCGCACGATTTGTCCCGAATGCAAAACTCTGGCGGGTTATCCGGTGGAGTATCTTGGGGAGTTAGGGGTGACGTTCCCGCCCGATTTCAAATTCTATCGCGGCACCGGCTGCGATCATTGCCGGCAAACTGGCTATCAAGGGCGCGTTGCCATCTACGAGATCTGCCTCGTGACCGAGCCGCTGCGGCGATTCATTTTGCAAAAGCGGGACGGAAGCGAGTTAAAGCAATGCGCAATTGCGCAAGGCATGGAAACGCTGCGGCACGATGGCTGGCGACGGGTCGGACAGGGCATTACCACGATCGAAGAAGTGGTCCGCGTCACCCAAACCGACGAAGTGATGGCGGAGACGACACCGGAGGCGGAGCCGGTGGTGGCGAGGTAATTTTTTCTTTATCGCAGGGGAGCAGGCGCGACGGAATTGTGCGTCACCCTAACTTTAATCGCGTGTCATCCCGAGCCGCGCAGACGGCGAGGGACCTCACGAATACGGTGTTGATCACCCAAATTAGTTTGTGCGATCTAAGAGTGTAGGTGAGGTCCCTCGCTGCGCTCGGGATGACAGATTGGAACGTGAAAGAGTTCTACGTTTACATGATGACCAATCGAAGCCGGATCGTGCTTTATACTGGCGTGACGAATGACTTAACACGCCGGGTTTGGGAGCATAAAAATCATGTAGTGAACGGTTTTACCGCTAAGTACAAACTCGATCGCCTAGTTTACTACGAGCAGTTTTCCGACGCGATATCTGCGATAACGCGGGAAAAGGCGATCAAAGCCTGGCGGCGCGAAAAGAAAAATGATCTGGTGCGAAAGCTAAATCCAAAGTGGGAAGACCTCGCGAAAAAGTTATTTGACAGAAATGTTTAAGAGCGCCGCCTGTCATCCCGAACCGCGCAGACGGTGAGGGACCTCACCAATACGTGTTGATCACGCAAGTTAGTTTGTGTGATCTATGAGTGAGGCGAGGTCCCTCGCTTGCGCTCGGGATGGCAAGTATGTGGCGTCACGGCACTGCTGTGCTCGTTCCCGAAAACAGTTACTCCTCGCGCAAAGCCCGGATTTCGGCGGCATAATCGGGCGATTTGAAGATGGATGTGCCCGCTACGAGGATATTGGCTCCGTTTTCAATCGACACCCGTGCGGTCTTTGGATTAATTCCGCCGTCCACTTCGATATCCAGTGCGGGATTGTTTTTCGCCTTCCAATCGCGAGCACGGCGCACTTTTTCCATTTGATCTGCGCGAAATGGTTGGCCACCAAAACCTGGGTGCACCGTCATGACGAGAAGAAGATCGAGCTGGGCGAGATATGGCTCGAGCTGGGCAAACGGCGTGGCCGGATTCAGGGTCAGACCAGCCCGGCAGCCCCCGCCGCGAATTTGCTCCAAGGTTTTGGCAACATCGTGTTTCGATTCCGGTTCAACGTGGACTGTGATTGAGTTCGCTCCGGCGTCGATAAAACGGGGCAGGTAATGATCGGGATGCTGGATCATGAGATGGATGTCGAGCGGCAAAGTCGTGAGCTTGCGAACAGTCGCGACCATTCCCGATCCGAAGGAAATGTTATCGACGAAATGTCCGTCCATGATGTCGCAATGAATCCAATCGGCCCCGGCCTCCTCAACGCGGCGCACTTCATCGCCCAATCGGGAAAAATCGGCGGCCAGGATGGAGGGGGCGATCAGAATGCTTCGCATGGAGTGATGGAGTATTGGAGTATTGAGCAAGAATACATTACTCCATCACTCCATTACTCAACGCTGAGGCCGCCCGGAAGTTACTCACAGCTTTCCCTTGACGGGCGGCGCCTCTGTTCCAACATTCTACGCGTTTTCGGGCGTTGAAACGGCTGGGGAGCAGTGAATGTCAGGAGTTTGTTTTCCCGTACGGCTTTGGCTGGCTCGAAACTTGCAGCGCAATCAATTTCTAACTTCTCCTAAATTAAATGTTCGAAGGATTTTTTGGCTGGTTATCCAGCGATATCGGCATCGATCTTGGCACGGCCAACACCCTGGTTTACGTCAAGGACCAGGGA
>Ga0137403_10003711_pt1 | contig 18269 bp, 18 predicted proteins | sample CZOMad2_1_16fung_FD_122057 | JGI IMG/M metagenome (GOLD analysis project Ga0137403, IMG submission 122057) | Vadose zone soil fungal communities from Angelo Coast Range Reserve, California, USA - CZOMad2_1_16fungal (Hybrid Assembly) | ecosystem: Environmental > Terrestrial > Soil > Vadose zone...
CGAAAAGCAACGTCGCATAAATGACCAGATGAATTCGTTCAAGCGCGAGCAGGCGGACCTGGTAAAGAAGATCGCGGACATCAATTTCCGCATCGATGCCATTCAGAAATTGCGTGGCTCACAACAGGGACCGGGCGAAGTGCTGGCTGAGATCAAAGCACGGTTCGATAGCGTGCCCGGACTCTACTTGAAGAGTGTCGAGCAGAAAGACTCCGAAATAATAATCAAGGGTGAATCACCCAGCGAAGCTGCGGTAACGCGGTTCGGACAGAGCATGGAATTTTCTTCCGGCTTGTTCACTAACCTGAATATCGAAACTCAGAAGGAAGTGCCGCAGGCAATTAAGACATCAGGCGGCCCTGCACAGGCTGCAAGTTCACTTCAATCTCTGCTGGCCCAACCAGAAGTTGTGTCGTTCACTATAAAGTGCGGCTACGCTACGGCGAAGCCTCCGGACACATCGAACGGATCAGCAGCTGCTCCCAACAACACCAACCACGTCGCCGCTCGCAACTGAGCGCTAGATCTCGGAAAACATCATGAAGATTGGAAACATTAACAACCTTCCCTGGTACGCGCGCTTAGGCATCTTCGGCGGCTTGGCCATCTTGGCCTACGCCATGTTCTGGTATTTCGTCACCAGCGGTACCCGCAAAGATACTAAGGGGTTGCAGGACCAGATCGCTTTGCTGCAAAAGGCAAACGCGGAAATGCAGATCGCTTCACAGCGATTGAACGAATTCCGCGCCACCTATAAGAACAAGCAGGAAGAGTTGGAAGAACTAAAAGCCCTCTTGCCTGAACAGCGCGAGCTGACCAACGTTCTGCAGGGTATCCAAGACCGCGCACGCACGACTGGTCTGTCGCTGCGACATTTCACGCCGAAGGATGACGTGCAGCAGGACTTCTATAGCGGTAAGAAGATCGATGTGGCAGTGCAAAGCTCGTTTGCGTCTCTGCGCGCCTTCTTCGATCAGATGGCCCACTATCAACGAATCGTGTCGATCACTAATTTTGAAATCAAGCAGTTGGACAATCAGGCGCCAAGCAAGACCGTGGAAGCGCGGTTCGACCTGACCGCTTACTATGTTTCGTCTGAGAAGCTCCAACAGAAAGCCGCCGCCCAACCGGCAGCTAACGCGCCGGCGCAGACTCCGGCAGCGAACCCGGCCGCCGCAACCCAGCAGGTCGTGACACCAGCACCTCGAAACTAATGCCCTCGCCTCTACTAGGAAGATGACGATGAATTATCAAAAACTATTTCGTTCCCTGTTGATGTCCACGACGCTAGTTTGCGCATTGATTTACCTTTGCTTAACTGTTGCGGCGCAGGACCAGGCTCAGGACAAAACGGACAAAAAGACTTCTGCCACCACGGACCAGGTCGCTGAGAAATCATCCAAGGGCCGCGATCCTTTCAAGAAGTACCAGCCGGTCGTTAAGGCTCCCAAGGGTGTCGCTGCCAAACTGGAGCCACCATCAATTCAGGTGCGCATCGAGCGTTATCGAGCGCAGAAAGCCGCGGCTGCCAGCGCGCACATCGCCGCACCCAAGCCGACCACAGCTCTGCTGCTGAACGAAGTGCAGGTTACCGGAATCTTTCACACGCCGCGTGGCTGGTCTGCGATGGTAGAAGCCTCGCCGCTCACTCCCAAACTCTCATACGTCATTTATCCTGGCGAAAACTTTTTCGACGGCCAGCTAGTGGCGATCGAAGAAGGTCGCCTGATATTTCGTCGTGAAATCGTCTGGACCGACGGACGCCGTGACAAGTCGATCGAGATCAAGCCACTGCGTGCGCCCAGCCCGGTCGAAGCAATGACCGCAGCGAAGACGGCTCCTGCCGAAGTGCCAACACCGGAAGTCGCGAAGCCGGCTCCGAATAAGCAATAACAAGATTCTTCCGGCTCACATTCATGCGCTTATCGCATCATGAGAGCCATCCGCCTGAATGAGGCATGCCTCGTTCAATTTTGACAACAAGCTGAACTGCCGCTTAGTGCGGTGCGCGCTTTGAATGTTCATTGCCCCGACATTTGGAGTGAGCGTGCGGCGGAGTTCAGCAAGCAAGCAATCCCTGAGGAGGGAATAATGTCTAAGCATTTCAAAAACGTCGCCATTAAAGCATTCGCGCTCGCGTGCGCCGGCGGTTTGTCTCTTAACGGTTTCGCGTTGGCGGTCGGCGCCTCAGCGAATAAAACCGCCAGGTCTTCGCGGACGTCCGCCGTTGTGCTGGCGGCCCACCCGGATCCTTCACCGACGCCGGCAAAGGCGGGAGTCTCTCCGGCGAGAGACAATATGTCGACGCAGTCGAATCAGGGACGGCAGTATGGCCAGGCTGGCTTTGTCGGCGAACCGATTAATCTGAATGTCGTCAACGCCGACATCCGCGACATCCTCAACTACATCACCGAGCAATACGGCATCAACTTTGTGATCGACAATTCGGTCCTGGCTGTTCCCGTAACGGTGAATGTTCAGGACGTGCCGTGGAACTACGCATTGGATGCGATCCTTCGCGCCAACCGGTTGGGCGTCGATGTCAGCGGTAACATTCTACGTGTGGCGACCAGCGAAACACTCGCTAAAGAATCTGAGACGCAACGCATTATTAAAGATTCACAGTTGAGCAATTCGCCCCTCATCACGGAACTGGTGCGGCTGAATTACGTCCGCGCCTCAGGAACTTTAGCGACGGCGGCCGGTTCGACCGGTGGCTTTGCTGGCGGCGCCACAAACTTGAGCTTTAGTGGAGGCGCCGGTGGCGATGCGACTGGCGGCGGCGGCGATCAGGGCATTCTTCCGATCATCAAGCGTCGTCTATCGCGTCTCGGATCAGTCGAAGTCGCGGGTCAGGCCAACTCACTGATCATCACGGACGTTAGAGAAAACGTCGAAGCGATCCGTCAATTGATTACTATTCTCGATCAACCTGAACCGCAGGTTGAGATCGAAACCCGGATTGTTATCGCGCAGCACAACTTTAGTCGCGACCTCGGTGCGCAGCTTTCACTGGGCGTGGCGAATTTGAATCGCGGCGGTTTGGCGAATATTTCAACGCTGCCGGCGAGCGGCTCTAGCGGTGGCTCAGGCAGTGGTGGTTCTGGTGGTGGTACGCAGGGCGCGACTTTGACGGCCGGTCCGAATCCATTCAGCATATTTGGTGGTCTCGCCAATACGGCGATGCCGCTCAACGACCTGCGCTCTGCGGCAGCCGCCACAGTCATAGGCTTAACTACAGGATTAATTGGCAGCGCTCAGATTAGTGCTTTGATCAGCGCCGCCGAAAGTCGTGGCGAAGTGAAGACCGTCGCGACTCCGCGCGTGACTGCCATGAATAATCGCCCCGCGCAGATTGAAAGTGGATCGCAGATTCCTGTGCAAACGACTCAAGCAGCCGGAGGCACTGCGGTAGTCACGACTACGTTCGTGTCCGTGCCGCTGCGTCTTTCAATCACTCCGCAGATTACCGATGCGGGCACTGTCGTGCTTCGCGTCACTATTGAAAACAATACCGTCAATACTGGTATCGCGGTCGGTGGTGTTCCCGGCATCGATACCCAGCGCATGCAGTCCGAAGTGCTGGTGCCCGATGGCGGCACGACAGTGATGGGTGGAGTTCTTGCGGATACTGAAGCAACGCAAAGACAGCGCACGCCGGGTGTCGCCAGCATTCCAATTCTCGGCAACATGTTCAAGCGCAAGCTGGTGACGAAGAATTCGACTGAGATTCTTTTCTTCATCACGCCGCACATCTATCGGCCTGACTACTATGGTCGCCCGATTGCCAACACGCCGTCTTCCGGTCCACGCGTGCAAAGCGTGCCGCAGCCGGTGCCGCTGGGCAATCCGCAATCGAACTCGTCAGCACCGACTGAGTATCAGCAACAGGACAAGCCGCAAGGCCCGCCGCCGACGTCGCAACCGAACGTTCTCGGGGCTCCGGCGAACCCCGCGGGCAGTAGCAACGGAACGGCCCGGCCTGACGCAGTCAGCGGTAAACGGCCTTAGCTTTAGTCGAGCCATTTAGTTGTTATTCCGAAACCATACTCCGGTGGTCTGAAGCGAAAGCCTCGACCACCGGATTTGTTTCAAAATCAGGATGAAGTCATGCGTCCAATTAGAAACGACGCCAGGAAGAATCATCATGAAACAACCTAGTTCATGGTCAACCGGTGCAAGTCGCTTGAGAAAGCTGGGCTGTGCCGCGATGGTTTTCTGTTGCCTTCTGAACACGTCTCTCCTGGTTGCTCAGAAGGTGGGGAGAGATAAACCGTGGCAGGAATTGGTTTCGACCGAAGGACGTTTTCGCGTGCTATTGCCCGATACTCCAGAAGATCGATTTGTGCGCGTGCCCGGCCAGATTGTGAACACGGAAATGCGTGCCTATTTTGTCAGCAGCGCGGTGGCGAGTTACGTTGTAGCCTACGCTGATTTTCCAAAGAAGGATCCGCGTTCGTTGAAACAAGCTTTCGATGACTCACGTGCGCTGGCCCTGGCGGGTGGAAGAGTGCGAATGATAAGTGAAAAGGACTTAACCACCGTTAACATGCCCGGGTGCGAATTTGTGATCGACGATGGCGTTAACGTGATAAAAGACAGGTTATATTACAGCAATGGACGTCTCTATCAGGTTATGTTCATCGCTCCTGAGTCGAATGGAATGTCCGATGAGTTCGTTAAGTTTTATGATGGGCTGGCATCAAAATTCTTCGATTCATTCAAGATAGGAAGCTAATTGCGTTGTCAGGGTTCGACGAGTTAATTGAAAGCAGCGCAGATCCCAGGAAACAAACGAAGCCATGTTCAAAGAAGCTCTGCAAACGATCGTAGAAAAGACTGATGGCAGCCTCGGCGCGCTAATCATGGGCGCTGATGGTCTGTCAGTCGAAAAGTATTTTAATGAAGAGGGTTATGCCGCGAACCTCGATGTCGCCGCCGCCGAATTCACTTCGCTGGTCCGCAGCGCAGCGCGTTCGGGAAATGATTTGGCGCTCGGAGATTTGCGAGAGCTGATGGTCGCCCTCGCCAGCGTGACCTTCATCATGCGACTCTTCAACAAAGACTACTTCGTCGTGCTGGCGATGAAGCCGGAAGGCAACCTGGGCCGCGCCCGATATGAATTACGAAAAGCAGAATTGATGCTGGCACACGAGTTCACGACTAAGTAGTCGCACAAATCATTGACGGTAAATTGGCGGCTCTTGATTTTCAAGAGCCGCTTTTTTTGTGGAGTGCGCTGACTTGTCAGCGCTTTCAAAAGTGGCGACTAGTCGCCGCACTCCAAATCGTCTTTGTTTCCCTTCGGCTCAATTCGATCTAAACTACGCGCCGCCTATGGAAACCCTTGAATGCCCAAAATGCGGCGCGCCAGTCACCTATAATCCGAGTGTCGCCGCGTCTACTCATTGTCCCTACTGTCAGAGCCAACTCGCCGTCCCCTTTGAAATGCGCGGCGAACCGGCGCGCGCAATTCCGCGAATTGATATCAACATCGGGCCACAGGTGGCGGCGACCGCTTCAAAGGCGCTCTGGTTTGTCGCGTTGATTCCGGTCGTGATCGTAATGATCGTTCTCGCCGGAGTCTTCGGCGCGATTAGCCAGATAAGAAGGGCCCTGGTGCCGCTCTCAACTCCAATCGCAACGCGAGACCGACCGGCGGGTTCGCGTACCAGTGATCCGGCGAACGCGTTTGCGAGCGTCGCGCTCAAGTTCGGCAGCGAAGGTATCGGGCCAGGCATGATGACCGACGCGCGCAGTATTGCAACTGATGGTCAGGGCAATATTTATGTTGGCGAATACAGCGGCGGGCGCGTTCAGGTGTTTGATTCGACGGGAAAATTCATCACGCAATGGATCGCCGATCCAAAGATGCCGCTGCGCGGACTCGCCGTCGACCGGCGGGGTTCTGTCTATGTGGTGCAGCGCGGAATCATCACCCACTACGACGGGCAGACTGGAAAGTCGCTCGGCACTGTCGCCTACAGCGAGGGAAATGGATTCGATGATGTAATAGCCACGCCTGAAGGCGGACTTGTCGGTGCGTGGTACAGCGGCCGCGACGACATCGTCCGCTTCGACGCCGGCGGAAAAGTGACGCAGATAATTCGCGCCGCGATCAGCACGCCCGCCGATCGTTCCGAGTTGAACACGCGTGTCGCCGTTGACGGTCGCGGGAACATTTACGCATTGGGAAGTTTTACTTCGGGGATCTTCAAATTTAATCGCGACGGAAAATTCATCAATCGCTTCGGTGGCCCGGGCCGGCAGCCAGGACAGCTAAGCGCAGTCAACGCGATTGCCGTCGATGGAAAAGGCCGAGTCTTCGTCAGCGACACCAAAGGTGTTCAAGTATTCGATGCAGACGGCCGCTACCTCACCGTCTTCGATCCCGGCGGCGTCGCTTCAGGAATGGTCTTCAATGATAAGAATGAACTGCTGATTGTGTCGCGCAAGCAGGTGATGAAGTTTGTGTTGAAAGAGTAAAGTTGGTCAGCGGGGCAGTAGCCCGACCAACCCGGGTCCCGACGCGGGCAGCCCGCGTGGGGTGGTCGACAGGGAGAGTGTGGTTTTCACGCTGAAGGCGTGAGATGTAATAGCCGTGGGCAACGCCCCACGGACCGGCAAGCAAAAAGACAATCAGAGCCCTGAAGGGGCGACAGAGATTGCGGAACTCGTCAACCTTCGATGAAACATCAAGATCGTTACCTTGATGAGTTTGAATTCAGATCCAATAACCGTCACAAACATTTCTTTTCCGCGAGACGTTGCTTAAACTTCTCGAGTCGGGAAATATTGAGTACAAAACCCTAAAATCAGATGGGGCTGCTTAATCGACCGTCTCGAAGTTCCAGAGACGTTACTTTGTGGTTTGTGTCCACCGTGAGATTCACGATCTTGGTAACGCCTGGCCTCTCCCCTCCAGTTGCCATTAACTCAAACACATACTCTCCCGGCCTAAATTCCAATTCCGATAATGAGGCCGGAGTGTAAGTAAGATGAACTAGATCACTGCCCTGAGGAAATTCAAAAATACAGATCAAGTCCCAAAACATTTCTTTGGACGCCTTAAGAGCAACCCGCTTCGTGACACGGCTCTCCCCCATTGGACGCAAATGCAAATCAAACAGTGGAGGCAAGTCAGGTAATTTCAAATGGTTCACGACTAACTCGACATCCGGCACCACTACAGGACACCTCACGCTAACTCGATACTGCGCCGTTCCTCCGCCAGTCTGCACAAACGGCGCACCCTCTTCGGGACGATAATCAATGGCTAAAATCGGCTGTTGGCTGTCCAGTAGCTCCCAAATTCGGTCTTCTAACGCCTCTACTTCTTCGCGGCGAATTCTCTCATAGGCGATCGAGGAATAGTGGATCACAAACATCTGAGCAAGAATCGTTGTTCCAAGAAACGTCAATAGCCAGCCATACCACGGAAGAAACGGCCAAATGTAGTGCGCGGCCGCGTAAGCACTCTGCCCAGCCCCGGTAAACAGCAGCCACGCCACAATGCCAGCACCGTGCTTCATCCAGAGCGCGCTCCGACCGCGACCAAATTCTGCCCACGCGAGTTTCCAAACTGAAAACTGGCTTGACACTCTTCGAGTAACGCTCTTAAGCAGGCGTTCAGGTAGCGACATTTTCGTGATATGAATTCCGCCGCCTGCACCGAGAACCATCTTGAGGTATCTCTGTTGAGAAAGGATTTTGTAGTGAGAATCGAAATCGGGAGGCAGGGCCATGCCGGAATTATACGACACGTGTCACCGTACGAAGTAGATAGTCTCCGATTATTCCTACACATCCCTGACTAAATCACCTCCAAACTGTTTCGCTGTGGCGCTGATCATTCATGGCCCCGTCTGGCATCTCGATTGCCAATCGAATGGACGGCAGAGCGGGCAGGATGCCCGCGAACCGCCGACAAGATGTCGGCGCTCCACGAAAAACGAAACAGAGACACTCATGCAAATGGAACTCACCATCGACACCGAAACCAGCGTCGCAACCAACCTGGAAAGCAATGGCGAAAAGACAACTCAAGCTTTTAAGGATGCTCAGCGGGAGCAGACAAGTATTCTGGCTCCGCTCGAGCGGGCGGCGCTTTATGGATTCGCGCGGCGCATGCCGGCGTGGGTAAATTCCGATCACCTGTCGGTTCTCGGGCTCATTGGGATGATTGGCGCCGGAGCGTTCTACGCTCTCAGCAAGCACAATCCCCTCATGCTACACTTGGTGAATGTCTTCATATTTCTTAACTGGTTTGGCGACAGCCTGGATGGAACGTTGGCGCGTTATCGAGATCGACAGCGCCCGCGTTACGGATTTTATCTGGACCACATCATCGATACGTATGGTGCGCTGTTCCTGCTTTTCGGCCTGGCCCTCTCAGGTTATATGAGCCAGCGCGTGGCCGGCGGTTTGTTGATCGCCTATTTCATGCTGGCCATCAATTCTTATCTGGCAGCCTATTCGCTCAGGCTCTTCAAGATCTCACAGTGGAAAATGGGCCCGACGGAAATGCGTCTGCTGTTGATGATTGGCAATGTGTTTCTTATCTACCACCCACGCGCTTACCACCAACGCTATTTGCTCTACGACCTCGGGGGAGTAATCGCGATGATCGGCATGGCGTTCATTCTGGTGGTCCTGACCATCCAGCACACGCATGCTCTCTACAAATTAGAGCGCCTGCCTAAACAATAGCGTCGATGGTTCACTTCATCAGGTTCAATGTGGTTGGCATCCTCGGGTTTGCTTTACAAACCGGCGCGCTTTTTGTCTTCACGCATGGCCCACATCCGTTGGGCTACCTGCCGGCCACTGCGGCCGCGGTTGAGTTGGCGGTACTAAATAACTTTGTCTGGCATCAACGTTGGACCTGGAAGGACCGGCCACCGGCAACCAGGGGCGAGACCCTGCGGCGGCTGGTGAAGTTCAATATTACGAATGGCGCCGTCTCGATCACCGGCAATCTGATTTTCATGAGTCTGCTGGTCGGACGTCTCGGCCTGCCGATCGCCGGCGCCAACGTCTTGAGCGTTGTCGCTTGCTCAATCTGCAATTTCTTTCTCGCTGACCGGGTAGCGTTTTATGTTGAGGCGGTGAGCGTTGATGGATAAAACTAACGGCGGGCAGGATGCCCGCGAACCGTCGACAGGATATCGGCGCTCCCAATCATCCGGTTCCCGGCGGCATCTTCACACCTGGCATCAATTTCAGAATGATTCGCTGTCGCCGCGCGACGCGCTTGGGATCGATTTGCGGATTGAAGACAGTGCGCGGATTGGGAATCATGGCTGAAAGAAAAGCGGCTTCGCGCGCATTCAACCCGGCGGCCGGTTTGTGAAAATAATACTGTGACGCGGCTTCCGCGCCATAGATTCCATCGCCCCATTCAATCACATTCAAATAGATCTCAAGGATGCGACGCTTCGAGAGATTGCGCTCCATGAAGTAAGTGATGATGGCTTCCTGGCCCTTGCGCATGAACGAGCGCTCGCTCGAAAGATAGAGATTCTTCGCCAGCTGCTGCGAGATGGTTGAGGCGCCGCGTTTGAAGTCCGGCATGTTCGGCAGCCATGAATCATTCTCACCTTCCTGCTTCGCTTCCTTCTCGGCCTCCTTCTGCGCCTGGTCATAGGCGCGCTGAATCGCCTCGTAGTCGAAACCATGATGCGTGGCAAAGTTTGTGTCTTCACCGGCCAGGGCCGCGCGCTGCAACTGCGGCGAAATCCTTTCGAGCGGCACCCAGATTTGCACTCGCTTTGGCGGCGCGCCGTTGCGTTCAGCCTCACGAATCCGCGTCTCAATCATGGAAGTCGTCGCTGGATTCTCGGTCTGCAGCGTCCCGACGTGCGGCAAGGTGGCCGCTTCGAAGATCAGACCGCCCAGCAGAATGCCGCTGAAGGCGTAGACGATGTATCGAATAACGCGAAACATGAAAGATAGGTTAAGGGGAAAATGGCGAGGGGTAAAGCGGAAAGAAGACCAACCACGAAACCATTCGAAATCGGAACAAAAAACGTTTGGTGTGGGTTCGTGGTCGAACTTTTCCGCCGGCACTCGAAAGCAAGACCGGATGCCGGGTTAACGCATAAGATTCTGTGCCACTGAAATATCACTGCTTTTCGTCGTTTTATTAATCTCTGAAACGCTGAGCCGCGAGGTCGATGATAATGATGAGACGTACCACGGCGTCTTTGGTAATTGTTTTGTTCCTAATCTTTGGAGCGAAAGCGCTGAACGCGCAATCGCCCGATCCAGCGCGCAAGCCGCCCGTCCTGCGCTCTGGCACTACTTATTCACAAGCCGGCGATCAATCCAATTCTTCGACCAGACAGACCGATCGGACCAGCAGCACGCGTGTTAGTCCGACGCTGGTCACGATTCCGGCGGTCGTGTTGGACCGCAACGGCCGCTACATCGCAAATCTTCGCAAAGAAGATTTTCACCTTTACGAGGACGGGGTCGAACAGAATCTTGCGTACTTCGCTTCGGTCGAGAAGCCGTTTACCGTCGCTTTGATGTTGGACGTGAGCGGCTCAACGCAATATGAAATGGCCCAGATTCGCGGCGCCGCTGACACCTTCCTCAGTCGCTTACGCCTAAACGATCGGATGATGGCGATTACCTTTGATGGCAAGATTAACTTACTTACCGACGTCGCCGATGTCCGTAGCATTCGCCAATCAAAGCTTCATATTCCCGCCGCTACCGACGGTACGGTCCTTTACGATGCAGTCGAGTTTACCTTGAAAAGAATGGCGCAAATTCCCGGCCGCAAAGCCATTGTGCTGATGACTGACGGCGTCGATCAGAGCAGCCTCTCCGCGAGCCTCAAAAGCACGCTCGATGAAATCGCGGAGCAGGACATCATGGTTTACACCGTGCAATACAACACCTTGCCGCAACTACCTCAGCGCCTCAGCGCAATCAAGAGCGAAAAAGCGCGGCGCAAGGTTCAGGAACGATTAATGAAAGGCTACGCGCTGAGCGAACCTTATCTACGCGCGCTGTCAGACAAAACGGGTGGCCGCTTTTTCAAAGCCGACGATCTGCGCGAGGTGGGCCCGGCCTTTGAATCGATAACCGCGGAGTTGGGAGTGCAATACAGCCTCGGTTACTACCCCAAAGAAAAATCAAACGACAGTGGCGAACGCGGTATTAAAGTTCGCGTGCGCTATCCAAATCTAGTGGTGCGCGCGCGCGACAGTTACACCACGGCACCGACCATCGCCCGACAGTAGTCCGTATCCGGGACAGTAGCCCGACCGTCAGGGAGGGCGTTATTTACGATGCTTAGCGCCCTCCCTCACGGTCGGGCTACTCCCCCGTTTGGCCACCCCAACAAATTCACCACCAAGGTGGCTCGCTGTTGTGTTATCCCGACTCTGCGTTCATAATCTCTCGCATGCCGGACGCGCAAAGGACAGCAACACACTCCCAGACCTTCGTCGTTGATGCCGACGATTTTTCATTTGAAACGGTTGAGCAGGAAAACGGCCAGGCCACGGTAATTCGCTTTAGCATCGACGGCACGCGCTACGTGGCCGGCGATGTGCTTTTGGTTTTGTCGGGGACTGACGTTCACTTTCACGGAATGATTGGCAAGATTGGTGAGGGTTATGGGATCGCGTCCGACCGGCGCGGCTCGCTCTTGCCGGCCACGGTGCAGTAACTCTCGTCTCGCGCCCGTTGACGGGCTACGGAATAAGGAACTGACGATGAAGCGCTCTCTTCTATTCGCAGTTGGTCTCCTGATCGCGATTCCGCTGACAGCCACAGCTCAACGCACTCAATCCGCAAAAAAATACGTCAAGCAGGGCATCGAGCGTTTCAGTCGCAACGACATCGTCGGGGCCATCGCTGAATACGATCGCGCGATTGGCATCGATCCGAAAAATGCCGACGCCTACCTGAACCGGGGCAAGGCGAGGCGCGCCGCAGGGGATCTTGACGGCGCCATCGACGATTACGAAGTGACTGTGAGCCTGAACCCCGATTTGGCGGTAAGCAATCACGACATCACCCAGGCCTATCTGAATCGCGGATACATCAGGTCGAATCGAATGGATATTGAGGGAGCGTTGGCGGATTTCGATCGGGCCATCAAGTACGATCCGAACGACGCCGAAGCCTACTTCAAACGGGGCCGCGCGTTCCTAATCATCGGCAACGCAAAATTCGCGATCGCTGATTTCGATAAGAGCATCGCGCTCGACGATCGCAATCCGCTGGTTTTTGCCGAGCGCGGTTTCGCGCGCCAGACGCAGGGACAGAACAGCGAGGCGCAGAAGGATTTCGAGCACGGCCTAAAACTGAATAACGATTTGCGTTTGATGCTTGACCTGCACCTGTTGGATCTGCAAATGCAGATTAAGGAAATGGAACGCCGGCAGTCCGCAATCAAAAAGAATATCGCCTGAGAGTGGCAGGGGCGTCCCGCCCGTGAACTCACGCGCAAGATGCGCTTACCACTGACCTACCGCGTATAACCCGCCGGATGGCGAATCTCGACGTCATGATCGAGTGGTTTTATCTCCAGCTTGTGAAAACCTTTATTGTTGTGGGTCGAAAGATAAGTGTAGGCGATCTGCAGCTTCAGTAACTGATCGATTTCCTTCAGAAATGGATCGAAGCTGACGGGCGCCGCGCTACCCTGAAAGAAAGCTCGACCGCCTGTTTCATCTGAGAGCCGCTGCAGACAACTCTGCCCGTTCAGGGTCAGCCCCGCCATTGTTGCCGCGGCCGGCGGCGCGAAGATTGAATAGATGGCCACGCCCCGGCGTTGCGCTTCGCTAATCGCCCGCTGTAGATCCAGGCTCTGACTCGGAGTTGAGCTATCCACGCCGCGCGCTACGTCGATGCCATCGCTTACCACAATCATGGCGCGGCGTCCCATTGGCTGGGAATCGAAACGCCTGAGACCTTCGATGATTTCAACGTAAGGATTATACGCGCCCGCGCTGGCGAGACTCTGTGGCGCGCGAATGCTTTGAGCGGCTTTATCCAACTCGTTGGTGAATTTGCGACGCACCTCGAGCGACCCTGGCCGGATGTAAGCGACCATTGCTCGGTCGCCTCCCGGCTCGTTGCGAATGAAGTTCGCCATGTTCTTGATCTCGACCGCCACAGACGAAACCAAATCATCCTGAAACAGAATCGCCAGCGTCATTGGACTATCGACTTGACTGCGACGCGAAATCTCCCGCTGCAGCTCGCCGTCCTCACGCAGGATGAAATCAACGAATTTCATTTCGACGGGGGCCGGACCGCGCAAACGAATCGAGACGGGCACCGTCACCGGTTTTGGAGTGCCGCGAGGCGCGCGGCCATCCTGAGCAAATGCCGACCCTGCCAGAGACGCGATCGCTCCGACAAGCACAAGCTTACTGATCCTGCGTATCATCATTTTGTTTTTCGCGAAACGCTGCAACCTCGCACATATTACAACGGGCGTTAGGTAAACAGTAGCGGTTTACGCCGGGATATGCTGGCGCTGGCCTGCCACTGCTTCAGGCGAGTATCATAATCGACCTACGATCGTGAAAAGTGAATTATCAAAAGATCTGGTGCCGGAACGTCCCGGGAAAATCACCGCGCGGGAAAAAAGACTCGCGCGCATTTGGCGCACGGCCCCGTACGCAGCCCTGGCCGGCGTCACGATTGCGCCGCCTGCGGCTTTGCTGCTGACCTATCTGCTCTCAGGTTTCTCGCCACTCTTTCTGGTGCTTGCGATTACTTCTGCTCCGATTTCACTGATAGCGGCCGTGGTGGTCCTGCTATTTCTGCTGGCTTACCGGCGGCAATGGACGCGAAAACTGCGGGACCGCCTTGCATCTGATGGTATTACTGCCGACGAAGTTGGTTTCTTTCTTAATGAATTAACAAGCGGCGAGAAGCGTTCGCTCCGGGACATGGAGAAACGGCAGCCGTTGCTGGCCGACGCCTATCGCGAAACTCTGGCCCTGAGATTGAACGCCACTCGCCTGACCTCGAGCGCCCGCCGCGATTTGCTCCTCGTGGAGCGGCGAATTAATCGAGCCCGCTACCTGAATGCGCCTGATACGTCAGTCTTGCTGGATGAGCTGTCCGGGGATCGAACGCGCCTGGAAATGCTGAAGCAGGAAGGCTCGTCGCGCAGGGCCGAGGCCGAAGCCCGCCTGCAGATGATCGAGGCGGCGGCGAGCCGCGGCGCCAGTTGGGCCGAGACGAATTACATGTTGCAGCGCCTCGATGAAGGACGAAAGAACCTCCCCCTGGGACTGGAAAACGCCCGCGCCGAACAACAGTTGCGCGAAGACGCTGAGCGCGAATTAAGGAAAGAACTGGCGCCATAGCATGAGCGCCATAGTCGTATCCGGGTAGCGTCTTAATTTGTCGTTGACGTGATGGAGTCAGTACCGGGAGCGATAGCGACCGGGTCGCAACTGACATCCAGAAAAGAGCTTGGGATGTTAACCGGTCGCTAACCGCTCCCGGCACTGACCTCGTCCTCAAATTAAGACCCTGTCCGCATCCGCACTTGGCGCGTTTCAAAAACGAGGCATGTTATGCTTTGCCCAGGAATCAGGAGCATCCAATGGCCGACGACGAACGCAAGGCGACGATTCATTTCGCAGGTAACGATTTCTTCGTGGGGGTCACACCTTCGGGCCACGCGCAGACGATCGAAACTGACTCGCATCGCGGCAGCGCGGCGACTCCGATGGAATTGGTATTGCTTGCCCTGGGCGGATGCACTGGGGTTGACGTGATCTCGGTTTTGAAAAAGAAGCGGCAACATGTGACGGACTATCGCATCGAAGTACATGGCGATCGCCGCGAAGATTTTCCCCGCGCGTACACGCGGCTTTACGTGAAGCACATTGTTACCGGGCGTGGAGTTTCAGAGCAGGCTGTCGCGCGCGCGATCGAACTTTCCGATCAGAAGTATTGCAGTGTTGCCGCAACCGTGCGCGGCAGTGCTGAGATTGTAACGAGTTATGAAATTATTGAAGACAATCAGGAAGAAGCGGCTTGATTCGCTCGCGCTGATCCTGTTGACGGCGTTTGCCGGCGGGACAGTCGGGTCGTCGACGTGGGCCCAAAGCGCAACCGATGCTTCCCTGAATTCGGTGCGCATGAGCGATCGCGCTGATCGCACATCGAAAATGCCGGCGCAGCTTCCGGCAGCCGAACACATGCGGCGCGCGGCGATCTACATGACTAACCGCGCCTTTGCTTCCGCGCGTGAACACTGGCAGGCGGTGGTCGACAACTATCCCGACGATCCGAACATGCCCGGCGCCCTGTTTGGAATCGCGCGGTCTTACTATCAGGAGCGCCGCTACGAAGAAGCGCGGCAAATGTACGAGCGCGTCGCCGGAGCTTACCCCGACACCAAAGAAGGCCGGGAAGGATCGAACTTCGCGGCGTCGTCTCTGCTCCGCATGGGGCGTGGTGCTGAAGCTGCCGCACGGTACATTGTGTACCTCAACAAATATCCGAACGGCGAACGCGTTGACACGGCCCACCTGAACATCATCGACGGCTATCGTGAGTCAGGGCATCCACAGGATGCGATCGTGTGGATCGATCGAACCCGACAAAGATTCGCGGGCACCGCGACGGAAATCAGCGCGGCGTTTGCCCGGCTTCGTCTGGATGTTGCTCTCGGTGATTGGAGTCACGCGGTGCAGGCTGCCGATGAGTTGACCCAAAAAGCTATCCCCACGACTGCGAATACCAGCGCGGACGAAGTGCTTTATCTGAAAGCGCATGCGTTGGACCGCGCCGGCCGCACGCAGGACGCGATTCGCATCTTTTCAATGATTCCCGACAATGTCGATTCTTACTATGGCGGGCTGGCGACGAACCGGCTGGCGGCGATGAATGACGCAGGCGCGCGGCAACGCGCGACGGATCGCGCGGGCGCTGTCCGCGCGTCTATCGAACGAGCGGCGGCCGCCTATCCCGCGCCATTTCGATTCCAGGTTCTGAGCGAATCCAGGAAACGCGCACTCGATCCAAGGCTGGTCCTGGCGATCATGAAACAGGAGAGCCAGTTCAAGCCCAATGCGAAATCGCCTTCGGCAGCTCGCGGGCTTTTGCAATTGACGATCGACGCGGCGCAGAAATACGGGAATCGCGCGGGCCTCAAGCAAGTGACGGATGATTCGCTCTATCAACCGGCAACCAATATCGCGGTCGGCACTGAATACATGGCTGAACTCTCGCGTATGTTTGCGGGCCTGGCGGAGGCTATCGCCGCTTCATACAACGGCGGCGAAGACAACGTCGCGCGCTGGCTCGGCCGTACGAACCAAAGCGACGCCGGCGTCTTTGCCGCTGAAGTTGGTTTTGGTGAGTCGAAAAATTACGTCTTCAAAGTCATGTCTTACTATCGCGCCTATCGGCAACTGTACGATTCGAATCTCAATCGACGGTAAGAGCGAAGCGCCAAGAGCGGATGTTCCCTACCCTGGCCGCCATCGTCTCCAACGAAAAGCAAGGCAACTAACGGTATGGCTTTGCCACGCCGATGCGCGGCAAGTCTTTGACTTGCCGTCACCGAAACCTCTTTTCTCCGGGGGTCTCCGACCCGGTCATAGACCACCGGTTTCAAGGAAGCCTTTTCGGCAAGTCAGGAGACTTGCCGCGCATCAGAGTGGCAAAGCCATAAGCACGGTACCTGGCTCCAACAAAGTAACCGAGACTTGCCGCTCTCTGCCCTTTCCTCCTTGCCCGTTGCCTCCTACGGCACCGGGCAATACTTCGGCTCGAATCCCTGGGCGCGCTCACGCCGATCGAGCGTGTTTGGCCTCGGGTAATCACGCGGAATGATGCCCAGTCTTACTAACGACGCACGATATTCATAGCGAATCATCACCTCGCCCGCCGGCCGCGGATCCAGATCCATCTTGACCCACTGCACGTCGTTCCGCACTGAACGGCCGATGCCGGTGGCGGCCGATTCGTCATCAGGCGCCGGATATGGCTGCACGCTTCTTTGCTTGCTTGGGGCGCGAGTCGTGTCTGAGCTTTAACCTGCGACCGATCCCGTGCCGTTCGATGACTGGGGCATGGACATCGGCGCCCGCTCGTCTTTGTCGACGCCACGCTTTGGCTCAGCAGGCGTTGCTCTCAGGATGGTGATTGGCGCGCGCTCGCGAAAAAATACTGCTGAAATCACACCGAGATTCGCCGCCTGGCCCAATTTGGCGCCGTAAGAATCACGTTCAGTCGTGAAGTAAAATCGGCGCGCATTCTCAGAACTCATCTGCCAACCACGAACACTAATGGTGCCGTAAGGCTCGACAACCCATTTGTGGGCGTCCCAGGCGGTCGTGTGCCGCGCATCGATTGTATTCAGCCCGTCGACTGACAGCGCGACCGCGACTCGCGACGACGTGGGATTGTGAATTCGCAATTCGTACTCGGCGTTCTCCAACGCTTCAACATAGCGCCGACCGCGGGCCGCGTATTCCGTGGTAGACGCTCCCCCGATCAGGACTTCAACCGAAAATCCATTCTCAACTACTGCTGTATCCGCTGAAGAATCCAACGGCGACGCACTGACTTCTCCTTCGGCGGCTGTTGCTTTCCGCGAGCCATAACCGGCGACGCAAGCCACCACGATCGCAAAAGCGACTACCCCAAACAGGGCCGCAAGTTTTTTCGACATTTCAATTCCCCTCTCTCTAATAGACTTCGACTCACAAAAGCAGAACGCCGCGGCCATTCGCTTCTTGCACCTAAACGTGAGCAAAAGCGCAGGGTTTTGGATTTATCCCCTGCTACGTTAAAATCCCTCGTGTTTTAGTGACTTATTACTTGACGAGCGCGCGCAGGTAGGTTTCAATAGCGCGACTGCAATCATCCAAATATGGCCGAATACGTACTGACAGCGACCAAGACCCAGGCCCGGGCAGGTTCTTTTTATGATCGCATCGAGCGCTTTTATGATCTCTCGTTCAAATTAAATGGCTACGGCCGATCGCTTGATCGGTATATGGAGGCCCACCCGCTGCCGGTATTCGAGAGCGCCCGAATTCTCGACGCGGGCTGCGGCACTGGCACATTGACGCTGGCGCTCCTGCGAACGCTAAGAGTTCCAGTCAAGTTAACCGCGATCGATCTGTCCGCGTCCTCGATGGCCACGGCGAGAAAATACGTCAACAAGAACAATCCGCAGCAGCAGGAAGTGCGTTTCGCGCAGGGCAACGTGCTGGCCCTGCCTTTCCCTGACGATGCCTTCGATCTGGTCGTGACCAGTGGAGTGT
>Ga0137403_10003712_pt1 | contig 18264 bp, 18 predicted proteins | sample CZOMad2_1_16fung_FD_122057 | JGI IMG/M metagenome (GOLD analysis project Ga0137403, IMG submission 122057) | Vadose zone soil fungal communities from Angelo Coast Range Reserve, California, USA - CZOMad2_1_16fungal (Hybrid Assembly) | ecosystem: Environmental > Terrestrial > Soil > Vadose zone...
CGGCACCGCGGCCAAGCTTCTCGGGATCAAGGCCTAGGCGAGGCTCCCCCTCACCCTACCCTCTCCCCCTCCGGGGGCGAGGGAAATTGGAACCCTCTCCCTCATTGAGGGAGAGGGCAGGGTGAGGGTGGGAGCCCTCGGGCGAGGGCGTGGCGGGCGGGAACTCCTAGACGCGACGGACGTTAGCCGAGGCGTGCCTGCGCTCGGCTGTTCCTCGCCGCCACCGCGAAGGCGAGGAGGTACCGGTCCAGGTCCTCCAAGGTCGTGCCATACTCGGGCTCGCCCAGCGTGGCGTCGCAGAGCAGCTCGCGCAAGCGGGCGATCTCCCGCAACCGGTCACGCCAGCGTGGATCTGCGAGAGTAAGGTCCAGCAGTTCGAGCGCCCGGTCGAAGGCGCGGCTCATAAGCCGTGGATCGCGCTCCCTCCAGCGAACCATCCGCCCCACCTCGCTGCCTACGTTGGCGAGCTGCTCGGCGAGTGAGAAATGGTTCCAGCGGCCGGCGGCCAGATCGGGGTGCTGGTGGAGACTTTCCGTCATGGTGCGACAAGCCGCCTCACGATGGCTTGGATCAGCCCCTGTACCGCAGCGTCGTCGACCCCTCGCGATCGATTACCCTGCGACGGGCGCACATTGATCATCGAGTCGAACTCGATCAGCTCGTCGTTGGCCCGATCGGGATAGAGGTTGATGCCCCAGAGGTCTGCCTGGTGGGCCCCCTGCTGGAGAAGCAAGGCCTCTTCATCGGCGTGAAGCTCCGCGCCGATAGCCATCACGCCGCGTTGCACGTCCACGACCGCTTTGACGAAGTCTCCGAATTGCTGCCCGGCAATCCTCCGCAGCTCGTCACGTGTGATCGGGGCGCTCACGATTTGCATCGGCATGAGGGGCGATGATAGCACGCCCCCCATGCCGTGTTCCTTGCGTGCCCTAGCGGTTCGGACCTCTTCCCATCGGGTAGGGCTGCCAGCGGATCAGGCTTGTTTTCGGAAGCACGCCGGGATTGACGGCCGAGCGCGGCCACTTGCCCTGGAGGACGGTGGCGATCTCGCGGCCGAGCCGGCGCCGCGTCTCGGGCGCCATGCGCGCGGTGGCCGAGGCGATGTGCGGCGTGACGATGACGTTGTCCATGTGGAGCAGCGGGTTCATGGGGTCCACGGGCTCCTGCTCGAACACGTCGAGGGCGGCGCCCGCGATCTCTTTCTGCTTCAGGGCCTCGATCAGCGCCTTCTCGTCCACGGTGGGGCCGCGGCCGTTGTTGATGAAGATGGCCGACGTCTTCATGGCCTTGAACTGCTTGTCGCTCATCAGGTGATGCGTCTCGGCATTGAGCGGCGCGTGCATGGACAGGAAGTCCGACCGCTGGCTCAGCTCGATGAGGCTGGTCACGGGCTCGACGCCCACTGCCGTCATCTCGAGTTCCGCGAGGTAGGGATCATAGGCGAGGACGTGCAGGCCGAAAGCATGACAGCGCCGCGCCACCGCCTTGGCCACATTGCCGAAGGAGATGAGGCCGATGGTCTGGCCGTAGAGCCGTGGGATGTCCTTGAAGTAGGGCCGGCCCTCCGTCCACTTGGCGTCCACGGTGAGCTGGTGCATGAGGCGCAGGCGCCGGTGGGCGGCGAGGAACATGGCCATGGTGTGGTCCGCCACCTCGTCGATGAAGACGTCGGGGACGTTGGTGACCACGATGCCGGCCTCGGTGGCCGCGTCCACGTCCACGGTGTCGGCGCCCACGCTCCCCAGCCCGATCACCTTGCAGTTCTTCAGGCCCTTGATGATGGCGGCGGTGATGCGACGGTTGCGGGCGATGACGGCGTCGGCGTCCTGGGCGAGGGCGATGAACTCCTCCTCCGTCTTGGCGGGCAGCTCGACGATCTCGGCGCCGATGGGATCGAGCGCTTCCCTCTCGATGGCGTAGGCGCCGTCGGCGAGATCGAAGGTGATTCCTCCCGAGGGCCTCTGGACCACGACCTTGAACTTTCCCTTTGCGTCCGGCATGCGTATGACCTCCTTGTCGTTATGGACTCGCGCCCGCAAGGATACTGCCCCGAGGGCCCCGCGTCGAGGCCCCTCTGAGCGCCCGCTTGTAGTAAGGTGTTGCCGCCCTATACACCATGTCGAACGATCCAGGCCATGTCGAACGATCCAGGCCATGTCGAACGATCCAGGTCATGCCGAACGATCGAGAGCCGCGGAGCTCACCCGCCGAGAGGACGCCATGACACGACGCACGACACTGTCGCTCTTGCTCGTCTTCGTCATCATCGCCGGAGCGGCCGTCGCCGCCCGCGTGCAGGCCCAGGGCCAGACCCCGAAGCGCGGCGGCATCCTCAACACGCTCCTCATCGAGGAGCCGCCCGGGCTCCTGATCCACGAGTCGGCGACCGTCTCGAACGTCTGGCCGATGTCGCCGTGCTACTCAGGCCTCGTCCTCTTCGATCCCGCCAAGCCGCAGGAGAGCGTGGACACGGTCATCCCGGAGCTGGCGGACCGGTGGTCGTGGCAGGACAACTATCGCAACCTCGTCTTCTTCCTCAAGAAGAACGTGAAGTGGCACGACGGTCGTCCCTTCACCTCCCGCGACGTCAAGTACACCTTCGACGTCGTCCGCGAGGCGCCGGACGCGCCGGCCAAGTTGAGACTGAGCGCGCGAAAGGACTGGTACGCCAACGTCGAAGGCATCGAGGCGCCCGATCCCTATACGGTGGTGTTCAAGCTCAAGCGGCCTCAGCCCTCCTTCCTCCTCATGCTCGCCTCCGGCTATTCCCCCGTGTACCCGACCCACGTCCCCCTCGCCGAGCTGCGCCAGCACTGCGTCGGCACGGGGCCCTTTCGCATGAAGCAGTACGCCCGCGGCCAGCTCATCGAGCTCGAGCGGAACCCCGACTACTTCGTGCCGGGCCGGCCCTACCTGGACGGCATCCGCTACACGATCATCAGTGAGCGCGGCACCCGGCTCGCCGCCCTCCAGACGGGCCGGGTCGACGCCTTCGTCCCGCTCGAGATGACCAAGACCATGGCGGACTCGGTGAAACAGGCCGTGCCGTCGCTCGTGATCCAGGAGGTAGGACAGAACGGCAGCGACAACGTGATCATCAACCACAAGCGCCCGCCCTTCGACAACCCGATCGTGCGCCGGGCGTTCAGTCTCGCCATGGATCGCCACGCCTTCGTGCAGGGCGTGCGCCACGGCGGCGCGGTGGTGGGCGCGTCCATGATGCCCAAGCCGTTCGGAATCTGGGGGCTGCCGGAACAGGATTTCAAGACGCTGCCGGGCTATCGCGGCTCGGCGGTGGACAAGGCGGAAGCGAAGCGTCTCCTCGCTTCCGCCGGCTATCGACCCGCCAAGCCGTTGAAGGTGGAGCTGGTCACCCGGACCATCTCGATCTATCTCGACGTGGGATCCTTCGTCGCCGACCAGCTGCGTCAGGTCGACGTCGAGGCCTCGCTCAAACAGATGGACACCGCGGCGTGGTTCCCCGCCCTCGCGCGTCGCGACTACCAGATCGGCGCCAACCTCACCGCGGGCGGCTTCGACGATCCGGACGCGTACTTCTTCGAGAACTACAAGTGCGGGGCCTCCCGCAACTACACCGACTACTGCAACGAGGAGACGGACCGCCTCATCGACCAGCAGTCCCAGGAGCTGGACCGGGCCAAGCGCCTCAAGATCGTGTGGCAGATCCAGCGCAAGATCGAGGCCGACGTGGCCCGGCCCATGCTGTCGTGGCGGAAGGAGTACTTCGCCCAGTGGCCGTACGTCAAGAATCTCGTGGCGCACAACTCGCTGTACAACTATGGCCGCATGCAGGACGTCTGGCTGAACAAATGAAGGAGGACAGAGCTCGCTTGAACAGAGCAGGCCGGAGAGATAGCATCGCCGCCGTGACTCCCCGACGATTGATGACGCTGCTGGTGGGAGCGGGGCTCGTCGCACTCTGCCTCGCCGCCCCCGCATGGGCGCATCCCGGCCATGGGCCGACACCAGGCGCTCTCGACCTCGACGGGTTCCACGCTCCTGACCAGTCCGGGCCGGAGAGCGAGGGCCCCGCAGAGTCGTGGGAGACTCTGCATCCCCACGCGCCGGCATCGGCCGCCCTGGTCGTGGCGGCGCTCGCTCTTCTCGCACATATTCCCCATCGCCGGCGCGCGCTCGCCCTCGCCCTCGTGCTGCTGCTCTCGATCGTCTCGCTCGAGGGCCTGCTTCACGCGGCGCTGCATCTGCACCATGCCCGGCATGCGGATAGCCTCGCCATCGGAGCCTCCCCGGCCCCGCTGGCCGCCGCCGGGCCTGACCCAGGCAACCCCTCGGCAACCCCGGTCATTCTGCTCGGTGAAGTCGTCGAGGGTTACGTCGCTCCCGTACCTGATGTCGTCGTCGCGTCAAGCCGCGGCCGCGCGCCTCCCGTCTCACCCGCCTAGCGTCGTAGCTCCCAGAGCCTGCTGACCCTCACCGGGTCCGGCATGCGCTCGTCGTCTCCCTGTTCACCACGTACAGGAAGTGTCTTCGTGCCGGCACATTGGCTTCTCCATCAGCACGCGATCATCGCCCTGGCATTCCTGGGCAGCGCCGCCGTCGCCGACGCCCAGGAAACGCCTCGCCCTCTGGAGATGCAGCCGCCTTCGGCCGGCTCGGACGCATCGAGCGCTCCGTCCGTGCCCCTGGCCGTGCTCGAACCCGTGGTGGTGTCCGCGCCTCCCGCGGCGGCGTCCTCCTCCGAACAGCTCATTCCCGGCCGCGACTTCGAGCTGCGCCCGCAGGGCCGGCCCGCCGACATCCTGCGTCTCGTGCCCGGCTTCGTGGTCAGCCAGCACCAGGGAGGCGGCAAGGCCGCGCAATACTTCCTCCGCGGCTTCGACGCCGACCACGGCACGGACGTGGGGTTCTTCCTCGACAACATGCCCATCAATTTCCGCTCCCACGCCCACGGCCAGGGCTACACCGATCTGCACTTCATGATCCCGGAGACGCTCAAACAGGTTGATGTCTTCAAGGGCCCCTACTGGGTCGAGTACGGAGACTTCTCCACGGCGGCCGCGATCAACTTCGTGACGCGGGATTTCGTTCCCGAGGAGGTGGTGGAGGCGGCGGGCGGGAACTGGGGGACACAGCGCTACCTGACCCTCTTCTCTCCCGCGCGCGACCAAGTGAAGACGCTGTTCGCCGTCGAGATCTACAAGACGAACGGGCCCTTCGACCGGCCCCAGGACTATCAGCGGATCAACGGCTTCGCCAAGGTGTCGGGACCGCTCAGCGAGAACGTCGACGCCTCGATCTGGGCCAGCTATCTCTGGAGCACCTGGTGGGCGTCCGGCCAGATCCCGGAGCGCGCCGTCCGCGACAAGCTCATCGACCGCTTTGGCGCGATCGACAACAGCGAGGGCGGTCGCACGCAGCGCTTCAACCTGAACGGGGATCTCCGGTGGCGCGTGACGGACAACGATACGGCGAGGGTCCGCGCCTACGCCCAGTACTACCAACTCGATCTCTATTCGAATTTCACCTTCTTCCTCAACGACCCCGTCAACGGCGATCAGATCGGGCAGTTCGACCGCAACCGCAAGGTGGCGGGGATGAACGCCGAGTACGAGCACCGCGACACGGTCTTCGGCATACCCCTTACCACGACCGCGGGCTTCCAGTTCCGTCTCGACCGTCCCAACGTTCTCCTCACCCACACCGTCGACCGCAACCTGCTCCAGACGACCCAGGACGTCAGCATCTTCGAGAGCTCCTACGCGCCGTTCCTCAAGTTCGAGGCCCAGCCTTTCCCCTGGCTGCGGATTCTCACGGGGGCCCGCGGCGACTTCTTCTATTTCAACGTGCACAACAACCTCGTGGAGGCTCCGGACCAGCCCCAGGGGGCCGCTCGGAAGTCCCTACCGAGCGCCAAGGCCAACCTCGCCTTCGGCCCCTGGGCCCAGACCGAGTTCTTCGCCAATATCGGGACGGGGTATCACAGCAACGACGCGCGCGCCGTGGTCATCGACCCGAATCTCCCCGCGCTGGCTCAGGCCACCGCCTGGGAGTTCGGAGTGAAGTCGCGCATCGTGCCCAAGGTCGAGCTGACCTTCACCTACTGGTGGCTCAATCTCACCAGTGAGCTCGTCTTCAATGGCGATGACGGCACGTTGGAGCCAAGCGGGGCCAGCCGCCGGCAGGGCTTCGAGTTCGGCATACAGGTGAGGCCCTTCGCCTGGCTGACCTACACGGGCAACGTGACGCAGACCACCGCCGAATTCTTCAACGGAAACGCAGTGCCGCTCGCTCCGCGGGTGACCGCATTCTCCGACCTCACGGCGCGCTTCCCGTGGGGACTGTCGGCCAGCGTCTCCATGCGCTACCTCGGCAACCGTTGGGCCGACCCCGACCGTTTCCAGACCGCGCGCGGGTACACGCTCTATGAGGCAGGGGCGCGCTACCGCTACAAGCTCGGCGGCAACACGTTCATCGACGCCTTCCTGAACATCGAGAACCTGCTCAACATCGACTGGCGGGAAGCCCAGTTCTACAACACCTCACGACTGCGGGGTGAGCCGGCGCAGGGGGTGAACGACATCAACTACACGCCGGGCAATCCCCGCACCGTCATGGGCGGCCTCGCCATCCGCTTCTGACCGCGTACATGCGAAGACTCAGCACCCCCTGACCGGCTCGCCGTCGCGGGCAGGTCCGTCACCGCGCACCCGAAGCACCCGCCAAACCGCGCGCGGTCAGGCGCGGTCGACGGCCGGCCGGACGGTCCCCGTAACGAGGTCGAGAAGCTCGAGCATCTTGGTAAGGTCGTCGCGGCGGAAGTCGATCAGCACATGGCTCAAGCCGAGCCGCTTGTATTCGCCGAGGAGATTCACGATGGCCTGAGGCCCCTCGGCGAGTAGCTTGTCGTTGAGGGCAAGGCGAAGGGACAGCTCGATGCTCTCGAAGGGTCGGCGCCCTGCGTCGGCGGCGGCGCGGAGGCGCCCGAGGGCTTCCTCGAGCTCGGCCGGCGTCTTCGACGTGGCGTGCCAGCCGTCACCCAGCGTGACCACGCGGCGGAAAGCGCCCGGGCTGTCACCGCCGACCCAGATGGGCGGATACGGCTTCTGGACGGGCTTGGGCGCGAAGCCGATATCCCGGAAGTGGAAGAACTCCCCCGCGAAGGACGGGTTCTCCTCGGTCCATAGGGCCTTGAAGATGCGCAGGATCTCGTCGGCGTGACGGCCCCGCGCGTGAAAAGGCGCGCCGAGGATCTCGAGCTCCTCCTTCCACCAGCCCACGCCGACGCCGCAGATCAGCCGACCGTTGGACAGCGCGTCGATGCTCGTGAGCATCTTGGCCATGACCACGGGATGGCGGTGGCCCAGGATGAACACCGAAGAGCCGAGGCGCGCACGCGTGGTGCAGACGGCGGCCGCGGTGAGCGCCACGACGGGCTCGAGATAGGCCTTGTCGGGTGGATGCGGGAAGCGCCCGCCCGGATAGCTGCCCGTGGCCTGCCGGGGAAAGATGACGTGATCGCTGATCCAGAGCGACGCGACCTTGCGCTTCTCCGCCTCCTGCGCGAAGGTGACCAACGCCTCGCGCGTGGCCAGCGGTCCTTGCGTTGGAAGATGGCAGCCGATATCCATCGTCTTTCCCCCCTTTCGAACTCCAGCGTGGCCCGCCGGGTGCGCGCGCGCCAATGTTCCTCCGGCCTCGGGTCCGCGTCAAGCGATGGAGACCGGCCGTCAATCCTGTTATCATGCGGCCCGCCATGAATCTCCTTCGTCCGGTGGACCGCGACGTGGTCGTCAATGGCTTGAAGCTGCACGTCCTCGATTGGGGCGGAGTCAACCGCACCCCGCTCCTGCTCCTGCACGGCTTCACGGGGCATGCGCACGCGTGGGACACCCTGAGCATCGCGCTCCAGCCCCACTTCCACGTCTACGCGATGGACCAGCGCGGTCATGGCGACAGTGATCCCGCCGAGGTCTACAACGCCATCGCCTCTTTCGCCGACATCTCAGGCGTGGTGGATGAGCTCGCTCTGCCTCCGTTCGTGCTCGTCGGGCTCTCCATGGGCGGCCGCAACGGCATGTACTTCACCTCGAAGCGGCCCGACCGCGTGCAGAAGCTGGTCATCGTCGACATCGGGCCCGAGATCAGCAAGCGGGCCACCCAGGCTCCCGCGGGGCCGCCCGAGCCGGACACGTGGGAGAGCATCGAGCAGGCGGCCCAGCATCTCTATCGCGGGAACGCCTATCCCGGCATCCACTACTACCGCTGGGTCGCCTCGAATAGTCTGCGGCAGCGTCCCGATGGCGCCCTCGTGTGGAAGTGGCATCCGAGCGTGAAGGAGCGGCGCTCGGCGCCGGAACTCGACTGGTGGGGCATCGTGCGCTCGATCACGCCGCCCACGCTGGTGCTGCGGGGAGAATCCAGCCCCATCCTCGATCGGGACGTGGCCGAGCGCATGGCGCGCGAGCTGCCCCACGGCCGCTTCGTGGAGATCCCGCGGGCCGTGCACACGCTCCACGAAGACAATCCGGAGGCCGTCCTCGCCGCCCTCAAAGATTTCCTGGCCTTCTGACCCTGCCGCGCCCAGCGAGGTCCCCCCGAGGTTCCCTAAGATGAAAGTCACCCACGCCACCACACGAGTGCTCCGCACGCCCGCCGACAACCCCCTCGTGGTCGGCCTGCCCGAGCCCACCGATACGCGCGAGTTCGTCACCCTCGAGCTCGGCACGGATCAAGGTCTGGTGGGCCTCGGTCTCACCTTTTTCGGCGGCGCCCTCACGCCGGCCCTCAAGGCGGCCGTCGACGCCTTCGCGAATCTCATCGTCGGCGACGACCCGACCCAGACCGAAGCCATCGTGGCCAAGATCCGCCGCGCCGCGGGCGGCTCGGGTCCCGGCGGCATCTTCGCCCTCGCTCTCTCCGCCGTGGACATCGCGTGCTGGGATCTCAAGGGCAAGGCGGCGGGCAAGTCCGTGTGCGCCCTGCTGGGAGACCTGCGCGATCGCGTCCCCACCTATGCCAGCGGCGCCCTTCTGCGCCAGCACCCCGTGGACTATCTCGCCAAGGCGGGACCGCGGCTGGTGAACATGGGCTTCAAGCAGATGAAGATGCAGTGCGGGAGCGAGCCGACCCTGGCGGCATCGATCGAGCGCGTACGCGTCATGCGCGAGGCCATCGGCCCCGACATCGACCTCATGTGCGACATCAACCAGCTCTGGAGCGTGCACCACGCCATCGAGGTGGGGCACCGCATTCTGCCCTACCAGCTCTACTGGCTGGAAGATCCCACGGCGCACGACGACTATGCCGGGCTCGCGCGCGTGGCCGACGCGCTGGTCACGCCCATCGCCGCCGGCGAGTATCACTACGGCATCGTGCCCTTCCGGCACCTGCTCGAGGCGCGCTCCATCGACATCGTGATGATCGATCTCCTCCGCGTGGGCGGCATCACCCAGTGGATGAAGGTGGCCGGCATGGCCGAGGCCTTCAACCTGCCCGTGGTGAGCCACCTCATCCCGGAGGTCCACGTCCACCTCGTGGCCGCCATCCCCAACGGTCTCACCGTGGAATACATGCCCTGGACGCTCCGCCTCTACGAAGAAGCCCCCGCCCTGGAAAAGGGCCAACTCGTGGTGCCGAAAAAGCCGGGCCTCGGCCTCGCCTTCGACCAGGCCGCGCTCAAGCGCTATCAGATCAGCTGAGACCATCGTCCCAATCGCACGCGGTGGCTCGACGCGAGGCGGGCGGGTCCTGTCGCGCGAGTCCAAAACACGTGTGACCGCGCCGACGGTAACCGGGCGGGTGGCGTCGGGGGCGGCGGCTGCGCAGCCGGCGGAGTGGGCCCTTCGCAAGTGCGCGCAGCCCATAGGGCTGCGATTCACGCGGCGTAGGGTGGCGAAGCTGGATGCGCAGCCGCCGCCCCCGACGACAGGCCCCTCCCGACTCGCGCCGAGCCACTCACGCTGAACCTGCGCTACGAAGGTTTGGCGGCGTGGAGTAGCTTGCGGTTTTCCTCGACGGTGTCCTCGCCCGTGATGGCGCGAAGGACGACTTCGTCCACCACGCCCTTCCACTTGGCGAGCCCCATCGTGACATCGGCGGGATTGTGCGCGGCAATGCACGTCTCGATGGGCTTCATGCCCATGCGGTCGAAGTGCGCACCGTACGCGGGGATCGCCGCGTAGCGGCCTCCCTCTTCCGCGAGCTTCTCGCAACCCTTCGCTCCGAGGGCGAGGCGCACATAGGCGTAGAGCGTGGGCGCTTTCCGCCCGGCCGCCGCCGCGCCCGCGCGCACCCATTCCGCGGAGGCTTTGGCGTGCTCGGGAGTGAGCCAGTTGAAGAGCACGCCGTCGGCGATCTCCCCCGCGAGCCGGCACATCCTGGGACCCAGCGCGGCCACGACGAGCCGCGTCTCGAGCTGGGACCGCAACGCCGCCACGCCGTCGCGCACGCGAGCGAGGGAATTGGGATTCGGGCTGCCCACACCGAGGAGCAGGCGATCGAGCGGCAGCTTGTGACCGCGTACGCCCTGGACGATGCTCTCCGGTCCTAGCGTGTGCAGCGGAATCACCCCGATGCCGAGCGCGATGCGCCTGGTGTCGCCCGCGGCATGGGCGAGCGAGGCCAGCCCATCGATGGAGCCCGGATGATTGACCCAGAAGGAGCTGTAGCCGAGTTGCTCGGCTTCGCGCGCCGAGGCGCGAATGATCTCGGCTGAGGTTCCCGCGAACAATGCGAATCCTAGTGTCATGACATTCTCCTCTCAGGGTGTGTGGTCGCTAGCGTTCGAGCAGAAGCCGCTCGATGGAGTCGACGATGGTATCGGCCCGTGCTCGCACCTCCGCCGGGCTCAGGCTTCCGAACGGGTGCGGCACGGCGGCCACCGGATAGCCGGTCATGCCGGCCAGCCTCGCCATGGCCTCCGCGGTGGACTGGAAGGGCTCGGTGATCACCGCGGCCGCCGGGATCCCGCGCTTCTCGAAGGTGATGGCGTCGAGCACACTGCCCGACGAGCACGACCCTCAGTCCCCGATGGCCGTGATGACGGCGGCGCAGCGCACGGCGAGCATCTCGGCGTCGCCGTCGGTGACGGGAGCGCTCGCATTGGTCTTGGCCACGCGGACGACATCGCCGATCCGGTGGCGCTCGCGGAGACGCTCGACGATTCGATCGAGGAGCGCCATGCCGTTGGACTTGCCGTTGGCGAGGAGCCCGATGGTCGCGCCGTCGAGACTTGCCTTGCGGGGCGCGCGGGCGACCGCCGCTTCCGCCGCCGGGGAACGAAGCGTCGGGTCGAGTATTCGCGTCATGCGGGGATCTCCTTGGTGACGAAGGAAACAGAGCGGCCGCGGCTCCACGAAGGAAAGAAGGCGGAATGCCCGCCCGCATCGCCGCCGCCCACGGTGAGCAGAATGTCCTCGGGCCCAAGGCCGCGGTGAACGCGAACCGTCTCGTCGCCGTCGAGGACGCGCCCGGCCTCGCCGGGCCCGGGCAGCATGGCGGGCCGGCCAGCCGGCGCGTCCATGAAGAGCCAGTCGACGAGGGCCGGGCTCGCATAGAAGGCGGGCTCGACTTTGCCACCGCGCTTGAGATCGGCGAGCGAGCGCCACGCATGGTCGTAGAGCCATTGCTGGGTGCGCGGCCGCGTCCACCCGGCACGGCGGAGATGTCCGGCATGCTCGGGGGCAAAGACGATCACCGTGCGCCCCGGGCTCAGGCTCCCGAGACCGGCCATGGCGTCCGCGAAACAGGTGAGCAGCTGCTCGGGATCCGCCGTGCCGTGGCTCAGGACATTGTGGCCGGACTCCGCCGCGAAGACGGTGACCGTCGACTGCCCGGCCGCGAACCCACGCGACACGTGGAGCGGCTCCCACGGGCTCGACGCCTCGTCCTCGGCGAAGCACAGCGAGTACTTGCCCGCCCAGCCCTGCGTGGACTTGTCGAGGATGCCGGGGCGGCAGTCGAGACAGTTGAGGAGGACCAGGCGCAGCGATCGTCCGATGGTGGCGTTGGCGCGGGAGCCGGGCCCGAAGAGATTCGTCTTGGCGTTGAGACCGAGGCGCTCGCGGATCGGACCGTTGACCACGACCATTAAGGCCGCGCCGCCCGTGCTCGTGGCCGGCCCGTGGAGCATGAAGGAGGAGTCGCCGATCGCCTGAAGGGCCGCGCCCACCACGGGGAAATACGCAGGCAGGCAGCCGGCCATCACCGCATTGATGGCGGCCTTCTCCGCGGTGACGGCCCGGTCCCGCACGGGCTCGTGGAGCAAGACGTCGTGGGGCTTCCACGGACCGGCCGCGAGCATGGCGTCGACGAGCAGCTCGGTGGGCGGCACCACCGGCAGCCCATCCGTCCACCCCTTCGCGTAACATGCCTCGATGGCGGCCCACGGGTCGGCCACCTCGACACCGTCACGCGGAGCGGGAGGCTGGGCCGTCGGCATGCGTGAATTCAAGACCGCGCCCCCCTGGATGTCAAGGCGGGCGACCGAGGGTACAATGAGCGGCGAAGGGACCGACAATCCAAGGCAGCAGTCAGGAGATCGCATGAACTGGTATGGGAAGACCCTTCTCGTCGTGGCGCTCGTGATCGGCCTCGGGACAAACAGCTGGGCGGGTGCCCCCACGGATCAGCTCCGCACCTATACCGATCAGATCCTGAAGGTTCTGGAGAATCCCGGGCTCTCGCTGCCGGAAAAGCGTGCGACGGTGCGCAAGATCGCCAGCGAGGTCTTCGACACGATGGAAACGGCCCAGCGCGTGCTCGGCCAGCACTGGCAGCAGCGCACCCCCGCCGAGCGCGAGGACTTCGCCAAGCTCTTCGCGAATCTCCTCGAGCAAACGTATATCTCGCGGATCGACGAGTACGGGGGAGAGCGGCTGACCTATACGAGCGAGCAGGTCGACGGTGACAGGGCGGTCGTGCGGGCCCGCATAGTGACCGCCAAGGGGACCGAGGTGCCGGTGGAATCCCGGCTGCTCCACAAGGGAGACCGCTGGCTCATCTACGACATCCTGATCGAGAACCTGAGCCTGATCTCCAACTATCGCTCGCAGTTCGATCGGGTGATTCGCACCTCCGGCTACCCCGAGCTCGTCAAGCGGCTCCAGGCCCGGGTGGAGGCCCTGAACGAAAAGGACGGCAAGGCTCTAAAGGGGACCGCGCCCGCCACACGCTAGTCTCCTCCCCCTTTCGGATCAGCGCCCTTGACCATCCCTCCGCCGGGCGCTAAGCTCGGCGCGCTTTTTCCCTCACCGTCTTCGCTCAAAGGAGAGTCCGCCATGCTCAAGCGAGCCGCCGTCGAGAGCACTGCCGAAGCGTACCTCGAGCTCCTCGCGGCACGCGGCGTCGAGTATCTCTTCGCCAATGCGGGAACGGACTTCGCACCCCTCATCGAGGCCTATGCCAAGCGCGGCGCCCAGGGCCAGGCGGCGCCGAGACCCATCACCGTGCCTCACGAAATCCCCGCCGTCGCCATGGCCCACGGCTACGCGATGATCACGGGGCGGGCCCAGGCCGTCATGGTCCACGTCATCGTCGGCGCGGGCAATGCCGTGGGCGGCATCATCAACGCCGCCCGCGCCAATGTGCCCATGCTCTTCAGTGCGGGACGCAATCCCATCTCGGAGGCGGGACACTCGGGCAGCCGCGATCGCCCCATTCACTGGGCGCAGGAATCCTTCGACCAGGCGGCCATGGTGCGTGAATTCGTGAAGTGGGACTACGAGCTCCGCAGCGCCTCGGACCTCGAGACGGTAGTGGATCGCGCCCTCACCCTCGCCCATGCCGAGCCGCAGGGCCCCGTGTATCTCACCCTGCCGCGCGAGGTGCTGGCCGAGCGGCAGGAGGCCATCGAATACGCCGATCCGGCGCGCATGGTGAAGCCCGGCCCGCTCGTGCCGGCGCCCGAGAGCGTGAGCGAAGCCGCGCAGATCCTGGCTTCCGCGCGGAATCCGATCATCATCGTCAAGGCGGCCGGCCGCGATCCCGGCGCCGTCCCCGCTCTGGTGGCGCTGGCCGAGGCGCTCGGCGCGCCCGTCTTCGATCAGTTCCACACCTACGTCAACTTCCCCCAGGATCACCCACTCCACGGAGGCTTCGACGCCGCGCCGCATCTCGAAGCGGCCGACGCGGTGCTGGTGGTCGAGTCCGACGTGCCCTGGTTCCCCGGGCTCACGCACCCGCGTCCCGAGGCGCGCATCGTGCACGTGGGCGTCGATCCGCTCTTCTCCCGCTATCCGATTCGCGGCTTTCCCACCGACCTCGCGCTTGCGGGAACGCCGCGGCTTGCCCTCCAGGCCCTCGCGGAGGCGGTGGCCCGTCGCGCCGACGCGGGGGCGGTCGCGGAGCGCCGGTCGCGCTGGGACGCCGAGCACGCGAGCTCCGTGGCGGCGGCCGCGAAGCGGGCGCGCGCCGTCCAGTCGGATACTCCCATGGACATGGCCTGGGTGTCGCGCTGCGTGGGCGACCTCGTGGACGACCAGACCATCGTGGTCAACGAGTACGATCTCGATGCGACCCAGGCCTGCTTCACGCGACCGGGGAGCTACTTCGCCGCGCCGTCGTCGGGCGGGCTCGGCTGGGGCCTCGGAGCCGCCCTGGGGGCCAAGCTGGCCGCCCCGGACAAGACGGTCATCTGCTGCGTGGGCGACGGCGCGTATATCTTCGGCGCGCCCACCGCGGCCCACTTCGTGTCGCGCGCCTACAACCTGCCCGCGCTCTTCGTCATCTTCAACAATCGCACCTGGAACGCGGTCAAGCGCGCCGTCCAGTCCCACGCGCGGGACGGCTGGGCGGTAAAGACGGACTCCATGCCCCTCACCGCGCTCGAGCCGGCGCCGGACTACGAGATGGTGTGCCGCTCCTCGGGCGGCCACGGCGAGCGGGTCGAGGATCCCGCCCAGCTCCCCGACGCCCTCGCGCGCGGCCTGCGCATCGTCAAGGAAGAGAAGCGCCAGGTCCTCCTCAACGTCATCTGCAGGAAGCCGTGATGAAGATCCTCGCCACCGGACCGAGCGGCACCCCGGACGAGCTCCAGCCGCTCCGCGACGCAGGGCACGAGATCGTCATCGGAAGGCCGCTCGATCAGCCGGGGCGCGTGGCCTACACGGAAGCCGACCTGAGGGAGGCAGCACGCGACGTCGACGTGATCCTCGCCTCGCACCTCGAGACCATCAGCCGCGGCGTGCTCGAGGCCGCGCCCCGGCTCCGGCTCGTCATCGTACCGTTCATCGGGACGGACAAGATCGATCTCGCGCGGCCACCCGGCTCGGCGTCCTCGTGGCCAACAGCCCCACCCCGGAGAACTTCATCGCGGTGGCCGAGGCGACGGTGGGCCTCATGCTCATGCTGCTCAAGCGCATCAAGCACAACGAGGCCAAGCTCTGTCGCGGCGAATGGGCGCAGCACCAGGACCGCGGCGACTTTCTCTTCGGCAAGACGGTGGGCCTGATCGGCCTCGGCCGCGTGGGCTCTCACGTCGCGCGCCGCCTCGTCAACTGGGAGGTGCGGTTGCTCGCGTCCGATCCCTATGTCTCCATGGCCCGGGCGGAGGCTCTCGACGTCACCCTCGTCGATCTCGACACGCTCCTCGCCGAGTCCGACATTGTATCGCTGCACGCCTCGCTCACCGACGAGACGCGCGGACTCATCGGGGAGAAGCAGCTCCGGCGCATGAAGCCCACCGCGCTGCTCGTCAACACGGCGCGCGGCGAGATGGCCGACGAGGAAGCGCTCGCGCGGGCCCTCGGCGAAGGGTGGATCGCGGGGGCGGCCGTGGACGCGTTCGTCAAGGAGCCGCTGCCGCCCGTCAACCCGTTGCGGGGCGTGGATCCTGAGCGCCTCATCCTCACTCCGCACAATGTGAGCCACAGCGAGGCGGGGCGGCGCGCCAATCTCCGCCTCGCCCTCGAGCAGATCCTCGCCGCGACCCGGGGCGAAGCGCCCGCCCACTGCGTGAACCCCGACGCGATCCCGCACTGGAGGGGCAAGCCATGAGCCAGTCCACCTACGCCGTTCTCGATGCCGACGGCCACGTGACCGAGTCGTACGAGCAGCTCGCGAAATATCTCGACGAGCCCTATCGCCGGCGCCCTCTCACCTTCCCGCTCTACACCGCCGACGGGTGGGACCGCCGGCTCGTCGACAAATTCCACGACTGGGCGGGCAACGCCGAGGAGTGGCTGCGCGCCCTCGACAAGGGCGGCATGGAGCTGGCCGTCCTCTACCCGACCCTCGGCCTCTTCATGAGCTTCCTCAAGGACCGCGAGTGGGCGGTGCGGCTCTGCCGCGCCTACAACACGCTCATGCACGAGGAGTTCATCAAGGTGAGCCCCCGCCTCCAGGCGGTGGCCCTCCTGCCCGTGCAGGACCCCAAGGCGGCCGCCCTCGAGCTGCGTCGCGCGGTGAGCGAGCTGGGTCACGTGGGCGGGATGCTCGCCGCCGACGGCAATCACCTCCTGGGCGACGAGCGCTTTCTCCCCGTCTTCGAGGAGGCCGACCGGCTCGGCGTGATGCTGGGCATACACGCCTCGGGCTCGCACCTGGGCGGAGCGGGCGTGGATCTCTTCCCGCGCTTCATCCAGGCGCACACCTGCTCGCACGCCTTCGGTCAGATGCGCCAGATCACCTCCGTGGTCTACGAGGGCATTCCCGAGCGCTTTCCGCGCCTGCGCCTGGCTTTCCTCGAGGCGGGCTGCGGCTGGGCGCCGTACTGGATGGAGCGCATGGACGACGAGTACGCCAAGCGCGCGGAGGAGGCGCCCGCCCTCCGCAAGAAGCCGAGCGACTACATCCGGAGCGGCTCCATCTACTTCTCCTGCGAGGCCGACGAGTGGCTGCTGCCCCAGGCGGTGAAGCTGGTGGGCGAGAACCAGATCGTCTACGCCTCGGACTTCCCCCACTGGGATCACAGCTTCCCCGGCTCCATCGACGAGATCGTGGAGCGGGGCGACATCACCGACGTGCAGAAGCGCAAGATCCTCGCGGACAACACCCGCCGTCTCTACGGCCTCAAACCCTAAGGAGAAAGCACCCGTCATGGACTGCTGCAGTCACGAAGGCCCGACCAAGGGCGACGCGAAGTTCGACATCCAGAAGGTCGCCGACGGTGTGTACGCGGCGGTGGCCGCCCCCGCCTACAAGGTCAACTCCAACACCGCCATCATCGAGAGCGACGACGGGGTGGTGATCGTGGACACCCACTCCAAGCCCTCGGCGGCGCGGGTCATCGTGGAGCACCTGCGTGACATGACCACGCAGCCGGTGCGCTACGTGGTCAACACCCACTTTCACTGGGACCATTGGCATGGCAACGAGGTCTATCCGGCCGTCTACCCCGGCGCGGAGATCATTAGCAACCAGCTCACGCGCGAGGCGATGGTCCGCAAAGGCCTCAAGCGCATACAGGACCATGTCCGCCAGATGCCCGCGGAGGTCGCCCAGCTCAAGGCCGCCATCGCGAAGGCCACGGGCGACGGCGAGCGCGAGCGGCTTCGTGACGACCTGCGCATGGCCGAGTCCTATCTGGCCGAAGTGACGGCGCTCAAGCCCGCGCTGCCGACCATGGCCTTCGAGCGGACGATGAAGATCTACCGGCGCGACCGGGAGATCCATCTCCTGTTTCTCGGCCGCGCCCACACCGAGGGCGACGTCTTCGTCTACCTGCCCAAGGAAAAGGTGGTGATCACCGGAGATGCCCTGATCGGGTGGACGCCGTACATGGGCGACGGCTATCCGGAGGACTGGGCGGGAACGCTGGACCGGCTGGCCGAGCTCGACTTCACCCACATCATCATGGGCCACGGCGCTCCCACGGGGCGCGAGTGGCTCGGGACCTTCCGCGCCTACGTCCACGACATGGTGGAGGCCGTCCGGGAGGAAGCGGCCCGCGGCGCGACGCTGGAAGAGGTCCAGCGCCGCGTCACGGACCGACTCGCTCCCGCCTACGAAAAACCCTTCTCGGCCTACGGTGACTACCGGCCCTGGCGCGCGGGTCTCGCCCTCAACATCCAGCGCACCTACGCGATGGTGAGCTAGGCGACGCCCGACGGCCGCACGCGAGGCGTAGTCTCTCTACGTTGAGCGTGCGGCCGAGGGCGTCAACGAAGCAGATGGGCCCTTTTCAGCAGCCTGTAGTCTCGGAGACTGCTCAAAAGGGTCCAGATGCGAGGCGACGCCCGACGGCCGCACGCGAGGCGTAGTTTCTCTACGTTGAGCGTGCGGCCGAGGGCGTCAACGAAGCAGCTGGGCCCTTTTCAGCAGTCTCCGGCTACTTCTTGCCGACGA
>Ga0137403_10003713_pt1 | contig 18259 bp, 8 predicted proteins | sample CZOMad2_1_16fung_FD_122057 | JGI IMG/M metagenome (GOLD analysis project Ga0137403, IMG submission 122057) | Vadose zone soil fungal communities from Angelo Coast Range Reserve, California, USA - CZOMad2_1_16fungal (Hybrid Assembly) | ecosystem: Environmental > Terrestrial > Soil > Vadose zone...
TGGCGGGAGATTCGCGGTGTCCGACGTGGTGACGCGCGGCGAAATGCTTCCGGAGATCCGCAAAAGCGTGCTGTTGTGGGTGGGCTGCATCGCGGGCGCGCTGGAAGAAAGTGAGTATCGAGAGAAGTTGAAAAGTGCCGGCTTCGATCATATTGAGGTCGAGCCAACGCGTACCTATCGCGTTGAGGACGCGCGAGAATTTCTGGCCGGCGAGGGCCTGGACGTGGATGCTTTAGCGCCACAGGTGGATGGCAAGTTCATGAGTGCATTCATTCGGGCGGTCAAACCCGCACAATCCAACGATAAAACCTGCTGCGGGCCAACCTGCTGCAACTAGACAACGAAAGACAGAATTGAGGTAATTGGCAATGGCGCGCCACTACAACGTGCTATTTTTGTGCACTGGGAATTCTGCACGGTCGATCATGGCCGAGGCCATCCTAAACCGAAAAGGATTCCCGAATTTCTCGGCGTATAGTGCCGGCAGCCAACCCAAAGGCGCCGTCCACGCCGCGGCAATTCGGCAAATTGAGGCTGCGAATCTTCCGACAACCGGACTGCGCAGCAAGGCGTGGGACGAATTTGCTGTTCCTGGAGCGCCACAAATGGATTTTGTGTTTACGGTCTGCGACAACGCCGCGAAAGAGGTGTGCCCTATTTGGCCCGGGCAGCCTATGACGGCACACTGGGGAGTGGCCGATCCCGCTGCGGTCGACGGCACGCCGGATCAGATCGAAAAAGCCTTTCGAGACGCGTTCTTTCTTCTAGATCGAAGAATCAGTTTATTGCTTTCGCTACCGCTGGCGAGCTTCGGCAAACTAGCCATCAAGGGGAAGATCGACGAGATCGGGCGCGAATAAGCCGCGGCAACACTGCGGCCAAGGCCGTTCCCATTTTAAAGGCGGGCTTGGTGGCTAGCCCTTCTTGGCGGCCTTGCTCATATCGGGGACTTCTTCCCCGAGGGCGGTGGCCAAGTCGATCTGGTGGTCTTGTTCTTGCATTAAGATTTGGCGGATTTGCTCGGCCATGGCGAACTCGCCGAGGGCTTCGCATTGGCGAACGCGGTCGCGGTAATTGCGCACGGTTTCGTTCTCGTTGTCCAAATCGAAGCGCAGCATTTGTTTGGCGTCGTCCGAGGTCTTGACCGGCTTGGGTGTGACGGCCGGCATTTTTCCGAGATAGTCGATCTGGCGGGAGAGCGTCAGAGCGTGTTGCAGTTCCTGGCCGGCGTGGATTTGTAGTTGGTCGGCGATGCTCATATACGTTGCGCCTTTCAAGACCTGCGAATACACGACGTACGCGATGATCGCTTGATACTCGCGCGAAAGATCTTCGTTCAGCAACTCCGCCAGACGTTCCCGGGAAATTGTTTGTTCGCTCTCAGCGGATTTGGATTCCGGCATTCCTTTATCTCCTATCAAACGAATGGAATGTAACACTCTTGGTTCGCAGGTTAGATGCACGAGGGGCACGAGATGACTTCGGCGCGGACTTTGTGCGATGCTGCTTCCTCGAAAGAGTCCGGGGAAGGCTTGATGTTAAAAAAGTTCAAGGATTTGACGGAGAAAGAGATTCTGGCGCTGGCTATTTCTTCGGAAGAAGAGGACGGGCGGATTTACGGGGAGTTCGCCGATGCGCTGCGGGAGTCGTATCCGGCGACGGCCACAATGTTTGAAGAGATGCGCGAGGAAGAGGTCGTGCACCGGGACCGGTTGCTGGCGATGTTCCGGCAGCGTTTTGGCGATCATATTCCGTTGATCAGGCGGGAGAACGTGAAGGGGTTTCTGGCGCGGCGGCCGAACTGGCTGGTGCGGCCCTTGGGCGTGAACGTAGCGCGGCGGCAGGCCGAAGTGATGGAGTTGGAGGCACAACGGTTCTACCAACGAGCCATTGCGCGAACGACGGATGCTTCGACGCGGGAATTGTTGAACAAGCTGGCAGATGAAGAGCGCAAGCATACGCAGACCGCGGGGGACCTCGAAGAGAAACACCTGACGCAAAGCGCGAAAGCGCAAGAAGACGCATCGCACAAAAAACTGTTTCTGCTGCAGGTGGTGCAGCCCGGGCTTGCGGGGTTGATGGATGGATCAGTTTCGACGTTGGCGCCACTGTTTGCCGCGGCTTTCGCTACCCACAAGACCTGGGACGCTTTCCTGGTGGGGCTGGCGGCTTCTGTCGGGGCGGGAATTTCGATGGGCTTTGCGGAGTCGCTGTCCGATGACGGATCGCTCACGGGGCGGGGGTCGCCTTGGATTCGCGGGGCGGCTACCGGATTGATGACGACTGCTGGAGGCATCGGGCATACGCTTCCCTTTTTGATTTCGAGTTTTCATTTGGCGACGACCATCGCGATTATCGTGGTGATGGTGGAACTCGGCGTGATCAGCTACATTCGCCACCGGTATATGGATACGCCGTTCTTGCAGGCGGCATTTCAGGTGATTGTCGGTGGGTTGCTGGTGTTTTTTACCGGCTATTTGATTGGAAGTTCGTGACGGTCGTATAGTGCAGAATCCAGAGTAAATTCGAGCCGATTCAAACAAATCCAAATCAGATCTTCGTGAGTGGGCAGGCCCGGGCAAGCTGGGGCACACCCTTCGAAACTCAGGGTAAACCAATGCTGTGCCCGTACAAATGCGTCGGAATGTGTGGATCGGTGCCTTCTTATTTTGAGAGTTGCTTGACCAGGTCGTAGAGGAAGGCTTGGCCTTCGTAGAAGGATTGGACGGACATGCGCTCGTCGCGGCCGTGGAAGCGGATGTCGTTGCGGTCGAAGAAGAAACCTTGAACGCCGTAGGTGGGGATGCCGGCGATGCGCAAGTATTTGCCGTCGGTCGCGCCCATGACCATGATCGGGACCGTCGGAACTCCTGGCCAGATTTTGTTGGTAGCTTCGTTGATGGCTTTCAGGAGATCGGGCCGCATTGGAGAGGCTGGACCTGCCGCGGCGTCGCCCAGGATTTTTACGCTGACCTGATCGTCGGCTACTACTTTTTGCAGCGTGGTGGTTACGTAGTCGGCGGAGTCTTCCGGCAGGACGCGGCAATTTACCGTGGCTGCTGCCAGCTGCGGCAGGGCATTCATGGCGTGGCCGCCTTCCAGCTGGGTGGCCACGCAGGTGGTGCGTAGAGTGGCGTTGAATGCTGGAGTCGCGGCCGCCAGTCGGGTCATTGCTTCCTGCGAGCCTTGCGCTGCCTTCGCCAGATCATCTTTGGTCGGTCCGGTTTCGATTTTCGCCATTTCCTTGAAATAGGCTGCGGTGACTTCGTTGGTCTTCAGCGGAAAGGCGAAGTTCGAGAGATGTTCCAACGCTACGGCTAGATGGTAGATCGCGTTGTCCAGGACTGGCAGAGAGCTGTGGCCGCCTTTGTTGTGGACCTCGAAGCGGTAGTTGATCACGTATTTTTCGCTGACTTGTACGTCGTTGGAGATTTTTTTGCCATTCAGGGACTCGCCCCAGCCGCCTTCGTTCAACGAATACTCCGAATCAATCAGGTCACGGTGATTCTTGAGCAGCCAGTTGATTCCGCTGTAGGGGCCGCCGCCCTCTTCGTCGGCGGTGAGGGCCACGATGATGTCGCGATCGGGTTTAAAACCTTCTTGTTTGTAGCGGATCAGGTTGGCGATCCAGACGGCGGCTTGGGCTTTGTCGTCGCCGGTGCCGCGGCCGTAGAAGTAGCCGTCTTTCTCGATGAACTGGAACGGGTCCATATTCCAGTCTTCGCGCTTGGCCTCGACGACGTCGGTGTGGGCGAGGAGCAGGATGGGTTTGTGGGCGCCGGTGCCGTGATAGCGGACGACCAGGTTGCCCTTCTTGGAAATTGCGCCGCCTACGAAAATGTCGGAGTCGGGGAAGCCTGCGGCTTTGAGTCGTGCGGCGGCGGCTTCGGCTACCGGCGTGGTTGCGCCGGTGGTGTACCCCGACTGGATCTCGATGAATTGTTTGTAGATGTCGCGGGCCAGCTGTTTTTCGGCTTCGGGCCGGGTGGACTGGCCGCGAAGGATTGCCGGGCAAAGAGATAAAGCCACAAGTAGCGGGAGCGCGAGCGTAATTTTAATGGTTAGCATGGGCCGGGATTGTTTCACGGTGGACGCTTTGGGCGCAACTCAGGCCTAGGCCAGACGGTTGGTTAACCGTAAGAGACCCCTCCCCCTCGTTTTTTGTAAGTATTGATTCTAGAGGCGGTTAAAACCGTTTGTTTTCATAGAGTCTTGGAAGTATTGATTCTGAACTAGATAGCTCCCTGTTTTCCACGGATTCGCGGAAGGAGTTTCAGGCGTAATTCTATATGCATAATATTACCATGACGATATCTCTCTGTCAAGGAAAAGTGCTCATAAGAATGCGCCGGCGACGGGATTCGATGGATACCGCCTGTTCGAAGCGATGGTTATCGATCGTTGGGGACGGCCAGCGACATGGTGGACGGGGCGCTCTCGGAGTTGAAACGATTGGTCTGAGGGCGATAGCCGTTGCGCGTTCGAACGTGGTATTTCTTGGCGTTGGCACCAACGAGTTTTACGTTGATGGCGCGCCAGCCGCGGTTGGGATTGGGCTCGGGGTAGTAGCTGAAGGAATAGAGATGGCCCAAGTCGTCGCGGATGGAGGCGAAGGCTTTGCGTTCGTCGCGCCAGCTGTTGGCGAAATAGGCTTTACCGCCGGTGGCGGCGGTCATGCGTTCGAACACGACGGTGGAGACCGGCTCGAGTTTCGCTTCGCGGGTGCTGATCATGTAGATGGGGATGCCAGTGGACTGCGCCAGTTCGGCTACGTCTTCGGGCGGGACCATGCTGGCGTTGTCTGGGCCGTTTGAAAATACCACGACTACTTTTCTACCCGTGAAGTTGGAGGCGTCTTTCAGCGTCAGCAGGAGGGAGTTGTAGAGCGCAGCGTCGTCGCCAGCTACCGTGGTGCGCACGCCTTTTACGACTTCGGAGCGGTCGGCGGTGAGCGGCGCAGAACGATAAAGATCGCGGCTGTAGGAATAGAAGGCCACCTTGTCGGCGACCTCCAGCGAGCGAACGAAATCGGAAATGGCGTCCTGGGCGAAGACGAAGCCGCGGTACATGTAGTTGCTGGTATCGAAGAGGATGAAGACGTTGGCGCCGGCGATGGCTTCACCCAACGTTTCATTGGGATCCAGCGAACCGGCAGCTTCGGCGTGGCCGTTGCCCCCGCCCGCTGCTTTCGCAGTTTCAGGGACAACATCCAGCAATCTGCGGGTGGGACCGTTGCCCTCTTCGAAGGTGGCGATTTTTTCGGTGATGCCGTCTTCGGCAATGACGAAGTCTGTGGGCTTGAGACCCGTAATGTAGTTCCCTTTCGAGTCCGTGACCGCGACGTTCAACTGCACGAGGTCGACGGAAATACGGAAGCGGGTGCCGCCTTGCTGGGCGGCCATCCGCGAACCGGAGCCCGAAAGAAAGCCGACTGCGAGTGCGAAGAGTACGAAGTATCGTTTAGCCATGTAGTCCCTATCCTGATTTACCTGTCGTCGAAGACCGAAACCCTCAACGAGTGAAAATTTTCGCTCGAGGTCGGATTACGAGCGGAGGCATCAATTAACACGCTCGTTGTTCGTGACCCAGCGCGACTACGGTTGAGAGATTGCGCCATTGCTTGTCACTGCTACGTTTTTTCCCAACCGAAATTCGTCACCGGTCTCACGCGCGGCGCGCAGAAGAGCCTGCCAATCTTCCAGGTCGGTGGCGAAAATTTTCTCCACCATGCGGCGCGTGAGTTCCGGAACCAGGCGGTTCAGCAAGACCGGCGAATATCCTTTTTCGTCCGCCAAGCGAGCCCAGTACAGATTATTCGAATCCCAGGACTCGGCCAGGAATCGGCTGGAGTAGCCCATGAAAGCAGGAAATGGCTGCACGTTCAAGAGTTGGCGAGCGTAACTCTGCTCGAGGGCCGGGTGCGGCACGCCAAAGTCTCGCGACAGCCGTTCCAGGTTGATGTCGTCGGGATCGCTCTGCCCCAAACTCGCGAGTTCAGCTCCGGCGGAACCGAAGGAATCTTTGCCGTCGGAATAACGGCGGTGGAATTCGGCGGCTAGATAAAAAGTGTCCGCGGGCATCAGTTGGATGGCGAGTTGTGTTCCGTGGCCAGCATGCAAGGCCTGTTCGACAAATTCCAGGCGCTGCGGGGACATGCGATCGGAACAGATGCTGAGCACTTGAGCGCGGAGGTCTTCATTCTGTTCCGCGGCGATCAAGAGTTCTTCGCCGGATCGCTGGTACAGCGCGACGGCATGAAGTTCGTTGCGGCTAATACCCCACCAGCGAGGTACGACGGCGCTGGTCAACAGCCCGGGGACGACCTGGCGCCAGATGAGAGCCTGCACGTTTTCCGGGGCAATGAAATCCTGCTCCGCATCTGCGAGGACGTAGGGGAGATCGGCTAGCGAGCCCACGAGGCGAGCGCCTCCGCCGGCCGGCGAACCGGCACCGAACAATTGTGGAGCTTGCCAAGCTTGCTTCTCGACACCGGTCACGGTGTCTCCGGCAAAATCATGCGAGCGAACAAAGAGCGGATTGTTGTGCAGAATCTGCGCGCCGGGCGGTTCGTAATAGGCGTAGTTGAGTCCGACCAGGGTATCGCGGAACAAAGAGGCAAGTTGGCCGCGGGCTTCCGCGAGCTGCTCCGCGGAATTAGGATTCTTGACCACCTTGGTCAGGTCCGTGCGCATTTGCGTTTCGGTGTGGTGATTGTTGTAGATGCCGGCGGCCCACTGATCGCGCTCGCTATTTTTGAAGATGGGCTGTGGCATTTCGAATTCGCGGAGTTCCGCGGCGAGAGGAAGCAAGACAGTGGATTGCGCCTTTACGTGCGCAACGTCGTGCAAACCGTCACCAAGCGTTACGAGGGTGTCCAGGGAAACGAGACGCTGGGCGTCGAGAACCGCGCGCATGCGATTAGCGATCGCCAAATGCATGCGCTGGCCCTCCGAAGCAACTTGAACGGGGCCAGCGAGCAAGTCGATGAGCTGATCCTGCGAGGTCTCCGGCTTGCCGGAAGCGGCGAACGCGATTTCTCGAAGCGAACTGCGGCCGGCATCGAAGAGCTGGGTCGGAGACGTCACCCTGCCAAAGGGCTTGATAACTTTTTGGAAGGTACTGTTCAAGTCCTCTCTGGGTATCTCGCCCTGGCGCGCGAGTATTTGCCAAATGCCCACAGTGGCTTGAAACGTGCCCATGGCGTTGCCGCGCAAGCTCTGGTTGTGCACGCTATCGAGTGCGGAAGCTTGGGAAATGAAGGTGGAGATGGAGGTGTCGTCCAAATCAGGGAATTCGGAAAAAATCAGATATTGATCGCTGAACTGCGAAAATTTGCTGGCGAGGAGAGCGACGGTATCCGGGCTCAGGTGATGGTCAGTGGCACGGCGGCTGTCGAGATCACACATCATTAAATAGGCTTGCAGCGGTCCCGATTCCGATTGCACGCGAGAAACCGCAAACATGCCTTCGAGAAGTTGCTCCGGATTGTCCCAGTGCCTGGAGCGCCGGCCCCACTCGCGAACGATGTTGGAATCGCTGCGTTGGCTGAGAATTTTCTTCCAAGCTTCGATGTTACCGGGAACGTGCGGCTGGCGGTTGGTATCCCACTGAAGACGCGTCAGAAGAAGCAAGAGGCGAGGGTCGGAACGGAAGACTCCGCGCGTTGCATCGGAGGAGTTTTCTTTTCCGCGAAGAGCCTCGTAGTCGCGGCGCAAGCGGGGTGTTTCGGTAAAATGCGCCTGTTGTACCTGGTTGACGCGAGAAAGAGAGTCAAAGTAGGCGGCGAGCCAGCCATTGTCCTTGGAGAGCATTCGAACGACAAATTCGCCTGGCGAGTCCGGGCCGACACCGACCAAATCCTTCCATCCAGCCTCGGCGCGCGAACCGCCGGGGACGAGCACACGGCCAGAGCGAATACGGATGTGACTTCCGTAGAAATCGAGGACGGCGGCAACCGGGTAAAGTTTCCTCAGACCCGGTGATTGGCGCAAAGCGGCTTGAGTTTCTCCATCCATCCGACCCATGCCCCAGTACAGACGGGCCAATACGGGGTCATGGATCAGGGTATCGACGAGGTCCTTGCTCTCGTTGCTGTTTTTCGCGCGTTTCCCGGCTGCCGTCCAATCCGCTTCGGTGAAGAGCACCGGGACGCGGGAGGTTGGGACGGAGTAGGCGAAGGGCTTGCCCTCTTGAAGAACCTTTTCGAGTTCCGGAAGGGGAAATCCGGAATCGATGGTCAAGAATGCTTTCTGCGGATCTACCGTTTCGACGTAGGTGCCCTTTTGCCCACAGTCGGAACGGGCGCGATAGCCCAAAATCTGCAGCAGCGGTTTGGCATCTTCGCAGTTGGAAACGTGGATCACTCCGGTGGGCCCGGCAAGGGTCACCAATTCCCTGGCTTGCTGGACGTAGCGATTCAGCAGAATGAGATATTCGGTTTCGTGAGCTTGACTGGGCGACCCTTCGTAGCCCAGCAGGAAGATGTTGCGGGCGAGCAACGGTGCGATCTCGTCGGAGGAAACTTTTTGGCTTATCGCCGCCATGCGCAAGAAGGAGCGGATGGGACCGGGAATGGCGACGCCCGGTGGATGAGAAGATTGCGCTACTGGCGTTGGCGATGATGGCGCAGGCGGGGGTGGCGCGTTTTGAGCGTTGACCTCGGAATACGACCACGAACAAATTGCAAGCGTTACCACCACGGGCAGGCGAAGAAGAGATTTCATAGCCGGAACCCCCGAACCTTCAGGACCACACACACAAAAACATTCACACCCGCAAAGCTAAAAAAACAGAAAGGCTACAACGGGCCTGCAGAGCTTTGGCGAATTCGTTTGTTTCGCGGAACTCAGACTCGCGGCCGAGTTCTGCCGGCACTTTTCGCGTCCCGGGCAAGGGACGGCGCCAAACGATAGATCAACAGGCGAATGAAGCCAAGACCTTTTATGTCCTAAGACGGTCACGGAATTGTCTCAACGAAGGGCGGGGAATCCTGGAGACCATTTCGGGAGTTTAGGACAGCCGAGGCCGCCCCGTACCTTTCTGAGCCTTCATATAACCTGTAACGCCCCTAGCTGTCTAGTAGATAAAAGTACTGGAGAGAAGGAATGCCAAATCTTAGTCGGTTTGGGCCGCGGCGGGCTCGATGGCTGGCACTCTGGAACGCTGAATCCAGGTCTGCAGGCGATCCAGATACAGATAAACGACTGGAGTGGTGAACAGCGTGAGCATTTGACTGAAGATGAGGCCTCCCACGATGGTGATGCCTAGGGGACGGCGAAGTTCAGCGCCCATGCCAGTTCCCAGAGCGAGCGGCAATGCGCCAAGCAACGCCGCCATGGTGGTCATCATGATCGGGCGAAAGCGTAGCAGGCATGCCTGGTAGATCGCTTCGACGCTGGACTTCCCTTGTTCACGCTCAGTTTGGACGGCAAAGTCGATCATGAGGATGGCGTTTTTCTTGACCAAACCTATGAGGAGGATGATGCCGATTAACGCGATGATGCTGAGATCGGCGCCGATCAGGCGGATGGCTAGCAAGGCGCCTACACCCGCCGAGGGGAGAGTGGAAAGAATGGTGATCGGGTGAATATAGCTTTCGTAAAGGATGCCCAGGACGATGTAGACGGCGGCCAGGGCCGACAGAATCAGCAGGGGTTCCGAGGAGAGTGAGTCCTGGAAGGCCTGGGCGGTACCTTGAAAGGTGCCATGGACTGTCGGAGGCATGTCGAGTTCTCGCTGGATGGCTTGGATCTTTTCGACCGCGGGACCCAGGGAGCCGCCGGGCGCGAGATTGAAGGAGATGGTAATCGCCGGAAAGATGCCTTGGTGATTGACGGTCAGAGCGCTGGTTGACGGGGCGAAATGCGCGAAGGCACTGAGGGGAACGAGTTTGCCGGAATTGGAGGAAGCGTAAATGTTGCTGAGGGTCTCGGGGTCGGGCTGGAATTGAAAAAAAAATACAAGGACGAAGAGATATAGGTTGATGCCAGTGAAGATATTGGAGACCTGGCGCTGGCCAAAGGCGTCGTTGAGGGTGTTATCGATGGCGGACACCGAGACACCGAGGCGCGCGGCGGTGTCGCGATCGATAATCAGGGAAGCTTGCAGACCGTTCAACTGCTGGTCGGTGTTGACGTCGCGGAGTTCCGGGATTTTTGCCATGCGTTCGCGCAGGCGCGGGGCCCACTCGACCAGGTCGCTCACGCGATCGGCTTGCAGCGTGTATTGGAACTGCGCGCTGGCGAAGCGAGCGCCCACATTGATGTCCTGGACGGCTTGAAGAAAGAGAGAGGCGCCGGGAATAGCTTCGAGCTTGGGGCGCAGGCGCTCGATCACCATGTCGGCGCTGATTTTGCGCTCGCTGAGCGGTTTGAGTTGGGCGAAGAAGCGGCCGCTGTTGTTACCGCCCCCGCCGCCGGTGAAGGCGGTAAGGGTGTCGATGGCCGGATCCTGGCGGGCGATTTCCGCGAAGTTCTTCACCTTTTCACGCATGGTGCTGAAGGAAACGTCCTGGTCAGCCTGGATGAAACCCATGATGCGGCCGACGTCCTGCTGAGGGAAGAAACCTTTCGGCGTGTCTATATATAGGACGGTGCTGACGATCATGGTGAGTATCGTTAAGCAGAGCATCAGGAATTGATGGCGAAGGACCCAGCGCAATGAGAAGTCATACGTTTGCAGCAGCCGATCAAAGGCGCGCTCGGCGAAAAAATAGAGGCGCCCGTGTTGCTTGGTGTCGCGGCGCAGGAACAGGGCGCACATCATCGGGGTGGTGGTCAGCGAAACGAGCAGAGAGATTGTTACCGCGACGCTCAGGGTGATAGCGAATTCACGGAACAGGCGGCCTACGATGCCGCCCATCAGCAGAATGGGTATGAACACCGCGACCAGCGAAGTGCTCATGGACACTACCGTGAACCCAATTTCGCGTGCGCCTTGCATGGCGGCGGCGAAGGGTTTTGTGCCGGCTTCGAGGTGGCGAGTGATGTTTTCGATGACAACGATGGCGTCATCAACTACGAATCCGGTGGAAACGGTGAGCGCCATCAGAGAGAGATTGTCGAGACTGTAGCCGCAGAGGTACATCACTCCGAAGGTGCCAACGAGTGAGAGCGGCACGGAGATACTGGGGATCAGCGTGGCCCAATAGTTTCTGAGAAAAACGAAAACAACGAGGATGACCAGGACGATGGAAATGACCAGCGTGATTTCCACGTCGTGAATGGAAGCGCGGATGGTGGTGGTGCGGTCGATGATCACGCCCAGATGAATGGAGGGATTGATCGAGGCTTGCAGTTGGGGGAGCTGGGCGCGAACGCGGTCGACGGTCTCGATCATGTTGGCGCCAGGTTGGCGGAAGATGACCAGAACGATGCCGGCGTTCCCGTTGATGAAGCCGGCGTTGCGAACGTCTTCCACGGAATCAGAGACGATGCCGACGTCGGAGAGGCGGACGGGAGATCCGTGGCGCCAGGTGACGATCAGTGGTCGATATTCGTGGGCTTTGAAGAGTTGGTCGGTGGCGGAGACGCCCCAGGCGTGCTCGATGTTGTTGAGCTGACCTTTCGGGCGATTCGAATTGGCGGCGTTCAGGACCGAGCGGACATTTTCGAGGCTGATGCCGTAGGTATTGAGCAGGCCGGGATTTACCTGCACGCGAACCGCTGGGCGCGCGCCCCCTCCGATGAAAACTTCGCCAATGCCTGGCGTCTGGCGGAGTTTTTGGGCGATGACGGAGTCGGCGGCATCGTAGATTTCCGGGAGCAGGATGTTGTCGGAGGTCATGGCCAGCAGCATGATCGGGGCGTCGGCGGGATTGACCTTCCAGTAGCCGGGCTGGCCGGGCAGATCAGTGGGGAGCTGGCCGCGGGCGGCGTTGATGGCGGCTTGGACGTCGCGGGCGGCGGCGTCGATGTTGCGATTGAGGTCGAACTGGAGGGTGATGTTGGTATTGCCGAGCTGGCTGGTGGAAACCATCTGGGTGACGCTGGCGATGTGGCCGAACTGGCGTTCTAGAGGCGTAGCCACCGAGGAGGCCATCGTTTCCGGGCTGGCCCCGGGCAAGTTTGCGAACACGTTGATGGTGGGAAAATCGACCTGGGGTAGCGGGGCGACCGGGAGAAACCGGAATGCGACCACTCCGGCGAGCAGGATCGCCAGCGAAATCAACGAGGTGGCAACCGGCCGCCGGATGAACGGCGCGGAGAAGTTGGAGGTGAAATTCACAGGATCCCGTCTAGACAACTATTTTAGACGATTGGGAGCGCGGAAGGAGAGTTAAGACTGAAGCGCCTCAATCGGAGTGCGCGGATGCGGGTTGGGTAGCCGGACTGTGAGCGCGGAAGCCTTGGAGCCACGTTTGGAACCGATCGAGGTAGACGTATACGACAGGGGTGGTGAAGATCGTGAGCATCTGGCTGACAATGAGCCCGCCGACTATGGCAACGCCAAGTGGGCGTCGTAGCTCGGCACCATCTCCCCCGCCGATGGCCAGCGGTACCGCGCCCAACATGGCGGCCATGGTGGTCATCATGATCGGGCGAAAACGCAGCAGTGCGCCGCGATGAATGGCTTCGACCGGCGACAGTTTTCCTTCGCGCTCGGTCTGCAGCGCGAAATCGATCATCAGAATGGCGTTTTTCTTGACGATGCCGATAAGCAAGATGATGCCGATCAGGGCGATGATGCTGAGGTCCAAATGGAAAAGACGGAGAGCGAGCAGGGCGCCGACGCCGGCAGACGGCAACGTCGAAAGAATCGTAATCGGATGAATGTAGCTCTCATACAAGATGCCGAGAACGATGTAAACGACGACGACCGCCGCCAGCAGAAGTACCGGCTCGGACGAAAGCGAAGCCTGGAAGGCCTGAGCCGTACCTTGAAACGTGGCATGAATTGTGGCCGGCATTCCGATTTGCCGCTGCACGTTTTGAATATCACGGACGGCATCGCCAAGCGACGCGTTCGGCGCGAGATTGAAGGAAAGCGTGATCGCCGGAAAAACACCCTGATGATTCACCGTCAGGGGGCTGTTGGTATTCGTGTAGTGAGAGAACGCGCTGAGCGGGACCAGCTTGCCGGTATTTGAGGCCACGTAAACCTGGCTCAGATAGTTGGGATCCTGCTGGAACTGCGGCAAAACCTCCATCACCACGTAATATTGATTGATTCCCTGATACATCACCGACACCTGGCGCTGGCCGAATGCGTCGTTGAGCGTGTCGTCGATGGCTTGGATCGGCACGCCGAGCCGGTACGCGGTGTCGCGATCGATCGCGACGGACACCTGCAATCCTTTGAGCTGCTGGTCGCTGTTCACGTCGCGCAGTTCGGAGATTTTTCGCATGCGCTCCATCAGAATCGGAGTCCAGTGGGACAAGTCGCCAATCTGGTCCGCCTGCAGGGTGTACTGGTACTGCGCGCCCGAGACTCGACCGCCTACGTTCACGTCTTGCACGGACTGTAGATAGAGTGAGGCACCTGGAATCTTGGCGAGCTTTCCACGAAGACGCGCGATGACCTGATCGGCGCTGACTTTGCGGACATCTTTGGCCTTCAGTTGCATGAACAATCGCGCGGTGTTGGTGCCGTTGCCCCCGCCGGTGAACGCCGACACCGTGTCCACGGCCGGGTCAGCTTGAACGATCTTCGAGAAGGCGTCCATTTTGTCGGTGATCGAGGAGAAAGAGATGTCCTGGTCTCCCTGAATCAGGCCGTTGATGCGGCCTGTGTCTTGCTGAGGAAAGAATCCGAACGGAATCGTCGCGAACAAGAGGATGTTGACGCCAATCGTGACCAGTAACATCAAAATGGTGATGAACTGGTGGCGCAGGACCCACCGCAGGCTAACGTCGTAGCCGCGAACCAGCCGATCGAACGCATTTTCCGCAAACATGTAGAGGCGCCCGTGCTTGCCTTCGTCGTGGCGCAGAAACCGGGCGCACATCATCGGGGTAGTGGAAAGCGAAACGGCCAAAGAGACCGCGATCGCAACGCTGAGCACCACTGCGAATTCACGGAACAGCCGTCCGACGATTCCGCCCATCATTAAAATCGGAATGAACACCGCGATGAGGGAAATGCTCATCGACATGACCGTAAAACCGATTTCGCTGGCGCCTTTCAGCGCGGCTTCGTAGGGCTTCATGCCTTCTTCAATGTGGCGCGTGATGTTTTCCAGAACGACGATGGCGTCATCCACCACGAAGCCGGTGGAGATGGTGAGGGCCATGAGCGAAAGATTGTCGAGGCTGTACCCGCAGAGATACATCACGCCAAACGTTCCGACGAGAGAGAGCGGTACGGAAACACTGGGGATAATGGTGGCCCAAAAGCTGCGCAGGAAAACGAATACCACGAGAATCACGAGGACGATGGAAATCAGCAGGCTGATCTCCACGTCGTGGATCGAAGAACGAATCGTGGTGGTGCGGTCGATGATCACACCGAGGCGCATCGAGGGGTTGATGGAGGCTTGCAAAATGGGCATCAGGGCGCGCACGCGGTCGACGGTTTCGATCATGTTGGCGCCAGGCTGGCGAAAGATGACCAGAATGATGCCGGGTTTTCCGTTGGTAACGCCTGAGTTGTGAACGTCGGTGACCGAATCGATGACGTTGCCGACGTCGGAGACGCGTACGGCGGCACCCTGATGCCAGGTTACGACCAGCGGCTGATATTCGCGGGCCTTGAACAGTTGATCGGTGGTATTGATGCCCCACTGGCGTTGCAGATCAGAAGTTTCGCCCTTGGGACGATTCGCGTTGGCGCTGCCCAAAGTCGTGCGAATCGTTTCCAGGCTGATGCCGTAGCTATTGAGCTGCTGCGGATTCACCTGCACGCGGACGGCGGGGCTCGAGCTGCCACCCACGAAAACCTGTCCGACACCTTGGATCTGCGCTAGCTTTTGCGCGAGGACCGAATTCGCGGTGTCGTACATATCGGGCAGAGTGAGATTGTCGGACTGCAAACTGAGCAGCATGATCGGCGCGTCAGCGGGATTCACTTTGCGATAGGTCGGCTTGGTGGGAAGGCCGGCGGGAAGCTGGCCGCGAGCCGCGTTGATCGCGGCTTCCACGTCGCGTGCGGCGGCATTGATGTCGCGATTCAGATCGAACTGCAGCGTAATTCCGGTTTGGCCCAACTGGCTCGTCGAGGTCATCTGCGTGACGCTGGCAATCCGGCCAAACTGACGTTCCAGCGGCGTGGCGACCGAGGACGCCATGGTTTCCGGGCTCGCACCTGGTAAACCCGCACCTACCGATATAGTGGGAAAGTCAACTTGCGGCAAGGGGGCGACGGGCAGAAATCGAAAGGCGATGGCACCGGAAAGAAAAATCGCGATCGACAAAAGCGTCGTGGCAACGGACCGACGAATGAACGGCGCCGAAAAATTGGAGGAAGATTGCACGTCTTAATCCGCTTGTGCTGGCTGCTCCACAGGGTTGGTGATGTGGAATCGTTCGCGCGTACGCCGGGCTAGCTGGTCAAAGAAAAGATAAACAACCGGCGTGGTGTAAAGAGTTAGCAATTGGCTCAGCAGCAGGCCGCCTACGATGGTGATGCCCAATGGGCGGCGAAGCTCCGAACCGACACCGCTGCCGAGGGCCAGTGGCAGTCCGCCAAGCAACGCGGCCATGGTGGTCATCATGATGGGACGAAAACGCAGCAGGCACGCTTCGTAAATCGCGTCGAGGGGAGCCTTCCCTTCCTTTCGTTCGGCTTCCAGAGCGAAGTCGATCATCATGATGGCGTTTTTCTTTACGATGCCTATCAACAGGATGATACCGATCAGCGCGATCACACTGAACTCCGTGTGGAACAACATCAATGCGAGGATTGCGCCGACTCCGGCGGACGGCAGCGTGGAGATGATGGTGATCGGGTGAATGTAGCTCTCGTACAGCACGCCAAGAACTATGTAAACGGTGACGATCGCGGCCAGAATTAGAATCGGCTCGTTGGCCAGCGAATTCAGGAAAGCCGCGGCCGTGCCTTGGAAGGTTGCCTGAATGCTGGCCGGCATGCCGATTTCTTCTTTCGCTTTGTTGATAGAGTCCACCGCATCTCCCAGTGATGCACCGGGCGCTAGATTGAAAGAAAGGGTCACTACGGGGAATTGGCCCTGGTGGTTGATCACTAGCGACGCAGCCCCAGGCTCAAACTGCGTGAATGCGCTCAACGGCACCTGCTGGCCCGTCGCCGAGTGCACGTAGATGTTCTTGAGCTGATCGGGATTTTGCTGGAACTGCGGGTTCACTTCCAGAATGACGTGATACTGATTTAACTGGGTGAACATCGTCGAGACTTGGCGCTGGCCGAAGGCGTCGTAGAGCGTGTTGTCGATTGTCGCAGGCAAAATTCCCAGCCGGGACGCGGTGTCGCGATCGATCGTCAAGGTCGCAAGCAGGCCGGCATTTAGCTGATCGCTGGCCACGTCGCGCAATTCGGGAAGCGATTGCAATTTCTCAATAAATTTTGGCGTCCAGTAGGCCAGTTCTTTTTGATCGACATCTTCCAGGCTGTACTGGAATTGGGTACGGCTTACGCGGTCTTCCACCGTCAGGTCCTGGACCGGCTGCATGAACAACTGAATGCCGTCCACCTTCGCAACCTGAGGCTGCAAGCGGCGAATGATTTCGGATGCCGATCCGCTGCGCTCCTTCAGTGGCTTTAGATTGATCTGAATTCTTCCGCTGTTGATGGTGGCGTTGGTGCCGTCGATACCGATGAAGGACGATATGCTCTCGACCGCGGGATCCTTGAGGATCACGCTGGCCAGGTCCTGCTGCCTCCGTGCCATCGCGGAGAACGAAATATTCTGCGCGCCTTCCGATACGCCCAGGATGATGCCGGTATCCTGCACCGGGAAAAAGCCCTTGGGCACGTAGATATAAAGAAGGATGGTACCCACCAGCGTGGCCACCGTCACCAGCAGAGTGGTGTTGCGAAAGCGCAAGACGAATTGCAGGGTGCGCCCATAGAAAGCAATGATGGAATTGAAGCCGCGCTCGGACGTGCGATAGAACCAGCCCTGTTCGCTTTCGCTCTGATGTCTCAGGAGTTTCGCGGCCATCATAGGAGTGAGCGTCAGCGAAACGAACGCCGATACGATGATGGTGACCGCCAGGGTGATCGCAAATTCGCGGAACAACCGCCCGACGATGTCGCCCATAAACAGCAATGGAATCAGCACCGCGATGAGCGAAACGGTGAGCGAAATAATTGTGAACCCGATTTGCTCCGCGCCTTTCAACGCGGCATTGAGCGGCGTTTCGCCTTCTTCAATATAGCGAAAAATATTTTCGATCATCACGATCGCATCGTCCACGACAAAGCCCGTCGAGATCGTGAGCGCCATGAGCGTGAGGTTGTTCAGGCTGTAATCGAGCAGATACATCACGCCCAGCGTGCCGACGAGCGAGAGCGGCACGGCGACGCTCGGAATAATCGTCGCGGAAAAATTTCGCAGGAACAAAAAAATCGCCATCACGACGAGCGCGATCGTGAGCATGAGCGAGAATTGCACGTCGCGCACGGACGCGCGAATCGTCGTCGTGCGGTCGGTGAGAATTGAAACATCCATCGCGGCGGGCAAATTCGCTTTCAGTTGCGGCAAGAGTTTTTTCACGCGGTCCACCACTTGAATAATGTTCGCTCCGGGTTGTCGCTGAATGTTGACGATGACGGCGGGCGTGTCGTTCATCCACGCCGCGAGCTTGGTGTTTTCAACGTCGTCAATGACTTGCGCGACGTCGGACAAAATCACCGGCGCGCCATTGCGATACGCGACGACGAGCGACTTGTAATCCTTGCTGCTGAGGAGCTGGTCGTTGGCGTTGATTTCGTAAGCCTGATGCGGCCCGTCGAAATTTCCTTTCGCCTGATTGATGCTGGCTTGCTGGAGCGTCGTGCGCAGATCGTCAATGTTGATGCCGTAGGAAGACAGCGCCGTCGGATTGGCTTGAATGCGGACGGCGGGTTTTTGTCCGCCGCTGATGGTGACGAGTCCGACGCCGGGGAGTTGGGAAATTTTTTGCGCGAGCCGCGTGTCCGCAAAATCCTCGACTTGCGCGAGCGGAAAAGTTTTCGACGTGATCGCCAGCGTCATGATCGGCGCGTCGGCGGGATTGGATTTGCTGTAAATCGGCGGCGACGGCAGGCCCGTCGGCAAATAACTTTGCGCTGCGTTGATGGCCGCCTGCACTTCCTGCTCGGCCACATCAATGTTCAGGTTCAGCGCGAATTGCAGCGTGATGAT
>Ga0137403_10003714_pt1 | contig 18256 bp, 15 predicted proteins | sample CZOMad2_1_16fung_FD_122057 | JGI IMG/M metagenome (GOLD analysis project Ga0137403, IMG submission 122057) | Vadose zone soil fungal communities from Angelo Coast Range Reserve, California, USA - CZOMad2_1_16fungal (Hybrid Assembly) | ecosystem: Environmental > Terrestrial > Soil > Vadose zone...
GGCGCCGCGACGAGACGGTGGCCGGTCGCGCCGATGCCGATGCCACCCAGCAACGTCCCGACGATCATCAACCAGCGGATCGCTCGGCCTCCGAACGGCATGGCGTGTTCCTCCCTCCGCCGGGCCCTCGGCTCTCCGACCATCGATGCGAGTCTACCCTGGCGCGCTGACCGTTCGCGACGTTGCCAGATCGGTCTGCGCGTCGCCAACGACCGAGCGCGGAAGTACAGTTCTCCTGTTGATCGGCGCAGGTCTGGCGCTGGGCGCCGCGTGCTGGGGGCTAGCGCGGGTGTCGAACCTCGTCCTGGCACCGCGCACGTTCCTGGTGCTCTTTACTCTCGCGTGGCTGGCTTACGCATGCGGCGCACTCGTGACCGCTCAGCTCCGCGGCCCAGTCACGGTCGTGGTGATCCTGACGGTCGGGGTGCTGAGCCGCATGCTCCTGCTTTCGGCTGCGCCGTCGCTTTCCACTGACGCCTACCGGTATGTCTGGGACGCCCGGGTCTCCAGCGCCGGGATCGATCCCTACACATACCCAGCCGCGGCCTTCGAGGTCGCGGGACTGCGCGACACCAGCATCTACCCGCGGCTGAACCACCCGACGTGGCGCACCGTGTACCCTCCGGTCGCGCAGGCGTTCTTCCGCGCGGTGTACCGACTCGCGCCCGACAACGTATTCGCCATGAAGCTCGCGCTCGGCCTTGCCGAGCTGATCGCGCTCGCCGCACTCGCCCTCTTGCTTCGAACGCTCGACATGCCGCTCGGCCGGCTGACGATCTACGCGTGGAACCCGCTGCTCCTCGTCGAGATCTGGGGGAGTGGTCACCTGGACGCACTGGTCCTCGCGACGGTCACCGCCGCGGCGTTGGCATCCGCCCGGCGCCGGGACGGCGTTGCCGCCATCCTGCTCGGCATCGGCACCCTCGTGAAGCTCTATCCCGCCGCGCTGCTCCTGCTGCTCCCCGGTCGACGCCGTGTCTCGGTGTACGCGCTGTTCGGAGCGGTCGTCGTCGCGGGCACGATCGCCGCCGGCGGATTTGCCCGTTGGCCGATCACGCCGATGTGGCGCTACGTTTCGGGCGAGTATTTCAATCCGGGCCTGGTGCGAACCTTCGTGAACGAGCCGCTGCTGGCGCTGGCGGCGACCGCTGCCTGGATGGTCGTGGTCGCGTCTCGGGCGCACGCCGGCAGCCTTGCCGTGCGGGCCGTGCCAATGGTGGCCGGCGTCATCGTGCTCGGGGCGAATGTCTTTCCGTGGTATGTCGTGTGGCTCGTCCCGTTCTTGGCGGTGACACCTTCCGTCCCGTTGATCGCCTTCACCGGTACCGTGGGCTTCGCGTACAGCTTCTTCCTGTCCGAACCGTGGACGATCCCGGTGTGGGCGAGGCTCGTGGAAGTGGCGCCGCTGGCGATCGCCGGCGCGGTAAAGCTCCGTGGGGCCTTCGGGTGGCTCCCGAAAGTGCGCGCTCGCGCCAGAGCAGGATGAAGGCGGTCCTGATCGTACCCGCGCTGAACGAGGCCGCCGTCGTCGGCGATCTGGTTCGCCGAACGCCGCGCGACATCATCGCGGAGGTGATCGTCGTGGACAACGGCTCGACCGACGCGACGGCGACTGTGGCGCGCGATGCGGGAGCCCGCGTGGTGCATGAGCCGAGACGCGGGTACGGAGCTGCCTGCTTCGCCGGCGTCGTCGCGCTGCCGACGGATGCCGCCGTCGCAGTGTTCCTCGACGCGGACGGCAGCCAGCGACCGGAGGAGATTTCGCTGGTGCTCGACCCCGTTCTCGCCGGCCGCGCGGACCTGGTGCTCGGCGCGCGACAACTCGGGGGGCGTCATCCCGTGCACGCGGCGGCTGGCACTCGGTTTGTCGCGCGGTTCGTGGCCTGGCGCTGGCGAGTGCCGATCACCGACTTCGGCCCGTTACGGGCCATCCGCGTGGACCTGCTGCAGAGCCTCGACATGCAGGACCGGGCATTCGGGTGGCCAGTCGAGATGGTGGTCAAGGCGGCGGTGCGCGGCGCGCGCATCCTCGAGGTTCCGGTGTCGCACACGGCTCGACTCGCCGGTCGCTCCAAGGTTTCTGGCACGCTGCTCGGTACCGTACGCGCGGGCTACGCCTTTCTTTCCATCGCGCTGCGCGCGGCAAGACACGAATCCTGAACGCGGACCGCCGACGCGGCTGTGCTGTGCGCGCCCGCCGTCACGGAGGTTCTCGGGGTGGAGGCCTCCGGGAGCGCGCCCGCCTTCAGCGCGACGAACGCGCAGGCGCCGCTCACCAGGCCCAGCCCCGCAACGAGACCCGCCGCCTCGGCCACGACGCCGATGAGCGGCGGCCCGGCCAGAAATCCAGGTAGCCGGTCGTCGCCACCGCCGCTAGTGCCCGGCCTGGTGGCACGCCCGGGACTCGCGCCGCAGAGTTGAAGAGCACCGGGATGATGTTGGCGATGCCGAGCCCGACGAGCGCGCAGCCGACTACGCCGACGGCCGGCTGACCCACGAGCAGCGCGGCGCCGAGCCCGACCGCCGCCACTGCGCTCGAGCCGCGCAGGACGCGGCGCGGTCCCAGCCGCCCGACCATGGCGTCGCCGCTGAAGCGTCCGGCTGCCATCGCCAGCGAGAACGCGGCGAATCCGAGCGCGGCCACCGAGGGGCTGGAGCCGAGCGTGTCGTGCAGGTATACAGCGCCCCAGTCCGCCATCGCGCCTTCCGCCAGGAGCCCGAGCAGGGCCAGGATCCCGAGCGTCAAGAGCGTACCGGATGGCCGTGCCACCGATGGGCCCGCGTGTTCGCGGGCCGGCCGCGGTCGTGCGAGCCCCGGGAGCGCGACCACCGTTGCGGACAGCGCGACCACGGCGGACACGGCAGCGTGGGCCATGTCGCCTACGCCGACCGCCATCGCGCCACCCGCCAGCAGCGCCCCGGCGACGCCGCCCAGACTGAACAGCGCGTGGAACGCCGACATGATCGGCCGTCCGACGCGCTGCTCGACATCGGCGGCTTGGGCGTTCATCGACACGTCGAGGACACCGTTGCACGCGCCCAGGAGGGCCAGGGAGACCGACAGCAAGGCCACGCTGGGGCTCGCGACGGGCAGGGGGAGGGCGAGGCAGAGCGCGATACCAGCGGCCGCCGTCATCACGCGGCTACCCAGCCGGCCGACGAGCCAGCCCGCCGCCGGAAGCGCGAGCACCGAGCCGGCTGCCATGGAAAGGAGTACGAGCCCGAGCTGACCGTCACTCATCATGTGACGGTTCTTGATTGCTGGGATGTGGGGGACCCAGCTCGCGAGCACAGCGCCGTTGATGAAAAAGAAGACGGCGACCGCCGGGCGGGACCAGCGCGGTGTCATCGTGCAGTTGGAAACGTCGCGTGCCAGCATCGATTCGAGCCGATTCCCTTTGGCCACGAACCCGCACGCTAGCCCGGGGTGTCGAACGGCGTGACGGGAGTACTCAAGAACGTTGCAGGAGGGCCTCGCGTGATCATCGACTGGGGGCGAGAGATCTGCGGCGACCTGGCGTCGGCTGAACGCCGGGAGTGGCTCTGTACCAATGGGATCGGCGGGTTCGCCTCGGGGACAGTGGCGGGTACCCTGACGCGGCGGTACCACGGGCTGCTCGTCGCTGCGCTCAAGCCGCCGCTCGGGCGCACCCTGCTTTGCACCAAGCTCGATGAGACGGTGGAGTATGAGGGTCTCTCAGTCCCGCTATTCGCCAACCGCTGGGCCGGGAACGCGATCGACCCCCACGGGTACCGCTCGATCGAGCGGTTCACCCTCGAGGGGACGACCCCGGTGTGGACCTACGCGGTGGCCGACGCGCTCGTCGAGAAGCGTGTCTGGATGGAGCAGGGCGCCAACACGACGTACGTCCGTTATCGCGTGCTGCGGGCACGCGGTCGCCTCGCGCTCAAGCTCAAGGCGTTCGTGAACTACCGCGATTATCACGGGTCCACACGCGGCGACGGCTGGCAGATGGACGTGGCGCCGGTCAAGCACGGGCTCCGCGTGGCGGCGTTCGACCGCGCCACGCCGCTGTGGTTGCTGACCGCTGGCGGGGAAACGCAGATCGCGCATGCCTGGTATCGGAACTTCGACCTTCCCGGCGAGCGCGAGCGCGGGCTCGACGCGATCGAGGATCATCTCCACGCCGGGACGTTCTCCGTTTCGCTCGCGCCCGCCGAGGCGCTGACCCTCGTGCTGTCGACCGAGTCGTCGCCCGCGCTCGACGGCGAGCATGCGTGGGAGCGGCGAGCGCAACACGAAGAGCGGTTAGTCGCCGCCTGGAAGCGCGCCCGCTCCGAGGCGCGCAAGGCCCCCGACTGGATCAAGCACCTCGTGCTCGCCGGCGACCAGTTCGTCGCGAGACGGCCCACACCCGGCGACGCCGACGGCATGACCGTCATCGCCGGCTACCACTGGTTCGGCGACTGGGGACGCGACACGATGATCGCGCTGCCGGGCCTGGCGCTGGCGACCGGACGCGCGGAGATCGCTCGGCGGATTCTCACGACGTTCTCCCGGTTCGTGGACGGTGGGATGTTGCCGAACCGATTTCCCGACGCCGGCGAGGCGCCGGAGTACAACACCGTGGACGCGACCCTCTGGTACGTCGAGGCGATCCGCGCCTATCACGCGGCGACGGCTGACGACGGGCTGCTCAAAGAGCTGTTCCCGGTGCTCGAGGAGATCGTGCGGTTCCACCGTGAGGGCACGCGCTACGGGATCCAGGAGGATCCCGCCGACGGCCTCCTCAGGTCGGGCGAGCCCGGCGTCCAGCTCACCTGGATGGACGCGAAGGTGGGTGACTGGATCGTCACGCCACGCACCGGCAAGGCGGTCGAGATCAACGCGCTCTGGTACAACGCGCTCCGCTCGATGGCCGGCTTCGCGAAACGACTGGGGCTGCCGTTCAGGCCATGGGACGAACTCGCCGCGCGCGTGCGGGCGGGATTCGGTCGCTTCTGGAATGAACGCATCGGGTGTTGTTACGACGTCATCGACTCGCCCGACGGCAACGATGACGCGCTCCGGCCAAACCAGATCTTCGCAGTCTCGCTCCGCGAGAGCCCGCTCCCGCTCGAACGCCAGCGCCAGGTCGTCGACGCCTGCGCGCGCCATCTCCTGACGTCCCACGGGCTGAGGAGTCTTGCGCCCGGCCACCCGCAGTACCAGGGCCAGTACGGCGGCGATCAATGGCACCGCGACGGCGCTTATCATCAGGGCACGGTGTGGGCGTTCCTCCTCGGCCCGTTCGCGCTCGCGCACTTCAAGGTGTACCGCGACGCCGAGGCGGCACGCTCCTTCCTCTCGCCAGTGGCGCATCATCTCGGCGACTACGGGCTCGGGTCGGTCGCCGAGATCTTCGATGGCGATTCGCCGTTTGCACCACGGGGGTGCGTCGCGCAAGCGTGGTCCGTCGCCGAGACGCTGCGGGCCTGGCATGAGCTTGCCGCCGCTGAGACTTCGCAGCCCAGCAAGACTTGACACGACTGTGACCGTCGACTCGCGCGTGATCCCCATCCGGCTCGCATCCGTCGGCGCCACCGATCAGAGGCTCGTCGAGCTGCTCGCGACTTAGGCAGGTCTCCCGGAGGACCGGTGGAGCCGGCTGGACCGTCGTAGAATGGACGCCCAGGAGCCGGCTGGCCGCCATGGACAAGCCTCAGTCGCCCGCGCAGGACGCCGACGCACAACGTTTGCGGACGCTGCTCGAGATCAACAATGCCGTGATCTCGAGCCTGACGCGGGAAGCGCTCTTCCACGCGATCAATGGCGCGCTGCGGCGCATCATGGCGTTCGATCGCACTGCGATTTTTCTCCACGATGCCGACAAGGACGTACTGCGACTCTTCATCCTCGAGTCATCGCTGCCGACGTCCTACTTCACCGTCGGCATGGAGATGCCCCAGGAGGAGAGCCACGTCGGTTGGGCCTTCCAGCAGCAGCGCTACCGGGTGTGCCGAGATCTGAGGACCGAGAAGCGGTATCCCATGGAAGAGCGCGCGTACCAGGATGGCGTCCGCTCATACGTGGTCGTGCCGCTCGTCGCCGGGGGCCGGAGCGTGGGTGTTCTGGCCGTCGCCAGCACGATTCCGGGCCAGTATTCCGACGCCGACGCCGGCCTTCTGCAGGAGGCGGCGAACCAGATCGGCCTGGCCGTCGAGAACATGAAGGCGTACGAGGCGATCACCACGCTGAACCACGAGGTTCGAGCGGAGGCCGCTCACCGCCGTGAGGTCGAGGAGACGCTCCGCGCGGTCGTCGAGGGCACCGCCTCGATGACCGGCAGCGACTTCTTTTACTCGCTGGTCCAGCACCTCGCCTCGGCGCTGCGCGTCCGTTACGCCTTCATCGCCGAGTGTATCCCGGGGAGGGACGACCGGGTCCGCACGCGCGCGTTCTGGAAGAGCGAGGGCTTCGGAGAGAATTTCGAGTACGACGTCGCCGGCACCCCCTGCATGAGAGTCCTCGACGGCGAGGTCGGTCACTACGGGAAGGAGGTGCAACGACTCTTCCCGGACGACCGTGACCTGGTCGCGCTTGGCGCTGAGAGCTATCTGGGAGTTCCCGTTTTGGACCCCTCGGGACCGCTGATCGGCCACCTGGTGATCCTGGACGACCAGCCGATGGTGGATCCTTCCCGCGCGCTCGCGATCTTGCGGGTGTTCGCCGCGAGGGCTGGCGCCGAGCTGGCCCGGCTGCGGGCTGACGAGCTTCTCCGGGCGGCCCTCGCCGAGGTCGAGCTGCTGAGGAACCGTCTGCAGGCCGAGAACGTGTACCTTCAGGACGAGATCCACTCCGAACACAACGTCGACGATATGGTCGGGTCGAGCCCGGCGCTCATCGACGTGCTTCGCAGGACGGAGCAGGTGGCCGTCACGGACTCGACGGTGCTCGTGTACGGCGAGACCGGCACCGGCAAGGAGCTCATCGCGCGCGCCATCCACAAGCGAAGCCCGCGCCGCGAGCGACCCCTCGTGAAGGTGAACTCCAGCGCGATCTCGGCCGGGCTGGTGGAGAGCGAGCTCTTCGGTCACGTGAAGGGCGCGTTCACCGGCGCCATCGAGAAGCGCATTGGTCGCTTTGCGCTCGCTGACCACGGCACGATCTTCCTCGACGAAGTCGGCGAGCTCCCACTCGAGACGCAGGTCAAGCTGCTCCGCGTCCTCCAGGAACAGGAGTTCGAGCCGGTCGGAAGTAACCAGACAGTCCGCGTGGACGTGCGAGTGATCGCCGCGACCAATCGTGACCTGGAAGAGGCCGTACGCGCCGGGCGGTTCCGCGCGGACCTTTTCTACCGCCTGAACGTATTCCCGATTCAGGTCCCGCCGTTGCGCGAGCGGGCGTCGGATATCCCACAGCTCGCGATGTTCTTTCTCTCGCGCTTTGCCAAGCGATTCGGCCGCCGGGTCGACACGATTGCCTCCGAGACGATGGACCGGCTTGTGAGCTATCCGTGGCCCGGCAACATCCGCGAGCTGCAGAACGTCATCGAGCGGGCCGTCGTGCTCTCACGGGGTCCGGCGCTGGAGCTAGACAGGGATCTCCTTCCCGGTCCGGCCCACCTCGGGTCCGGACCTGGCGTTGGGCGCCATGCGGAGCCAGGCCGACCGGTCGCCAAATCCGCCGCTTCGGGGCTTGCCGCCGCCCTGGAGGAGACCGAGCGGGCTCACATCGTGGCCGCGCTAGAGAGGGCCGACGGGGTCATCGAAGGACCCAGGGGAGCGGCGAAGATCCTGGAGATGCATCCCAACACCCTGCGCAGCCGGATGGAGAAGCTCGGGATCAGACGCTCGGGTCCCCGAGTTTCGTAGTCGCCCCCCGCTCGTTCGTGGCGCCCCACGGATTTTCGTGGCGCGCCGGCTCTCCTTGTTCTGCTCGCAGCGTTGAAGATGCCTGAATCTTCAGGACTTCCCAGACCAGCATCGCCAGCCGAGACGCCTAGCACGGAGCTTGCTCATGTCGAGACACGTGCTCAGGATCGAGCTTCTGGACCAGAAGGACGGCACCACGACACTCGAGCTCGCCGGCCGGGTCGTCGGCCCGTGGGTGGACGAGCTGAGTCGGTCCTGCGAGCGGATCCTCAGTGTCGGCGGTGCGCTGAGCGTCGATCTCGGCGGGGTCTCGTTCGTCGACCGCGACGGCGTGGAATTCCTGCGGCAGCTGAGAGCGCGTGCCGTGGCGCTCGTCAACTGCTCGCCGTTCGTGGCCGAGCAGCTCAAGGGCTGACGATGAACCGGGCGATCGACTCGGCCGCCTCGGATTTCGATCTCCTCGCCTCGTTGCGCCGCGGCGAGGTGGGTGCCCTCACCGCGCTCGCGGAGCGCCACGGTCCGACGATCTACCGACTGGCGTTCGGCGTCACGCGGAATCGGGCCGATGCCGAGGAGGTCTTGCAAGACGTGCTTCTCACCGTGGCTCGCAAGAGCGCATCGTTCGAAGGGCGATCCGCCCTTGGGAGCTGGATCCATCGCGTCACCACCAATGCGGCGCTGAACAAGCGCCGGGGCAAGCGCGAGGAGCTCGAGACGCCCCTCGAGGAGCTCCTGCCGACCTTCGAGCCGGACGGCCATCGAGCCGGCGACCGCACGTACATCCTCGCCGACTGGTCACAGAACCCCGAGGAGGAGCTTCTCTCCGGCGAGCGGCGCCGCGTGCTCGAGCGGGCGATCGACAGCCTGCCGGTCCATTACCGCGTGGTGCTCGTCTTGCGAGACGTCGAGGAGCTCTCGAACGAGGAGGTCGCCGCCCTCCTCGACGAGCCGATCTCGTCGGTGAAGTCGCGGTTGCACCGGGCCCGCATGGTCCTTCGCGAGCAGCTCACGCGGGTCCTGGCCTGATCCCCGGCCTCTCCAAGAGAATCCTCACGTCCGCAAGCCTGTGTCCAAGAGGCAGGAGGAACCGAATGATGATGACCCGCCACGCGCCGATGCTCGACTTCGCGAGACGAGACCGAGCGCGCTGGGCGATCGGAACCGGCCCGGGCGACGCGTCTGGCAATCTGAGCCCCGATCGCCTTGCTTGAGCCCGTCGCGCTCCCCCGAATCCGGGTCCGCCCCTTCGGTGTCTCACCCACCATGGCGGAACGTCACGCGATTGGCCGTGTCCTGGCTCGGCGCTCGACGTCGCTCGCGCCGCGGGTTCTCATCGTGGGTGGAGGATTCGCCGGCGTCACGACCGCCGTCGAGCTCGCGAAGCGGTGCGCGGGCGCCCTCCCTGTCCACATCACGCTCATCAGTGACCGAAACTTCTTCCTCTTCACGCCGATGCTCGCCGAGGCGGCCACCGGTGCGGTCGAGGCGCGGCACGTCGTCTACCCGATCCGCCCCCTTTGCGGCGCGTGGGGCGTCGAGTTCGGCGAAATGTCCGTCGAAGCCATTGATGTCGGGCGTCACCGGCTGGTCGCGCGGCACAGCCGGTCCTCGCTCCGGCAGGAGGTTCAGTACGATCGGCTGATCCTGGCTCTCGGCGCGCGCCCCAACGTCGCGATGGTGCCGGGTGTCGCCGAGCACGCGCTCACGTTCAAGGCCGCCGGCGACGCGGTCCAGATCCGGAATCACGTCATCGATCTGTTCGAGGCCGCCGCGCTTGCCGAGGACCCGTGGACGCGGCGAAAGCTGCTTACCTTCGTCGTCGTCGGTGCCGGACACGCCGGCACCGAGCTGATGGCGGCGCTCGAAGAGCTGACGCGGGGCATCCTGATTCGCCACTACCCCTCGCTTACCGCCGACATGGTCCGCCTCGTCCTGGTCGGAACCGCGATCCTCCCGCAGACGGCGACGAACCTGGCGGCGTATGCCAAGGAGCAGCTCCTGCGGCGCGGGATCGAGATCGAGGCCTCGCGGGCCGCGAAGGTGTCGCCCGAGGGTCTGTCGCTCGCCGACGGCCGCCTTATCCCGAGCCAGTGCGTCATCTGGACGGCTGGCAACCGGGTCAACGAAGTCGTCAGCGATCTTGCGCTGCCCAAGACTCGCGACGGGCGACTGAAGGTCAACGAGTTCTTCGAAGTGGAGGGCGCGCCCGGTGTGTACGCGCTCGGCGACAACGCCGCCCAGATCGATCCCCACTCGAAGGAACTCTACCCGGCGACAGCGCAAGTGGCGCTCCGCCAGGGTCGGGCGCTCGCGGAGCAGCTCGTCGCGGAATTCACCGGGCGCGCGCGACGGCCGTTCGACTTCCGGCTGCTCGGCGAGATGGTGCCGCTGAGCCGCCGCACCGCCGTCGCCGATCTCCGCGGGCTCAAGCTCACCGGCTTTCCCGCGTGGTTCCTGTGGAAGACCGTTTACATGCTCAAGCTGCCAACGCTCGCGTCTCGCTTCCGCGTGGTGCTCGACTGGACGGTCGAGTTGTTCTTCGAGCGGGACGTTTCCGAGCTGACAGTGGACGGCGAACACGCCGCATGACACGGGGACGTCAATGACGAATCTTCCGATCTGGCGCCGGCTCGCCTGGCGACTCGGCGCGAGCTTCCTCCTCCTCACGGCGATCGCGGTTCTGCTCAGCGGCTCTCTGCAGTATCGAGCGCAGGAGCAATGGTTGCGCCAGTCGCTCGGCTCCCTTCTGCTGAACATCGCTCGCACCGGCGCCCTCCTGGTGGATGGTGACCTGCACCAGACGGTCGTCGCGGCGGCGCGGAGCGACACGCCCGAATACGCAAAGCTCCGCCGTGAGCTCGTGCGCATCCAGGAGACGAATCAGCTGGGCGACGCGGTGTACACGCTCACCGACGTCCACGGGGCGACGGCCAGATTCGCGGTCGTCAGCAATGGCCTGGTGCCGGTGGGTCTCGAGTATCGGCTGGCCCCGGAGATCCAGCCGATTCTGCGCCGGGTCCTGACCGAAGGCGTCCCAGCCTACACGGGCATCTACGTGAGCTCGTCGGGCACCTGGATCACGGCCTTTGCCCCGGTCAAGAACTCAGCCGGCCAGACCGTCGCCGCGCTGGACGTGGACTTCCGGGTTGACGTCTACCTCGGCGAGCTCGCCGCCGTCCGCAGGCGGTTTTACCTGCACTCACTGGCGGGAGCCATCCTCGCGCTCATCGCCGGCGTTCTGCTGGCGCGGCAGATCACACGGCCCGTCGTTCAGCTCTCGGCCCTCGCCCGCGGCATCGTCGAGGGGCACTTTGCGACGAACGTGCGCGTCGCCGCGCGCGACGAGATCGGCATGCTGGGCAATGTGCTTCACCTGATGGCGGAGCGGCTCAACGTGTCTCACCGGAGCATGACGGAAGTTCTGGTCCGCGCTCTGGAAGCGCGCGGGGAAGCGGCCGGATCGCTCCAGCGTCTCGCGGATGCGTCGGCGGCGGTCTCCGAGCATCTGGAGCTGTCCCCGACCCAGCGCGAGGCGCTGGAGCTCGGCGCCCTCTTGCACGACATCGGCGAAATCCGCGTTCCCGAAGCTGTCCTACAAAAGCCGGGCCTTTTGGCGCCTCACGAGCGGGAGATCGTGCGACGCCACCCGGAATGGGGCGTGGAGCTTCTCGAGACGGTGCCGTTGCTCACCCCCGCTCTGGATGTGGTGGGCAGCCATCACGAGCGCTACGACGGGTCCGGGTACCCTCACGGCCTCACGGGAGAGACGATCCCGCTGACCGCGCGGATATTCGCGGTGGTGGACGCGCTGGACGCGATGACCCACGACCGGCCCTATCGACGTGCGCGCCCGCTCGCGGAGGCTCTCGGCATCCTGCGCGAGAATGCCGGTACGCAGTTCGATCCCCGGGTCGTGGATGCGGCGCTGAAGATTCCCCCGGCTCGCTGGGCCGAAGTGCTCGGGTGTCAGGTCTCGCTTGCGGAAGACGCCCCACGAGCGAACCCGGCCGGCGGCTAGCGGTGTCCTACCGATGTGTCTCGACGTGAGCTCGGAATGGTAAGAATGACCGAGGATCCCCACCTTCAGCAGGGCGGCGAGGGATGAGCGTGTACTCCGGGATCATCCTGGCAGGCGGCGACGGTACCAGACTCGCCTCGTTGACGCGCCGGCTCGCGGGTGACGAGCGGCCCAAGCAATTCTGCCGGCTGATCGGCGATGACACCTTGCTGGAGCAGACACGCCGACGCGCGCGGCTGCTGATCGCGCCCGAGCGCCTCCTCACGGTGGTGACCCGCCACCACGAGCGCTTCTACCGGCCCGCGCTCGCCGACGCTCCACCGCGCTCGATCGTCGTGCAGCCAGAGAATCGGGGGACGGCGCCGGCGGTCCTGTACGCGGTGTCGCGTCTCGCCGCGATGGCGCCGGAGGATCCGGTCGTGATGCTCCCGAGCGATCACCATGTCTCCGACGACACAGCCTTCATGGTGCGCGTTGAGTGCGCGCTGGAGGCCGTCGACACTCGACCCGACGTCGTCGTCCTGCTGGGGATCGCCCCCGACCGGCCGGAGGTGGAGTACGGCTGGATCGAGCCTGCGGAGCTGATCCGGGGCCGGTGGGCGTGGCCGATCTACCGCGTCCGACGCTTCTGGGAGAAGCCGTCGCGGCCGATCGCCGAGCGCCTCGAAGCGGCGAGGTGCCTCTGGAACTGTTTCGTCGTCGTCGCGCGGCCGTCGATGCTCGAGCAGCTGATCCGCCGCGCGACACCGGAGCTCCACGAGGCCTTCGCGACACTCCGGGCACGGCTCGACACGCCGTGGGAGGAGAACGCCGCGCGTGCCGTCTACGGGCGCCTGCCGTCGACTGACCTGTCGCGGCACGTCTTCCAGGCCAGCGCCGAGCGCCTCGCGGTGCTGCCCGTGAGCGGCGTCGGCTGGACCGATCTTGGCGATCCCGCGCGGGTCCACGAGGCCCAGGCGCGGCTTGGCTGGCAGCCGGCGTCAGCGTGATGAACTGCCGCGAGGCCATCGACGTCCTGGCCGATTACCTCGACGCGACCCTGACGCGGGACGTGCTGGCGCAACTCGAGGCCCACCTGCGCGTATGCGAACCGTGTCGCGCCTACCTGGCTACCTACAAGCGGTCGGCCGAGCTCGCGGCGAAGGTCAACCGGGTCGAGATGCCGCCGGAGGTCCGGCGGCGTCTTCGCGACTTCCTCGACCGATGAAGACTGTCGGGCCGAGCGTGGAACCAACTCGAGGCTGGAGGACGCTCATGAAAGCGGTCGCCGTCGTTCCGGGCAAACCTAACAGCGTCCATCTCGCCGATCTACCGAAGCCCTCCGTGGACGAGATTCCCGGGGGACGCGGCGTCCTGGTCAAGGTTCTCCGCGTCGGTATTGACGGGACGGACAAAGAGATCAATGCGGCCGAGTACGGCGCCCCGCCTCCCGGATTCGACTTCCTGGTGATCGGGCACGAGGGCTTCGGCCGGGTCGAGGCCGTGGGATCGAACGTGACGGAGGTGAGGCCCGGCGACTATGTCGTGGCCACGGTTCGTCGCCCGGGCGGGAGTATCTACGACCTGATCGGAACAAACGACATGACCACGGACGACACCTATTTCGAGCGCGGTATCAATCTGCGCCATGGGTTTCTGACCGAGTACTACGTCGACGACGCGGAGTTCATCGTGAAGGTCGCGCGGGGACTCCGGGACGTCGGGGTCCTGCTCGAACCCCTGACGGTCGTGGAGAAGGGGATCGCGCAGGCTTACGAGATCCAGCGGCGGCTTCGGGTGTGGCGCCCTCAGCGCGCAGCCGTCATGGGCGCCGGGACGATCGGTCTCCTGGCGACCCTCGTGCTCCGGCTGCGGGGTCTCCAGGTGACGACCTTCGGGTTGAGCCGGAAGCCCTACCTCAACTCGGACCTGATCGAGGCCATCGGCGCGCGCTACGAGTCGGCGGCCGACGTGCCGATCCCCGATGCCGCGAGGAAGTACGGGCCGTTCGATCTGATCTTCGAGGCGACCGGCTACTCGCCCGTCGTGTTCGACAGTCTCCAAGCCCTCGGCAAGAACGGCGTGCTTGTCCTCTCCAGCGTGACCGGTGGCGACCGCAAGGTGGAAGTGCCCGCCGACAAGATCAATCTCGAATTCGTGCTCGGCAACAAGGTCATGGTCGGCACGGTCAACGCGAATCGCGAGTACTTCGAGCTAGGCGTTCGGGATATGGCGCAGGCCGAGGCGGAGTATGCGGGGTGGCTCGAGCGCCTCCTCACCCATCCCGTGAAGGGACTCGAAAACTACCAAGAGCTCTTCGACAAGCTCACCACGGCCAAGGGCGCGATCAAGGTGTTCTGCGATGTTGCCGATCTCGCATAGGACGCGGACAGGGAGCGAGGCCATGACGGCAGAAGCGCGACGGCTCGGAGAGGCACAAGCCCGCACCGCCCACTGGCGACGGTGGGGGCCCTACTTGTCGGAGCGCCAGTGGGGCACGGTCCGGGAGGACTATTCTCCGCACGGTACGGCCTGGGACTACTTCCCACATGACCACGCGCGGTCCCGCGCCTATCGGTGGGGAGAGGACGGGCTCCTCGGGATCTCGGACAACCACCAGCGGCTCTGCTTCGCGCTCGCGCTCTGGAACGAGAAGGACCCGATTCTCAAGGAGAGGATGTTCGGCCTCACCGGTCCCCAGGGAAACCACGGCGAGGACGTCAAGGACTACTACTTCTATCTCGACTCCACGCCGACCCACTCGTACATGAAGGGCCTCTACAAGTATCCCCAGGGCGAGTTTCCCTACTCGCGGCTGGTCGAGGAGAACCAGCGGCGCAGCCGCCGTGATGCCGAGTTCGAGCTCGTGGACACCGGAGTCTTCGACGAGGACCGCTACTTCGACGTCGTCGCCGAGTACGCGAAGACAGCGCCGGACGATCTGCTGATTCGCATCACGGTCACGAACCGCGGACCGGACCCTGCGCCGCTGCATCTCCTCCCCACTCTCTGGTGCCGAAACACGTGGGCGTGGGAACCCGGGGCGGTTCGACCCCGGCTCGGTCTTTCGGCGGCGGGCGAGAAGGCGTGCATCCTTGTCGAGCACGCCGAACTGGGGCGGCCCTACCGGCTGTACTGCGACGGCGATCCGACACTGCTCTTCACAGAGAACGACACCAATCTCCGTCGCCTCCATGGAGTCGAGACCCCAGCGGCATTCGTCAAGGACGGCTTTCACGAGTACGTCGTCCATGGGCAGATCGGCGCCGTGAACCCCGCCCGGGAAGGCACGAAGACGGCTGCCCACTACCGGATGATCCTGGGGCCCGGGGAGAGCGCCATCGTCCGGCTGCGGCTTACGGACCGCGAGCTCCGAGAGTCGCCATTCGGGAAACGCTTCGACACCCAGATCGCGCAGCGCGCACAAGAGGCGGAGGAATTCTACGCCACGGTGATTCCCGAGAAGCTGTCCGGCGACGCCAGGGGCGTGATGCGGCAGGCGCTGGCCGGGATGCTCTGGTCGAAGCAGTGGTACCACTACGACGTCCGTCGCTGGGTCGAAGGTGACCCCACCCAGCCGCCGCCGCCATCGGAACGGCAGCACGGGCGCAATCGCGAGTGGACACACCTCTACAACGACGACATCATTTCGATGCCCGACAAGTGGGAGTACCCCTGGTACGCCGCCTGGGACCTGGCCTTCCACACGATCACGCTGGCCCTGGTGGACCCGGAGTTCGCGAAGGGACAGCTGACCCTCTTCCTGCGCGAGTGGTACATGCACCCGAACGGCCAGATCCCGGCCTACGAGTGGGCGCTCGGCGACGTCAACCCGCCGGTGCACGCCTGGGCCGTGTGGCGCGTCTACAAGATCGATGGAAAGCGGACTGGGCGACCCGATCGGCAATTCCTCGAGAGCGCGTTCCACAAGCTCCTCTTGAACTTCAACTGGTGGGTCAATCGAAAAGACGCCGAAGGCATGAACGTCTTCCAGGGCGGCTTTCTCGGCCTCGACAACATCGGCGTCTTCGACCGGTCGGCGCCCCTGCCGACGGGGGGCCACATCGAGCAATCGGACGGGACGAGCTGGATGGCGATGTTCTGCCTCAACATGCTGGCGATCGCCCTGGAGCTGGCGCGTGAGAATCCCGCCTACGAGGGCGTCGCCTCAAAGTTCTTCGAGCACTTCGTCCAGATTGCCCACGCCATGGACAACCGGGGAGGCTCGAAGATGAGCCTCTGGGACGACGCGGACGGCTTCTTCTATGACGTTCTCCATCTCCCCAGCGGTGAGCGCCAGTACATGAAGGTACGTTCCCTGGTCGGCCTCATCCCGTTGCTCGCAGTGGAGACCCTGGAGCCTGATGTCGTCGACCAGCTCCCCGGCTTCAAGCGTCGCCTGGAGTGGTTCGTCCGGAACCGCCCGGAGTTCCACGAGCACCTGGAGACGATGGATCATCCCGGCGGCGGGGTGCGCCGGCTCCTGTCCATCGTGGGCCGCGAGGAGCTGCCTCGCGTCTTGCGGCTGATGCTCGACGATCGCGAGTTTCTCTCGCCTTACGGGATCCGCGCCGTCTCACAGTTCCACCGGGACCATCCTTACAGGTTCGTCATCGATGGCAACGAACACCGCGTCGACTACGAACCGGCAGAATCGAGCACGAGCCTCTTCGGCGGAAATTCCAACTGGCGCGGACCGATCTGGTTTCCCATCAACTACCTGCTGATCGAGGCCCTTCAGAAGTTCGACCACTTCTATGGTCCCAGCCTTCAGGTCGAGTGCCCGACCGGATCGGGTCAACGCTCGACCCTCTGGGACGTAGCGGCTGAGCTCGCCCGACGCCTGACCCGTATTTTCCTGCGCGGGCCGGATGGCCGACGGCCGGTCCACGGAGGCGTCGCCAAGTTCCAGACCGACCCTCACTGGCGAGATCTCGTCTGGTTGTACGAATACTTCCACGGCGATAACGGCGCCGGCATCGGCGCGAGCCATCAGACTGGCTGGACGGGACTCGTGGCGAAGCTGCTGCAACAGAGCGGCGGCTAGCCCGGCCAGCGCGAATCAGTTGACCTTGGAATCGGGGCGATGAGGATCGACGTCGGGACAAGGGTGGGCGATCGTCCGGACGCGGCGGCAGCCTTCTCTATGCCTCGATCGTCCGCGCTCACCCTCGTGCTCCAGCACTGGCCCGAATACCTGATCGAGGCGATCGGCCTTGGGCTCTTCATGCTTTCGGCTTGCCTGTTCGTCGCGTTGCTAGAGCACCCGAACTCGCCGCTCCGGCAGGCGATGACGGATCCGTTTTTGCGGCGGATTCCGATGGGGCTCGCGATGGGGCTGACCGCCGTGGGGCTCATTTACTCGCCCTGGGGACAACGGTCAGGTGCTCATCTCAATCCGTCGGTCACCCTGACTTTCTGGCGCCTGGGCAAGGTCAATCACTGGGACGCCTTCTTCTACGTGTCCGCCCAGTTCGTCGGCGCCATCGTAGGCGTCGGCGTCGCCGCAACGATGCTTGACACGTGGCTCGCGCATCCCGCGGTGAGCTATGCGGCCACAGTTCCGGGGCCGGATGGCGCCGGAGTGGCGTTCGTCGCGGAGTTTTTCATTTCATTCCTTCTCATGATAGTGGTCCTGACCGTCTCCAACCGGCCCGGACTCAACCGGTTCACCGGGCTGTGTGCGGGCGCGCTCGTCGCGAGCTACATCGTCTTCGAAGCGCCCCTGTCGGGGATGAGCATGAACGCCGCTCGCACCGCGGGCTCGGCCGTGTACGCCCAGGTGTGGACGGCGCTCTGGATCTACTTCACCGCGCCGCTCCTCGGCATGCTCGCGGCGGCCCAGTCATACGTGGCCACCCGAGGAATGCAGAAGGTCCTTTGCGCCAAGCTCCACCACGACAATTCGCAGCGCTGCATTTTCCGGTGCAGTTACGGCGCCCGCGCACACTGAAGCGCGAGGCCTGGAGGTAAGGCGATGCCGACAACACTACAGACCCACACGCCGATGACCGAGTCCCTTCGAAACGGCCAGGAGACGCCGAGAAGGGAGCAAGGCCGCGCTGATTGGTTCGGGGCGATCGCGCCGCTCTGGCCTCTCGCGCTGGCGCGGATTCTCTACGGCTACCTCTGGTGGCAACAATCGGGGTGGAAGGTGCCGTCGGACGACTTCGGCCGGAAGTCCGGTGGCGGGCTCTGGTACTGGGTCCAGCAGCAGATCCAATATCCCACCGTGGCCGCCCACAAGGCCTTCCTGGTCAACGTCATGATCCCGCACTGGACCTTCTTCGGATGGATGGCGCTGATCACCGAGACCTTCATCGGCGCGACACTGATCCTCGGGCTCGGCACGCGGCTCGGCTCGGTCGTGGCGATCGGTATGGCCGCCAACATCACGATCGGCATCCTGAGCGTGCCACACGAGTGGGGCTGGACCTACACGAT
>Ga0137403_10003715_pt1 | contig 18254 bp, 18 predicted proteins | sample CZOMad2_1_16fung_FD_122057 | JGI IMG/M metagenome (GOLD analysis project Ga0137403, IMG submission 122057) | Vadose zone soil fungal communities from Angelo Coast Range Reserve, California, USA - CZOMad2_1_16fungal (Hybrid Assembly) | ecosystem: Environmental > Terrestrial > Soil > Vadose zone...
GCGGTTCTGCGCGTAGACCTGCGCCTTGCCTTCCTTGATCAGGTTGAACGCGGCCGGCTCGTTCTCGGCCTGCACGACCTGAGCCTGCTTCAATTCGCGCTGCAGGTAGAGCGTCGTCGCAGCGCCGCGCGCCGCGGCGATGTTCACGCCGGCTTTGTCGGCCTCGGGCACGCTCCCGATCGTCGAGCCCGGCGCGACGAGGAAAGTGAGATCGACGACGATGTGCGGCGGTGCGAAGTCCACGACGCTGCGCCGCGCCGGATCGAAGGCGACCACCGCGACATCCCATTCGCCGGTCTTCGCATCCTCGACGAGCTTCGCGATCGCGGTGTACTCGATGATCTTCGCGGGAACGCCCGCGCGCGCCGCGAGCGCCCGTCCCATCGTCACCGTCGTTCCGGTCACTTCCCCGCTCGCCTTGTCGCGTGTGCCGAGCACGGGGTTGCCGGTGAAGACCGCGACGCGCAGCGTTCCCGTCGGGGCAAGCTCGGCTCTCACCCCCGGCGCGGACCCCTGGGGCGTGACCGCGCAGGCCGAGAGAAATACCGCCAATGCGGCGACGGGTATGGCGAACAGCAATTCGGTCTTTCTCACGTGAATCTCCTCCATATTTTCCGTCGGTCCGCTTCATGACGCCGGCATGGCGATCTGGATAGTCTGCGCCCCGCGGTGTTATATTGTATCGAGCCAGGGGAGTCATCGCTTTGAAGAAGGAGATGGAAATGAACGGAAGGAGATTGCATGCTGCAGGCGCCGTGGTCGCTGCGGCATTCATGGCGGGCGGCTGCGTCAGCCAGGGCACCTACGACAAGCTGGAGGAGGACAAGAACCAGGAAATCGGCGCATTGCAAAAGCAGCGCGGCGGGCTCCAGGACCAGGTGCAGGCCCTGCAGGCGCAGCGCTCGGGGCTCGAGCAGCAGAAGACGTCGCTCGAGCAGCAGCAGGCGGATTTGCGCAAACAGGTCGACGCGCTCGAGCAGCAGAAGGCTCAATTGCTGACCGCCAGCCAGCAGACTCTGTCGCAATACGACTCGCTGGTGCGCAACCTCACCGAGGAGGTGAAGAAAGGCGAGCTGCAGGTGCGGCAGTACAAGGACATGCTCACGGTCGACGTCGCCGAGCAGCTGTTCTTCGATTCCGGCAAGGCAAACCTCAAGGACACCGGCAAGGCGGTCCTGAAAAAGGTCGGCGAAGCGCTGAAAGGGTACGAGGACAAGGTCATCCGCATCGTCGGCCATACCGACAACGTGCCGATCAGCAAGGCTGCGCAGAAGGTCTTTCCCTCCAACTGGGAGCTGTCGGTCGCGCGCGCGACGACCGTCGTGCGCTACTTGCAGGAAGTGGGCATTCCCCCCGAGCGCATGATCGCCTCGGGCCGCGCCGAATACCAGCCGATCGCCGAGAACGAGACCCCCGACGGGCGCAAGAAAAACCGCCGTATCGAGATCACGCTCGTCGATCGGAACGCGGCGCAGGAGGCGATTCCCGCGCGGCAGTGACCCGCGCTCGCGCGGGTGGGCTCACCACTCGCGGTACACGAAACCGAGGCCGAGCGTGCGCTGGCGGAAGTTGTAGTCGATCAGGCTCTCGCCATAACCCGAGGTCATCTGGATGTAGCCCCGCGCCGGGCCGAACAGCGGGGACGTCGTGAAGTCCAGTTGCAGGAAGCCGCGGCTCGGATGGCTCCTGAGCGTGTGGCGGGCGAGCAGCGAAACGGCGTAATCCCCACCCAGGTCCCATCGGACGAGGGCGTCGCCGCGTCCGATGTAATCCTTGATGTCCGGGTTGTCGTCGCGCTCGGATTTTTCCGGGATGCGCTGCCATGCGCGTGCGAGAACGGAAACCCGGTACCATTCCCAGCCGCCTTGCGCGTAGATTCGGTTCCAGCCCCGCGATTCGGGCAGCGAGCTGCCGTTCGACTGGTGCACGAGTCCGATATTGAGCAGCTTCCAGCCGTCTCCCCTGTTCGAGGTGCCGAGCGTCAGGATCGCCTCCGGCTCGTAGTTCGTCTCGCGGAAAGGCCGCGAAATGCTCGGCGTGTACACCTGCCAGTGCGACTGCTGCGTATAGGCGAACCAGAGACGGGCGCTGCTCAGGCCGAGGAAGTCTCCGCCGAAATCACCGCGCGAAACGAGCTCCGCCTTGAAGCTCAGCTGAAATTTCATTTCGTGCGCATTCCAGCCGAGCGGAGAAGCGACGCTGCGGCCGGGCGCGGGGCTGGCCGGACTCTCGTTGACGTCGCTCGTCCAGCGGTCGAGCAGAATGTAGACCGGGCGGTGCGGCTGCACCTGGTCGATGCCGATGCGCTCCTGGCCTGGACCGAGCTTCCACAGGTTGGATAGGTAAGAGCCGGGGCCGCCCTTCTCCCGTGACGCCGAGTCGAAGCAATCGAGACGCGCCTCCCGATCGGGGATCTCGCGGCACTTGTCCAACGCCGTACCCGCGCCGAATGCCGGTGCGAGGACCGCCGACATCGCAACCAGAAGGAATACCGACTCTCGCCTCATCTTGCCGATACCGACCGGCTCTTCTACCCACCCAGCGGTTTCTGCTCCGCCGCGAGCGCGTAATACTCCCAGGCGCGCTCCACCACCCTCGGGCTGATCTGGTCGCTCACGCTCGCGGCTTCCTCGCGGCTGTAGACGCGGAGGCGCGCGGCGTCCCCGCCCGCGGATGCGAGCATGCGCAGCTGCAGCTGCGCGCTCTCCTCCAGCATGCACGCCGCGACGGTGGCAGCGCGCACGTCGCGGAGCGCGGTGGTGATGCCGTGGCCGCGCATCATGACGGCCAGCCCCGAGCCGAGCTTGCGCGCGAGCAGATCGCCCAGCTCGCGCGAGCGGATGAGACCGATGCGCTCGTACTCGGGCACACCCGAAAAAAACGCACCGCCCTGGTTGTGCACGACGCGATGCGGCTGCCCGATCTGCGTGAGGCAGACGCAGCCCGGCGGATGCGCGTGCACCACTCCTCCCACGTCGGGACGCGCCGCGTAGACGCGCGCGTGGATCCAGAGCTCGCTGTTCGGCGTCCCCTTGCCCGAGAGGATCTTGCCCTCGGTGTCCAGAACCAGGAGCGTGCTCGCGCTGGCGAGGCCGGGGCTGCGCCGCGTGGGCATCAAGAAAGTGTTCGTGCCCGGGACGCGGGCGCTCGCGTGCCCGAAAGCGTCGGATAGGCCGAAACGCTCGATGATGCGGTTGGCGAGCGCCACGTCGCGCTTGAGCGTCGATTGGGCGCCGCGACGGCTCTTCGCACTACTCACGCGCCCCCCCGCTCCGCAGCGCGAGCAGCGCTTCAGCGACGATCGCCGCGTCCTTTTCGCGTCCGGTGAGTTCGTAGATCGAAGCCCCGGGTGCGAGGGCGCGCTCGAGCCACTGGACTGCACGGACCTTTCCGAAAAACCAGGCGCTCCGGTAAACCTCCGCGGTCGCGAGAATCGTCCACGGCAGCTCGTAGTAGCGCGTCTCGTCCCGGTAAGACCGCTTGCCGACCTGTACCTTCCTCGCCGGGGCTTCGCCGCCGAGCGCGGCGGGCGCTTGCGCCGGAAGCTCGCGCATCCAGTCGCGGTCGAGCGAGCCCAGCCATGAGGCGCCCACGCGATGCAGCGCGAAAAGCGCGAAACCCGATATCGCCAGGGATTCTTCCCTGGCCTCGGACCACGCCGGGTAGTCGGCCCAGCGCGCCCGGCCGGGAGCGGCGCGGCTCTTCAGCCAGTCCGCGCCGCGCTGCACCGCGGCGGCAAGCCGCTTCTTCTGCTCGCCGTCGGCTTGGAGAGCCGATTGCCCGTGCAGCGCGAGAATCGCGGCTGCGGTCGCGTAGCTCGAGGCGAACTTTCCCTGCTGCGCGCCCGCGAACAGCGGCCACCCTCCGTCCGCGCCCTGGGTCGAGAGGAGAAACTGGAGCTCGCTCTTGTGGGCCGGGATCCCGTACTGCGCAAAGGTCCACAGCGCCCACGAAGTGACGCCGATGTGATCGGGATACTTTCCTTGGGGAAATCGGCGCCAGCAGGCGCACTCGGGTCCGGCGACGGAGCGGAAGTACTGCTCGACCAGTTTGACGTCGATCCGGCCCGCGTAGCCCGGATCGTTTTCCCCGAGCGCGACGAGGGTCCGCGCGGAGGTCCAGGCCTCGCCGGCGAGCTTCTTGTCCAGGCGCGTGTCGAGCGCCGCGGCAAGCTGTTTCGCTTTCTCGCCGGCGGCTCGGCGCGTTTCGTCCGGAAGCGGCACGACCCGATTCGAGGTGAATATCACGCGGCCATAGCGCCCGGCGGTTTCTGGAAAAATCGCCGCGAAGCCGACCCCCAGCACGAGAACGACCGCAAAGGCCGCCGTACCGAGCTTGCGCCCCTCGCTTTGACAGACCCAGGTTTCGACGCCTTCCAGTCGCTTCGCCGCGCGCGGGCTCACCTTGCCTACCTGAACGATCCCCCGGTGCAACCAGCTCCAGGCCGCATCGACCGCTTTGACGGCGTGCCGGCGCAGCCCGTTCGCGTAGGGGCGCAGCTTGTCGACGTAGGCAAGCAACTTGTCGAGGTAGGGGCGCAGCTTGTCGACGTAAGCAAGCAACTTGTCGAAGTAGGGGCGCAGTCTGGCGGTGTAGGACCTCATCGCGCGAGCGGTGGCCCGCATTTTTTTCGCACCCACGCTGTCGGCCCACATGGCTTCAGACACCGATGAGGAGCTTGCCGACCGTGCCGCCGCTTTCCTGCACCTGGTGTGCTTTGGCCGTTTCATCGAGCTTGAAGATGCCTGCGACGTGCGGGCGGTAACGCCCCGCCTCGATCGCCGCGTTCAGGTCGCGCGCCGCCGCCCGGTGCGCTTCGCGGGGCATCACGTACACGAGGATGAAGTGCACGCTGATTCCCTGCCGCATCATAGCCGTGAACGGGATTCGCGGCGCGCTGTCGGGCGGACCGGAGGAGTAGGTAGCGATCACTCCGTTGGCCTTCAGCGCCGCGCGGTTGAGCTCCAGGTTCGCCTCGAAGGCGACTTCCACCACGCGGTCCACGCCCTGCCCTCGCGTGAACGCCTTGATTTTCGCCGCGGCGTCCTCCGTTTTTCGGTTGACGACGAGATCGGCGCCCGCCTCGCGCGCGATTTTCTCCTGGTCGGGCCGGCTCACGGTGGTGACCACCCGCGCTCCACCCCATTTCGCGAGCTGGATCGCCGCGTGGCCGACCGCCCCGCCGCCGCCCGCGACGAGCACGGTCTGTCCCTGGATCCCTCCCTCCTGGAAAAGGCAGCGGTGCGCGGTCATCCCGGCGATGCCGAGGCAGGCTCCCGTTTCGAAACTCGCGCCCTCGGGCAGCTCGACTGCGTTTTCCCCGGGAATCGTGACGTACTCCGCGGCCGTGCCAAAGGCGCGGCCGCGCTGTGCTTCGTAGACCCAGACGCGCTCGCCGCCTCTTGCCTGCGGCACGCCCGCACCGACCCTGTCAATGACGCCCGCGCCGTCCTGGTGCGGGATCACGCGCGGAAACGGCATCTCCATGTTGCCGTCCCAGCCGCCGCGCAATTTGGTGTCGGTCGGATTGATCCCGGAAAAATGGATCTTCACGCGCACTTCGCCCGGTCCCGGTTGCGGGTCGGGCACGTCGCCCGTCACCAGGACTTTCGGCGCGGGTCCCTTGCGCTCGTAGTACACAGCCCTCACGCGTGCTCCTTCTTCGCATCCGGCCGCTTGTGGCGGAAGCCGCGCTCGAAATGCCCGCGGCCTTCGAGATCGCCCTGCTCGAAGATCCAGGTGTAGCCGCCCTTCGGATTGGAGAGGATCTCCCAGGCGTTGTCGTCGGCGTCCCAGAAAAGAAAACTGTAAGTACCGTGGCGGGCCGAGGGCTTGTCGATGTCGTGCAGGCCCCATTTCGCCGCCTGAGATTGGCACGCGCGCCAGGCTTCGTCCACGTCGGCGTCGGTGTCGACGTCCAGCCCGTTGTGATAGACGCGCGGCATGCGCTCTTTTTTCTTGGTATAGACGACGGCGTACACGTGGTTGCCGCCCAGGCGGATCATGAGCGACACCGGGCTGGTGCGCACCACCTCCAGCCCTAGGAACTCCTCGTAGAAGCGGCGCGTCGCCTCGAGATCCTTCGAGCCGAGCGTGCCGTGCGAAATGAATTTCGTCTTGATCACGGACTGAGTCATAGCCCTACTCCAGTTTGATCCCCGATTCGCGGATGACCTGCCCCCACATCCGATGGTCGGCGCGCACGCGCTCGGCAAACGCCGGAGCCGGGCCGCCGAGCGGCTCGGCTCCGACCTCGAGGAGCCGCTCTCTCGCCTTGGGCTCCTCGATCGCCGCCTGGAGCTTCGCGTTGAGCAGGCGCACGATTTCGAGGCCGGTGTCTTTCGGCGCGAAGATGCCGAACCAGGCGCTCATCTCCCAGCCCGGCAGTCCCGCCTCCGCGGAGGTCGGCACGCCGGGCAGCCCGGCCAGGCGCCGCTTCGATCCGGCTGCCAGAGGGCGCAGCGCGCCGCTCTTGAGGTACGGCCGCGCCGAGCCGTAGCTCATCGACATGATCTGCAGGCGGCCCGAGATCAGATCGGGGAGCGCCGGCCCCACGCCCTTGTACGGGACGTGCACCAGCTGCAGACTCGCGAGGCGCGCGAATTGATCGGCGGCAAGGTGCGGCGGACTGCCGGTTCCCGCCGAGCCGTAGTAGACCTTGCCGGGATTCGATCTGGCGTACGCGATGAAGTCCGCGAGGTCCTTCACGGCGAGCGAGCTCGGCACGACCAGGATATGCGGCGCCTCGGCGAGGTTGAACACCGGGACGAGATCGACCAGCGGATCGAACGCGAGCGAATGCTCGAGGAAGGGTTTGATGACGAGGTTCCCGCCCGCGCAGATCATCAGGGTGTAGCCGTCTGCGGGCGATTTCACGACGAATTCGATGGCGACGTTGCCCGATGCGCCGGCCTTGTTCTCCACCACGACCTGCCGGCCCAGTTGCCGCGCGAGCCCCTCGGCGGCGATGCGCCCGAGGATATCGGTGAGCCCGCCCGGGGAAGTGTCGACGACCATCCGGATCGCGCGGTTCGGATACGCGCTCTGTGCCGACACGAACGCGGCGAAAAGACCGAGAAGGATTCCGGCGGCGAGCTTGAGCGTTCTCACTTCCCTCCTAGTCCCGTTCGAGAATCGTCGCGGAGATCAGCCTGCTTTCGATTTTCCTGCCGTTGCTCGCGACCTGGGCGATCGCTTGGGCGCGCTCGATGATCTCCGCGTTCTTCACCGTTCCGCTGAGTACCACTACGCCCTCCCGGGTCGTGACCTCGATCCCCGCGCCCCCGATGCTCGCCTTCTCATCCTGCATCTCGACCCTGGAGCCCGGCGGCGCGAGCTCGCGCAGCGCATCGGCGACATAGGCGGTGATGGTCTTGTCGTCGGCGTCCGCTGCCAGCGTCGCCGGCGCAGCCTCCGGTTGCAGTCCGGGCTTGAGCCCGGCCCGGGCGACCATGTAGTCCACCGCGGACATGACCTCGTCGGCCGACAGATCGCGGAACCCTCCCCTCGGCATCATCGCCGTGTTCGGCTTGCCCTTCAGGGCGACCTCGTAGAGGGCGAGCTTGCCGCGCGCCGCGCGCGGCTCCCAGTCGACCCGGTTGCCGATTTTCGGCGCTCCCCCCGCGCCTCCCTCGTGGCAGAGGCTGCACCTGGCTTTGACCACCGCCTCGCCGGTGTCGGCGATTGCGTTGAGAGAGAGACAGGCGGTTCCGATGAGCACCGCGCGGGACGATTTCATCGCGTTCTTGTTCGGGACGTCGATCGCCAGTCTACGCCATTGCCGCGTCGCGGGTCGGCGACCCGCTAGCGTTCGGCCCGAACGGCAACTTCCATCTCGCCGATCCGCTCGATGCTGCCTCGCAGGCGATCGCCGTCGGCGAGTTTCGAGACGCCCGCCGGCGTGCCCGTCGTGATGAGGACGCCGGGCTTGAGCGTCATCACCTCCGAGAGAAAGCGGATGTGCTCGCGCAGAGCGCAGATCATGTCTGCCGTGTGCGCGCTCATCGCGAGCTTGCCGTTCTGCTCGACGCGGATCGCGAGGTTCTGCGGATCGTCGATCTCGTCGCGCGTGACGATCCATGGGCCCAATCCGGTGAAGGTATCGAAGCCTTTCCTGATGTTGCGCGTGTTCTGCCTGCCCCGCCCCCAGGGATCGCGCTGGCTGAAGTCCCAGCAAATGGTGTAGCCGAACACGTGGTCGAGCGCCTGCTCTTCGCTCACGTGGCGTGCCGTTTTTCCGATCACGGCGCACAGCTCGCACTCGAAATCCACGTCCCTGGATATCTTCGGAAGGACCACGGTGTCGCCCGGGCCGATGATGGAGGACACGGGTTTGAGAAAAAACTCCGCCATCAGCTCGTCCTTGGAGAGGCTCGAGCGGTCGGAGGACCCCATTTTTTCCCGCATCTCCGCCTGGTGCGCCTTGTAGTTCGCCGCGGCGGCCCAGATCGCGGGTGGGTTGAGAATCGGCGCAAGCAGTTTCGCCTGCGCGAGCGGCAGGGACGACCCCGACTGCACGGCGAAGCGTGCGCACTTCATCGCCGCGGGCTCGTTCGCGAGGCGCTCGATCACTTCGAGCATGCTGTGGCCCGGTTTCAGGTGGCCCGCCTGCATCAGCGCATCGCCGATCGGATAGAGCTTTTCCCCGAATACGGCCCCCGCGAGGCCCTCGTTGTAATGGCAGATCTTCATCGCTTCTCCCTTCGATTCCGGAAACAGCCTCAGTCGAGTTTCACGCCCGAGGCCCTGACGACCCGTTCCCACGAACGATAGTCCGAGCGCACCAGCTCGGCAAACGCCTCCACCGACCCGCCGAGAGGCTCGATGCCGGAGTCGAGCAGGCGTTGCCTCGCCGTCGGATCGTCGATCACCGCCTGCATTTTCGAATTGACGAGCCTCACGATCCCGGAGCCGGTGCCTCTGGGCGCGAAAATTCCGAACCATGTGGTCATCTCGTAGCCGGGGAGCCCCGCCTCGGCGGAGGTCGGCACCCCGGGCAAAGCCGCAAGGCGCGTCTTGGAGGCCGCCGCGAGCGCCTTGAGCGCGCCGCTCTTCAGGTGCGCCTGCACCGGCCCCAAGCCCACCGAGAGCATCTGCACGCGGCCGGCGACGAGATCGGCGAGCGCCGGCCCCGTGCCTTTGTATGGAACGTGCACCATCTGCAGTCCCGCGAGCCGCGCGAAGTGATCGGCGGCCAGATGCGTGGTGCTTCCGGGTCCGGCCGACGCGTAGTTCATCGTTCCCGGATTCGCCTTGGCGAGCGCGATGAAATCGCGCAGGTCCTTCACCGGGAGCACGCCGGGCACGACCAGCAGCTGCGGAGCGCCGGCGACGTTGAAGACCGGAACGATGTCGTTGAGAGGATCGAACGGGAGCGAGCCGTAGAGAAACGGCGTGATCACGACGTTTCCGCCGGCGACGAGCAGAAGCGTGTAGCCGTCGGGCGCCGATTTCGCCACGTGCTCGATCGCGAGATTGCCGGTCGCGCCCGCCTTGTTCTCGACCACGACCTGCGCTCCGAGCCGGGCGCTGAGGCCTTCGGCGGACATGCGCGCGAGATAGTCGGTGATGCCGCCGGGGGCGGTGCCCGCCACCAGGCGGATCGTCCTCGCGGGATATCCCGGCGATTGCGCGAGGGCGGCGCCGAGACAGAGCGCGCCGGCAAGCAGCACTGCCGGCCGGACTAAGCCGATCGGATCATCTTTCATGGCACGGCGGAACGGTTTGCCGGCAACGGTAGCACAGGTTTTCGCGTCCCGGACGGTTGGCTCCGGTTGAACTTCCCGCGTACCGCGAGTAGCATGGATCGCACAGCGTGATACTCCAAGCGCGACAAGGGAGACTTCTCCGTCACTTTGATGCGAAAGGAGTCTTTATGTGCTACGAGTTCGACGAGATGGTCCGGAAAGCGCGCGCGGCCGAGGAAGCGCGCAGAAAAAAGCTGGCTGACGACCGCAAAGACAAACTCTCCGCGCCCGCGAAGCCCGTCGCCCCCCAAGAGAAGGCCCGGGAACCCGTTCCGGCCTGAAGTCGCCGCCGTTCCACAAGAACCCCGTCGTCCCGGTTAAGGCGGCGGGTTCTTGTCGTTAGTGAGCCGCGACGCTGGTGACGGTTTCCCGGATGAAGTGAAGCAGATCCTCTTCCGCAAGCGCCGGACGGCACAGCCAGCCCTGGAACTCGTCGCAGCCCTCTTCGCGCAGCACGTCGAACTGTTCCTTCAACTCGACGCCTTCGGCAATCACGTTCATGCCTAGGCTGTGCGCCATGGCGATGACCGCTCGCGTAATGGCCACGTCGTCGCTCGAGTGCGCGAGGTCGCGCACGAAGCTCCTGTCCACCTTCAGGTTGTTGATCGGGAAGCGCTTCAGATATCCGAGCGAGGAATATCCGGTGCCGAAGTCATCGATGGCGAGACGAACACCCATCCGGCGCAGGGCCTCCAGTTTCATCACCACTTTGTCCGGGTCCTGCATCACCACGCTCTCGGTGATCTCCAGTTCCAGATACTTCGGATCGAATCCGGTGGATTTCAGGATCGCGGCGAGCTGGGGCACGAGATCCTGCTGGCGAAACTGAGTCGCTGACAGGTTGACGGCGATCGGAAATCGCGGCAGGTCGAGGCTTTGCCAAGCCTTGCCGCGTTCGCACACCTCGCGCAGCGTCCACAGACCGATCGGCACGATCAGTCCGGTTGCCTCCGCAAGCGGTATGAATCTATCCGGCGGTATGAGCCCGCGCTCCGGATGCTGCCAGCGCAGCAGCGCCTCGACGCCGGTGATGGTGCCGGTGGTGATGTCGATCTTGGGCTGGTAGTGGATGCGAAACTCGCCGCGCTCGAGTCCGTGCCGCAGTCCGGCTTCCAGCGCGAGCTTCTCCAAAGTGTAGGTGTGGATTTCCGACGAATAGAAGCAATAGTTGTTGCGGCCCATTTCCTTGGCGCGGTACATGGCGATGTCGGCGTTGGCGAACAGCGTCTTCGCATCGCGCCCGTCCGCCGGGGCCGTGCAGATCCCGATACTCACCGACAAGCCGATCTCGCGGCCGTCGATCGAGCCGAGGTCGGCCACGGAGGCGAGCAACTTGCGTGCGATCTCCGTCAAATTGGAACCCTCGCCGAACTCCTCCAGCAGGACCACGAATTCGTCGCCGCCCAGGCGCGCGAGGATATCGCTCTCGCGCACGCAACCGAGCAACCGCTTGGCGGTTTCCTGGAGCACCCGGTCGCCGAACTGGTGGCCGAGGGTGTCGTTGATCACCTTGAAACGGTCGAGGTCCAGCACGAAAAGCGCCGCCGGCCGCCGGTGCCGCTCGACTCTGGCAAGTGCGTGGTGGAGTTCCTCGTTGAACAGAACGCGGTTGGACAGGCCGGTAAGATGGTCGTGCGTGGCAATCTGCCGCACCGAAGCGAGCGCCTCGCTCAGCTCATCGTTGCTGCGGCGCAATCGCGCCCGCAATTCGCTGATCCTGCCCCCGACCACGCCGAAAAAGGGAAGAAAGGCCGCCATCCCCGCCCACTGGAACCACTCGACGTAGACGTTGACAGTTTCCGGCTTGAAATACATCAGCAGGTTGATCACGAGCGCGTAGCCGGCGAGAATCATCAGGGTAATCCGGACGAATTCGCGAGTGTCGAATCGGAAAGCGCCGAACAGGAGCACGACCAGGCACATGATGAGCGCGAACGCGCGACCCTGGTTGAAGCAGTACGCCGCCACCAACAGGACACCGTTGGCGATGAGGATCTGCTGCCAGATCAGGCTGGGATCGCGAAAGCGCAGATTGAGGCCGGTGCGGAACACGAGAAACAACCCCGCCGTGATGACCGCCATGGCGACGCAAAGGGCGATGACCTGAGGGAGCATGACCAGGCCGAATGCGTTGGCGAGCAGCAGCAAAGGAACCGAGATCGCGTAGGTTACGGACGTAAGCAGGAACTGGCGCACCCGCGCTGCCTGGTCGGAGTCCCGTTCGGGGGTGAATAGCCTCTGGGTCTTGATCATGGCTGGTTGGAGCTCAAAGTGCCGCGTGAGGGGAACCCCGACTTGATCGGGGGCCGGCTCCCGGTCATTGCGGCTCCCGCCATGCTGGCCTGAATCCCTCTTTTTGCGAATGTCTGGCGATTCTAACGTACCGGGCCTCGGGAGAGGCAATCGTGTTTGACTGCCGCGTCCCGATGCGGCACATTCCGCCCATGCGCCTGGGCTACTTCACGATGCCGCTGCATCCGCCGCACCGCGATCCGGCGCAAACGCTGCAGGAGGACCGCGACGCGGTGATTCTCGCGGACAATCTCGGTTTTCACGACGCTTTCGTCGGCGAGCACCTCACCGACCGCTGCGAGAACGTCACCAACAGCTTCATTTTCCTCGCCACGCTGATCGGCGAGACCAGGACGATCAAGCTCGCCAGCGGCACCTCCAACCTCTCGCAATCGCACCCGGTGGTGATCGCTGCGCAAGCGGCGATGTTCGACCACCTCGCGAAGGGACGCTTTATATTCGGAATCAGCCCGGGGGCGCTTTCCTCGGACGCGGAGGCGCTCGGCATCCTCGCCGAAGACCGCAACCGCATGTTCGCCGAGGCGATCGACGTGATCCTCGCCATCTGGGAGCGCGATCCGCCTTACGACATCGATCTGCCGGGAAACCGCTACAAGGTCACGACGGCAAAGAGCCACGTCCCGGAAATCGGCCGCGGCGTGATGTACAAGCCCTACCAGAAGCCGCGTCCCGAGATCGTCGGCACGGTGGTGGCGCCCCATTCCAAGGGCGTGATCGCCATGGGCGAGCGCGACTTCCATCCGTTGTCGGCGAACTTTCTGCTCCCGCACTGGCTGCCCAGCCACTGGGAGAACTACGCCGAGGGCAAGCGCCGCGCCCGAAAGACGCCCGACCCCGCGGATTGGCGCATCGCCCGCACCATCTTCGTCGCCGACGACGCCGGGGTCGCCCGGCGCTACGCGCGCGAGGATGCCGCCAGCCCCTACCGTTTCTACTGGAAGCAGCTGCGCGAGAAGATGATGCGCGCCAAGCGCCACGTCATCTTCAAGCTGCACGAGAACGAGGACGACGGCGCGGTGACGCTCGAGCGGCTGCTCGGCGAGCTCGTTCTCTGCGGAACGGTCGACGAGGTCGTCGACCAGCTGCTCGCGCTGCGCGAGCGCTCGGGCGACTTCGGCGAAATCGTCTACGCCGGGATGGATTGGGTCGATCCCAAGCTCGCCAGGCGATCCATGGAGCTGATGGCGAACGAAGTGATGCCGCGGGTCAACCGGGCGATCGGCGGCCCGGCCGCAAAGTCGCTGCGCGAGGCCGCGCGCATCTAAGGTCCCGTTCAGGAACAATTCTTGCGTCTTTCCGTCCCATGGGAAACCCCCGAACCGGGATTTGACGGCGCACCATGGCACTGCTGATGGACGACGAAAGCACGATACAGAAGAACATCGCCGAGAAGCTGATTGCGGCGTTGAAGACGGGCGGTTTCGTCCTCTATGCCCAGAAAATCCTGCGGCTCGCCGCCTCCGCCGGAAGCGAGCGGCCGTTCCAGGAGATCCTGGTGCGCTTTCGCGAGGAAGAGGAGAAGCTGCTCCCGCCCGGAACGTTCTTTCCCATGCTGCAGGAGTACCGGCTGCTGCCCTACGTCGACCGCTGGGTGGTGAGCCGCCTCGCGAGCTGGATCCAGGAATCCCGCGGCCGCGAGCGCGGCTGGACCGTGCCCACGAACGGCGTCAACCTTTCGGAGGACACGCTGCGCGAACCGAAATTCGCGGACTTCGTCGCGAACCACATCCAGAACGCGAAGCTGCCCGACGAGGTCTTCACTTTCGAGCTCGGCTGGGACACGGCTCTGCTGCACGCCGAGCAGCTGAAGCATATCCAGGCGCGCCTCGAGCCCCTCGGCTGCCGCTTCACCTTCGCCGGCTTCGACGGCAGCGCGGGCTCGTTCGAGTTCCTCAAGGTGCTCAGGCCCGATTTCGTGAAGCTCACCTACGGCATCGTGAAGGACGTCGACCGCGGTCTCGCGGCCTGCGAAAAGGTCGAAGCCATCAATCACAGGTGCCACGCCATGGGAATCAAGACAATCGCGGAATTCGTCGAGAGCCATGGAGTGCTCGATCAGCTGCGCCTGATCGAGGTGGATTTCGCGCAGGGCCTGATCATCGGCGGACCGCAAAAGCTCGCCTAGCGCCCGCGCGGGACCCGCGGGCTCCCGCGCCGCGCCCGGCGGGTCAGTCTTCGGCGCCCCCGGTCAGCGAATGGCTGCGGGGGCCACCGTCGAGCCCGAAGCGCCGTAGATCTTGAGCGGCTGCATGGTGAACGCGAACTCGTACACGCGCTTGGCCGCCAGCTCGTCGAGCTTCAGGTTCTCCAGGATGTGGATGCCGTTTACGGCCAGAAAGATCTGGTGCACCGGCAGGCTGAGGTCCTTGTCCGGGTTGGGCGCGACTTCCACCGGCCAGTTGTCGGAGCCGACGACCAGCGGATCCTGCTTCGCGAGCCATTCGGCCGCAGCCACGCCCACGCCCGGCGTCGTTTTCACGAAGCGCGCGTTATCCTTCCCGTAGAGCTTGCCCCAGCCGGTGTGGATGATGACGGCGTCTCCCGGCAGGATCTTCAGCTTCTGCCGCTCGAGCGCCTGCTGCAGATCGGCCACCGTGATCTCATAGGTGTCGCCCAGCATCTCCACGCCTTTGAGCGCCGCGATGTCGAGCATCACGCCGCGCGAGAAGAACGTGGGGGCATTCTGCACCCCGAGCTTGGTGAAGCCGGAGCGCGTTGCGATCTCGCTCGTCTTGAAGCAGTTGTAGTGTGAATCGCCGTGCGACTGATGCGCAAAGCCGTCGAACTGTGTGCCGACCTGGCCGATCTCGGAGGTCACCACTTCCTCGTTGCTGCCGCGCGTGTTCCTTCCGGGATTCATGAAGGTGCGCTTGGTGTGCATGTTGAAGATGCGCGTTCCGAAGAACGGCATGCCGGGGCCGAGGACGTGGCCGAGCTCGATCACCTCGCCGGTCTTGATGAGCCGCGCGCCGCGCAGCACGGTCTCCGGGTTCTTCATGTGATTGCCCGAGCCGCGTTCGTCGCCCGCACCCCACTTCGACGGGCAGCGCTGGCTTTCGGTGGGCAGGTTCCAGACTTGCGCGCCGGCTGCAAGAGGAATGGAAAGCAAGGCGACTGAGATTGCGATGCGCTTCATGGTTCTTCCCCTAGTTGAGAATTTCATACAAACGTTCGTCGTAGAGCGCGCCAGCCATCCCGGCGAGCTTGTCGCGGAACTCGCGCTGGTGCGCCGACATGCCGTTGGCGTCGAAAGCCTCGCGCGAACGCCATACCTCGAAGACGGTGAAGTGGTTGGGGCGATTGGTCTGCTGCACGATTTCGAAGCGGACGTTCCCGGCCGCCCCGCGGCTCGCATCGCCGAGCGTCTTGAGCGCGACGATGGCGTTGTCCTTCTGCGGCGGGATGACGTCGACGTGGGTCACGCCGTAGACGGCGCCGGACGCAAGCTCCATCGGGCCGACTGAAAGCGAGTTGTGGAAACGGTCGTCCGCCGGCGCGTTGCGCAGCGCGTTGAGTTTCTCGCGGAATTCCTTCGTTCCGGAAGCCGCCATATGCGCGTCCCACGCCGCCTTGTCCTTCCACGCCGCGGCCACGACGAACTGTCCCGGGCGCGCGACGCTCCGCACCACTACGGAGCGGAGGTTTCCGGCCGTTCCGCGGCTCGCGTCGCGATAGGTTTTCAGCAGCGAAGCGGCCTCGTCGCGGGCCACGGGCCTCGCCTCCACGTAGGTGACGACGTAGAGCGGGCTCACGTCGGCGGGAACGGCGGGCGGTGCGGCGGCGGGAGTTTGGGCGACGGAGCTCACGGTGTACAGGCACAACAGGGCCGGCAGGACGAGCGCGGCCCGATCGCGGAATGTCATGTTTTTCTCCCTTGTATGGTCATTATGAACTGTGTCAGTTGTAGAAGAACAGGGGCGAACCGAAGGTTCCGGGTGAGGTGGCCGAGTTGAGGCGCACTACGATGTCGCCGTCGGCGAGCACCAGGTCCGGATGGCCGTCGCCATCGATGTCCGCGATGGCCACGCCCATCGGCCCCCAGACGCCACGGTAGCTCACGGGGGGTAGGAGGACGCCGGGTGTTGCGGCAGCAGGCGCGGTCTGCAGGAAGACGGTCACGAAGCCCGGGTCGCCGGGGAGGCCCTCGCAGGCCACGGCGATATCCCGGTTGCCATCCCCGTTCAAGTCGCCCACGGCGAGGGCTGTGGGGCGGTCGCCCGTGGCGTAGTGGACCGGCGCGAGGAAGGTTCCCGCCGTGGCGCCCTGTATCAGCACGCTCAGCCCCTGGTTGCCGGGATTGACGGCTGCGCCGAAGTTGGCAGTGAGCAGGTCCGGCTTTCCGTCACCATCGAGGTCCGCCGCCTTGATGGCGACGGGCTGGACGCCGGTGGCGTAGTCCACGGCGGGGGCGATCACGCCGGCCGCAGTCTGGAGCAGCACGGAGACCGTGTCGGCGGTCGTGGCCACGGCGATGTCGGCGAAGCCGTTGCCATCGAGGTCCGCCACGGCCACGGCCTGGGGTTCACCACCGACGGTGTAGGTGACAGGGGATGCGAACTGCACCGCATTGGGAGTCGGCGGGGAGATCTGGTGGAAGACCATCACGCTGGGCGCCGGGGGAATCATACCGGCGCCGGCGTCAAAGCTGGCGGCCACCACGATATCCGTCAGACCATCACGATTCAGGTCGCCCACGGCCACATCCAAGGGGATCCGGCCAGGCGTGGAGAGGACGAGCGCGGGAAGGAAGAAACCCGGCCTGGCGGCATCCGCCAGACGCACGCTGACGGTATGGTCACCGGCATTCGCCACCACCAGATCAGGGCGTCCGTCGCCGTCGACATCCGCCGCCACGAAGTTGGCGGGATCTACACCCACGCCGAATCGGGTCGGCGGCAAGGCGAAGGTTCCATTCGGGTTTTGGAAACGCGTCGAAACGTAACCCTGGGTGGGTGTACCCCCTAGGTCGGTGGACACCATGCCGAGGATGTCGGGCTTTCCATTGGCGTCGAGGTCCGCCACGGCGATACCGTTGACCAGGTAGCCCGAGGCAGACCCGTAATTGTTGTTGTCATACTTCGAGCAGCCGACCAGGGCGAGAATTCCAATGGAGCCGAGGAGCAAGCGGATGTGGGTTTGCATGCGACCTCCTTGAAGCTGTGATGGTTCGGCCTCCCTTTCAGAATCGTCCGCATATTATCCGGCATCATCGAGACCCGGGCCAGAGCTTCGAGAGGGCCCGGGCGCCTTACGCGCGCCTTACACGCGACTTCCGCCGACCGCCGCGAGGGCGCCGGCGCGGCAGGATCGCGAGCGCCGCTCGCACGAGCCGCTTCGCGAGGCGGGCGGCGGCGCTGCGGATGTGATGTCGCAGCGGGACCGAGATCAGGCGATCGGCCGAGCGCAGCACGCGCCGGCTCTTGGCGAGGTCGAGCGCTTCGATCGCTTCGTCGAAGGCGAGCCAGCGGATCCTGCGCTTCTCGAGCGGCGTCGTGCGGCCGGCGTAGGCCATCAGAAAGTACGCGATGGAGATCCATTCCCCTTCCTGCTTCTGCTCGACGCGTCGCAGCCGCCGGATCGGCCGCGCGCGCACGCCCGCCTCCTCGGCGACCTCGCGCAGCGCGGTGACGGCAGCGGTCTCTCGTTTCTCGACATGCCCCTTCGGGAAAACCCAGCGGTCGCGTGTTCCGGCGGCCTCGACGAGGAGGTAGCGGGGCCCTTTGCGCGTCAGCCTGAAGACGACGGCTCCTCCGTGCGTCGAGCGGCTCAATGCGGCGGCTCCTCGGCCGCGCGCTGCGCTTCGTCCCAGAGAGGCTCGAGCTCGTCGGCGAGCGAGAACGCCTTGCGCAACGCGACGCGGCGGCCGCGGATCACCTTCACGGAGAGGCGCTCCCACGCGCGCCGCTCGGCTTTGGGCGCGCCGGCCATGGCTGTCTCGAGCATCACCGCCATCGAATCCGCGTCGTGGACATCGCCGAGCACGTCGTGGAATCGCGACGCGCTCCGGTACAGCCGCCGGATCTCCTTGCCGAGCATGCGCGAGAACGGCTCGATCGCGTAGCGCAGGCGCTTGTTCCCGATGCGCGCGCGGTGCAAGGACTCGGGCGTCGCCTCCCGCCGCGCGGCCTTCCAGCGCGCGCGTACGTCGAGCAGGCGCTCGCGCACCCGCTCGCGCGCGAACTCGTGGGTGGGCCG
>Ga0137403_10003717_pt1 | contig 18243 bp, 17 predicted proteins | sample CZOMad2_1_16fung_FD_122057 | JGI IMG/M metagenome (GOLD analysis project Ga0137403, IMG submission 122057) | Vadose zone soil fungal communities from Angelo Coast Range Reserve, California, USA - CZOMad2_1_16fungal (Hybrid Assembly) | ecosystem: Environmental > Terrestrial > Soil > Vadose zone...
GGGGGGAAACTCCATCTGCTCGATGGTGATGCGACGGTTTGTTTTGTGCCGGCGTGGCATGGATCGGGCGTGGCAAAGGACGAAATATCGCCGCCGGTTTATGCGGGAAACCCGAGCGGATTGGTCATCAGCATTCGCAATGGCCCGACGATTTATCATACCGGCGACACTGCATTCTTTTCCGACATCGCGAGGGTTTCCGATTACAACCAGATCGATGTCATGCTGGTATGCATTGGCGATCATTTCACCATGGGACCAATCCGTGCGGCGGATGCGGTGAAAGCGGTCAATCCGCGCAACGTCGTACCCATCCACTACGGGACGTTTCCGGTTTTGACTGGCACGCCCGAAGAATTTGCGCGCGAGCTGAAAAAGCGCGAGCTCAAAGCAGAACTGCGTGTCATGAAACCGGGCGAAACGATTTCGTTGCCGGATTGAATGCCGGTCGGCGTTCGAATCTGAAAGAACACAGTAAGGGAAGCCAGGGCAATGTTTGATTTCAGAAATGGAAAACCGCTGATGGATCGTCTCATTCCTGACGGTCTGTCGCACGCCGCGACTTCCTTTGTCGAATCGCTCAAAATCAATTCGATTACGGAAAAGGTGCGACGCGATCGGCAGGTGGTGATTAAACGCCGGAATGTTTACGGCGAACGTGGCGCCGATTTGATCAACTTTTACTTCCGCGCGGCCGGCATTCCGATTCGCTACCTGAGAGACGTGCGGGAATGGCGGAGATGGGAAGCGCGATGCTTTCAAATGTTCAACGGCGATCGCTTTCGCGCGACGGTAACGAACAACCGGACGGTGACGCTGGATAAATTACCGGGCGACAACCTGTGGGAGCACATGAACCGGGGAACGCTCACCCTGCGGATGTTGAAAGCAGCCGGCAGTGAATATCGGCGCGCGCATCATTTTAAGACCAAAGAGTTAGGAAATGGCTGGTCGCATGGCGATGCCTCGATGACCAATGTGATCTACGACGAGAAAGCGCATCGCGCCCGGCTGATCAATTTTGAGATTAGACACGAGAAATCGTTGCCTGCGAGCGCCCGCCATGCCGATGATTTGCTCGTTTTCCTGCTCGATATGGTGGGAAGAATTCTGAACCGGCAATGGCTGTCATTCGCGATTTGTTTTCTGCGCGCCTACAACGATGCCGCTGTCATCCGCGAATTAAAAAAACGTCTCGTCGTTCCGAGCGGCCTTGCTCTGATCTGGTGGAATGTGCGGACCAATTTCACCGCAAGCGCAAAAGTAAAGCGGCGTTTTCAAGCGTTGGGCCGCGCCATCGGCAAGCTGGAACTTCATCGCACGCTTGCGATCGATTCCGCGCGCAAAAGACGGCGACCTTCGATTAGCTGCCAGAGAACGAGACCGGGAATGCCGACGATCAAATCGCGGAAACGTGCGAGCAAAGATATGGCAAAGGCGGTTTCTCCCGGAATGCCGAGAAGGTTGCCCACAACAAGGTAGCCGCTTTCCTGCACTCCCAGCTGGCCGGGAACGGCGAAGGCCGCGGATTTAACCGTCATGGCCATGCTTTGGAGAATGAGTGCATTCAGGAACGTGGGCCGCGCGCCCAGCGCGTGGAGCGCGATAAAAATTTCGCCGGAACTGGCGACGAGCGAAACCATTGTCCAGGCGCAGCACGCGAGAACGCCGCGCCGCCGCCCATAAAATTCGCTCACAGTGTGGTCGAGCGTTTCGCCCCTTTGCACGAGCGAACTCCATTCCGGCGACTTAACGAGACGTGCGATGATGACGCTGACGAAGCGAAACATGCCGAGGCGCTGCGCAATGTAGAACCCGGCGATGGCAGCGATCCCGAGAAGGGCCCCTATTAAAGTTGGACCGACAAGACTGGTTCGGCCGGTGGCCTCGACAAGCAGGACGAGCCCAAGCAACGTGAAGAAGATCTGGGTAACGACGCCAAGCGTGACGTCGACAATCACGCTGGCCGCTGCTGCCGCCATGGGAGTACCGCTGATGGTGGCAAGGCGCGCACGCACGATATCGCCGCCAACCGCCGCGGATGGAATGAGATTGCTAATCGATTCGCCGATCCAGCGCATCCAAAATAAACTTTGCCAGCCCGGGCGAACGGCCTTCGGAAAAAGGACGCGCCAGGCAAGAGTATCGAGAAGAATCGGTACAAAATGAAAGGCTGCGATACCGGCAATAGCCCAACCGGCGGTCGCGACGGCACTGCCCACCGACATCACCCCTTGCCGAACCAGCAGGATGGTAAATAGCGCCGCGCCCCCAAAGCCGAGCAGGTAAATGATGACTTTGATCTTCGTGGTCTTCATCGTCTCAGCGCAGAATCGACGAACGTGAGATGCGCGTCCGAAAAACGCAAGCTTGCGACTCGCGATCTTGTAGGGCAACCGCTCTCGATTGCCTAATTAAGAACGGCAGGCGGAAGCGCCTGCCCTACGATTTTAGAGCGGAATCAACCGTGCGATCGAACACTGTAGCCGCGGTCGCTGGCCGCGGCTCTTCCACCGCAGCAGCCACCGGCACCACCACGCTCCGTCGCATCGGCCTTAACAAGAGCGCGCAAATCATCAGCCAAAGAATACCGAGAAAAAACGCCGCGATGACGTCACTGAGATAATGCGCGCCCAGAGCAATGCGGCTGAATCCCACCAGCATCACCAGCATCGCCGCGGAAAGGATGCTCAATCTTTGCCAGTGCTTCGATTTCATCAGTGGCAGCAGAAACAAAAGCAATTGACCATAAAGCAAAGTGGCTCCGATGGTATGCCCGCTGGCGAAACTGTAGCCCGACCAATCGACAAACCAGCCATCTAGAAACGGACGATGCCGATGGACCGCGAGCTTAAGCAATTCGTTTAGGAGCATGCCGCCGGGGACGGCTACGATAATCGTCACGAGAGCGGGCCAGGCGCGTTTCCAAACAAAGAACGCCACCGCGAGGAACAATACGATGCCGATCCATTGGGCTGAGCCGGGCTCACTGAAAGTGCGCAACAGATTCACAAAAGCTTGGGTAAGGTGGGCGTGAAACCAGCCCGCGATTTGATGGTCGGCACCGGCTAACGGATTGACCATTGCCATGGTCGCGCCGCTCTGAGGGGGAAGGGAGGCGTAAAACACAAAAAACGGGAAAAATATAATATATGCAATTTCGGTTCCGTCAACCCTTGGGTAACGGAAATTTCCCTAAAAATGCGGTGAACCCGCCAAAATCCAATTTGGCATCCGAGCATCGAATATGCTTCAACTCGCTAGGCGGGCGACGACTGGAGCGCTGACATACATTACCCGACAAGACGCTAAACATTAGCTTTCCGACAATCCCCACTTGCTCACTCGCGCTGAATCCTATACATCAACCCCGACTCGCACATCCGATTCACTCATGTCTCCTTGTTCTCATTTGCTATGTATTACATTCACGTCCGACGAAATTTGCTAGCCTCACTTGTTTCGGGGATCCTTGCGGTTCTTGCCGGAGGAGGCGGCCTCTTCGCCGGAACCGAACCGGAAGTGCAACAAGCCGCACAACCAGCGGACGAAAATTCCCGCGACCTCTTTTCTTACGACGGGGTTTACACTTTTCGCAGCGATTTCAAAAACGAGCCGCGCCTGGGCGAGGGTGATTCACTTTATAACGATTTCAGCTACGACCATCGTTTTCTCATTACCGGCAAGTGGTATTTCCGCACTGGCTTTGAGTACGAGCGCTACGATTTTGGCGGCACTGATAATGGACTGCCCGATCACCTCCAGGCGGTCTACGGACATTTGGCAATTGAATACGTGGTTAAGGATCACGCTGGCGCCGGCCTCGAGCTCGATCCTGGCATTTATTTTCAAAATCGCATCACGAGCGATGCCTTCGATATCCCATGGAAAATTTTCGTCTCTTTCCCGCTCAAAAAAGACAAGATCTTCGGCGTCATCGGTCTCGGCGGTGCGCTCTATCAGGATCCGATTATCGCTCCCGGTGGCGGCTTGATCTGGCTTTTCACGGACAGCTTGCGGCTTGAAGGTGTTTTCCCGAAGCCGGCCCTGGTCTACAATCTCAATGACGATTGGCAATTCCGCATCGCCGCAAATCTGGCTTACGAAAGTTTCCGCACCGACGATGTGTTTACGCCGCTGCATAAATTGCGCGAGCACAACGCAGTGGTGCAATACCACGAAACCCGCGCTGGCTTGCAGGTCAGCTATTCCGGAATCAAGCATCTCAAAATTACGGCCGCCGCCGGTTGCACTATTGTCCGCGATTTCGATTTCTTCCGCGTTGGCGTGAGCGAGAGAACCGATCCGGCACCCTACGTCCAGCTAAGCGCCGACCTAAGATTCTAGGGGAAGACAGGGCTCAAGTCCGGCTCGCGAGATTAGGCCTGTGGCCTGTGTTCCTACGCGAAACCGCTCACCCTAAATCCCGCTTCTCGGCAATGTGGAATAGGTTCATCGAGGTCGCGACCTTTTGGTCCTGTAAATTTCTAGCGCGGTTGTTTCCTCCGCAACCAAAACCGCTCCCACGCCAGGCGCGCTTGATTCTGGTTTTCAGCACCACCGGCCTTGGTGATGGATTGTTTGATTCAGCGGCGGTTTGCAGCCTGAAGTTGGGTCACCCCGACGCCAAGCTGATCGTGTGCGCACACCGGAAGCGGCAATCGGTGGCTTTGCATAACCCGTGCGTGGACGAGGTCGTGCCATTCGGGAAATCTCCCGTTCGTCAACTAAGATTGCTCTGGCGGTTCCGACGTGAGCGTCCAGATCTCGTGGTAGTGCTGCATGTCAATGAGGAGGTTTATCCGCTCGCTTACTGGATTAACCGTGATGCAGTGGTCACCTTCGTCAATTTGAGTGAGAGATACAGCTTTCTCGCTGCTCACCCCGTTAAAGTTCGAGATACACAGCACGCGGTCGTTTTGCCACTGAGGGTGGCGCAATACGCTGGAGGTTCCGCAGTCCCTCCGCGAATGGTCTACGAGGTGAAGGCCGACGAACTCGCGGCGCTTCGCGTTAGATTCGCCAACTGGATCGCTCATCCCTACGTAGTTTTTCAAACAGGTGGAGGAAGGACTTTATTCTGGCGAGATTGGCCGGTGGAACATTACGTCACTCTGATTCGCTGGTTTTCGGGTCGCTTTGCCCACAAGGTCATTCTAACGGGCGGAGTGGAGAATGTGGAAAGAGCCAGCGCAATGGAACGAGTGTGCCCGGAGGTAATCAATCTTGCTGGCAAAACCACGCTCACCGAAACCGCCGCCCTGCTTCATCTCGCGAAAATGTTACTCACAACGGACACAGGAATCATGCATCTCGGCTTCGCTATTGGCTGTCCTGTTGTTTGTCTATTCCACGACCTGTACCCGGCCACGGATTACTGTCCGCTGGATAAATCGGCACGCTACGTCGCGCTGCAACTCACGCGCTCGCATCCGCAACAGCCACCGAGCGCTCGCGACATGGAGGGCATCTCGTGTGACGAAGTTAAACATGCAATAGCCGGCATGCTCGAATGCTCGCGATGATCGCCTGCAGACCAGAATATCTTCGTCATTACCCAGTGCCGAATGCGAAAGCAGTTGGGCTAGGGAAATATCTCGTCCAGCTTCCGTGCCGCAGCCTGACTGCCGTGAATTTTTAGTCGCCCGGTAAGGAAGGCCCACTTGCCGCCCAGCGTGCCATTGGAAAGGGCGACCCAATTTTTGTCGGTGGTGATAAATGTGACGTCGGGCTTGTCGATTTTCCCCCGCCCCATCTCGAATTTGCCGTCATTCACTTCGATCCACCATTCCCCACCGTTCGGCCCACCGAGCTGCCACTGAAACTTGAGGTGAACTCCCTTCGCCTTATCCGCCTGAAAACTCCGCCGCATCCCATCGAAGACGTCTTGCGGCGTCGCGTTAGGCGGCTCATTTGACGCAGCCATGATCGAGCACAAGCCAATTGCCGCAGCAGTGGTCGCAATTCTCGGGAAAGACTTCGCATTCATGCCTTCAATGTAGCTAAAATCAGTTCGTTCCGATCATATCGATCGGCTGCTTTTTGAATCCCGGCATCATCGATGTCGGCTACAATGTTGTCGCGCGAGCTCTTGAGCTGGGAACAAAATGAGAATTGATAACTATTAACATTAATCGTTAAGCAGTGGGCCCGAGAGCGCGCGTCACTCCTCGATCCTTCGAAGCAGAAACGCCGCGCCGATGAAGGTGACGAGCGCGCCCGCGAATAACACCACGAGGTCGACCAGGTAAAATTCTGGTCCGGCGTGATACATATTTACCAGCCGGAACGCCCGGCAGAAATGTGTCAGCGGAAAAACTTCCGAAAGGTATTGGATGACCTGGGGTAGTTGCTCCAGCGGGGCGAATGCGCCGGACAAGACAAAGACCGGCAGCAGAAAGAATACGGAAAATTGAATCGCTTGGGTTTGGGTCTTGGAAAAGGCGGAGATGAGCAGTCCAAGTCCGAGTGAACAAAGCAAAAACAATAGACAGATCAGGATCAGGGCCGGCGGTTGATAGAATTGCACGTGAAAATGAAAGCCGGCCACAAGTGTGATCACCGCGATGAGAACAATCGAGACCCCGAGATAGGGCAAAATCTTCCCGATCACAATTTCGCCGCGCTTCAAAGAAGTAACCATCAATTGGTAAAGTGTTCCCGACTCGCGTTCGCGCGCGAGGGTACAGGCCATGAGAGTGACGGTAAGTAATTGCAGAATCAGTCCGATGATTCCCGGAATAACGTAATCGATGAACCGCGATTTCGGGTTGTAGAGAACCTTGCTCTCGGCCGTCCACGCTTCCATCAACGAGACAAATTGTTTGCGGATCTGCACCGGCAATTTTTTTCCGAGCTCGATCACTTCGTCCGGAAGATTTTCCACGATAAGATCGCGCTCTTTCACTTGGAAGTCGGCCAGACTTTTCTGCACCCCGCCTTCCGCTGCCGAGGCCGTATTTATGTCGCTGCCATCGAGATAAAGCGGGAGCGGCTTCGGGTTTCCGGCGCTTAATGAATCGCTCCAACCCTGTGGAATCACCAGTGTGGCCTGGACTCGGTTAGCGAGAAGATCGGACTCGTTCGTGATCTCGGGCGGCGCCTGTCGCCAGCGAAAGGTTTTGTTTTGCAAAACGATATCGATGAAACGCTGCGTCCGCGCGTTGTTGTCGCGATTAATTAGCATTGCCGGCACATCGCTGATCTCGCTCGTTTCAAAAGCGTGACCGAAGAGCAAGGTGAAAAGCGGCGGCAAGATTAGTAGCAAAAGCAGGACGCGCCGGTCGCGGTAAATGTGGAGAAACTCCTTGTAAGCGACGCTGGCAATGGCGTGGAGGGAAGCCGAGTTCATGAGATCGTCGACAAAGGAAAACGCCCAACATCCAACGTCCAACGTCCAGCGCCCAACGAAGAGAACGACGAAGTCATTTTGAGTTTTTCTCTGCCGTTCGGACGCGCGCGAAGAAAATTCGGATCAGCTCTTCACTTTCCGCGAGGATGAGAACCATGTTTTTTTCGGGAAGCATTTTGGATTGTTTAACCAGGCGAAGCCATCGCCTCGTTTCCTTCAGCTCTTTCAGGCAAACTTTCAGTTTGTGAACGAAGTCCTTACGTGACTCGGCTGCTTCTACTTCACCGTGATTGCCATATGGAGAAGTCCCGCTACGGAGAATTTGGCCGGCAAGATGATTAGCCGCCCGCGTATTCGGGAGAGCATCAACCAGTCGAATAATCCGTGCGCTGAATTCAAGCAGTCGATCTTCCAGGTTGAAGTGCGGATTCGTCTTTCTTTGGGCGTTCGGCGTTGGGCGTTGAGTGTTGGGCGTTGAATCCGATCGGTGCGTAGCTCCGTACACCGGCGCCTCCTCCTTTACGCGACCACTTCCAATCCAACGAATTACCCGTTCGGCGTTCGTTGTTCGGCGCTCGGTATTCGGTGTTCTTCTTTTCATGTTCCTGTTGCTGGACTGGTCAGAAGCGCGTCGTAACGCTGCGAGTAAGCGGTGAAAACGTCTTCCATGTCCGGTTCAACCCAGCGTTTGCCCAACAATTTCAGGTCCGGAAACGGCCAGTTCGCCTGCCAGGTCGAAATCAGCCTTTCCGGATCGGGCGAATAAATTCGGAGGGCGCCACTGCGTAGAGAAACGCCGAGAATTCCCGGAAGATTGCGCAGCCGGACCAGCGCTGGCATTACCGGATCGACATCGATCTCGAGCAGTTTAGTGCGAAAGCTCGCTTTTAGAATTCGCGGGGGGGCTTTGGCCAGTAATCGGCCGCTCTCGATGAAGCCCACCTCGGTGCAACGCTCCGCTTCATCCATGTAATGGGTGGTAACGAAAATGGTTTTGCCACCGTTGCTCAAATCGTAAAGCAAGTTCCAAATATGCTGCCGATGCACCGGATCGAGCCCTGAGGTCGGTTCATCGAGAAAGAGCAGCGGCGGATCGTGGACCAGCGCGCAACCAAGCGCGAGTAATTGCCGCATCCCTCCCGACAAACTCCCCGCTGGTGTGTCACGTTTTTCTTCAAGATCGGCCAGGCGCAATAAGTTCGCGATTCGTTCCTCCAATTGTGTAACCGGCACGCGACATGCGCCGCCAAAAAACCGAAAATTCTCTTCGACCGTTAGATCGGGATACAAACTGAAACGTTGCGCAACGTAACCGAATTTCGCCCGCACCAGCTGCCGCTCCTGCCACACGCTGTGGCCGGCGATCGTCGCCGTGCCACCAGTCGGATGCGTCAGCCCGCACAACATCCGAATCGTAGTCGTCTTGCCCGCGCCGTTGGCGCCGAGAAATCCGAAGATCATTCCGGCTGCAATGGTGAGGGAAACCTCCCGCACGGCCTGGACGTCGCCGAAACGCTTGCTCAGCTTGTCGAGCACGATCACCGGTTCATTCATTTGCGAAACGTTATTGCGATGGCAGAGCAAGATTTGCAACCCGGCGACGTGCCGCTAGAAGTGTGCGCATGAGAAATGGCCGCCTTCTTTGTTTTGCCCTGGTCTTTTCGGCCGGCATTGGCATCGCGTCAGCCGATCCTCTCTTGGAACTGAGCAGCTTCTCTATTTTCGACAAAGTCGATCTAGCGCAATTGGCGAAAAGTGATGCGAAAACGGCGCACGGCCCGCCGATGAGCAATCCGCGGTTCCTTTCCGTGCAAAGCGTCTATGTTATGCCCGGGTCGCCCACGCAGCATTTGGAGGCAATGCGCAATTGGAATCCGACCGAGCACCATGAGCCCAAAGTTTATTTGCACGGTGATCTCCCCGGTTCGCCAAGCGAGGCTGCTTTTGCCAAGCTCAAAAGCGCTCCCGATAACGGTCCGGTCCGCGCGTTAGCGAACGCGACGGCCAAACTGGCAAATGAATTGCAGCTCAGTCGCGAGGAAGCGGCGAAGTGGAAGGGAGGCAACGGCGCACTTTCGGGCGCCGGCGGCGATTTCTGGATTGGCGTTCTCGCCGGACGTGCCCGCGCTTTTTCCAGCGGCGGAACTGCGGCGCAACCATCCTACGATCACGCGGGCCCAGCGGTGCGACCAGGCGATGAATTGAATGGTCTGCTTCGCGAGCAAGCCAAAATCCGCAAGCAATTCGCGGGTCTGCTCGACAGCACCGGCATCGGCCGCGGCGCCGGATCCCTCAAACCGGATTTGTATTGGGAATTGCTAAATGCCGATGACGTCGCAGTCGCGACGCTCGGCGCCTCTTATTCGCGCAACAGCGGCGGCAATGTCCAGGCGGCCGACACTTTTTACTATGCCAGCGGCGGCTATTACGTAACACTCACTCTTCATCAAATGTGGCCGGTGGATGTGAATGGCAAACCGCATACCCTGATCTGGCGCGGCGACATGGTTTCGTCCGCTTCGCTCGCTGATTTACACGGCGTCGAAAAACTTGGTTCGGAGTCGGCCATGATGAAGGACATCGCCAAATCCATCGCGCTCTTCCGCAGGGAAAGTGCGCATTGAATCGTGGTTCCACATAATTTCAGCCGCCACTTGCTGGCCGCGACTTTTCTGACCGCGGCCACAGGGTCATTCGCCAGCGACTTTTGGCCGGCTGAATATTCATTTGAGGAAACTTATGTCGGCGAGGCGAGCGTCAGTCGTGGCCCTCATCACGTCCAGGATTTCGATGAAAGCGATACTTTGCTCCGTCTCATTCTCACCCCGCGGGTGAAGCTTGGCGTGTTACGACTCGGTTTCCAATACGAACAATTCTCCTTTGGTTTGAGCGAAAATGCGCCCCTTCCCAATACCCTTCAATCCGTCGCCGCTGTCATTGGAATTGATACTCAATTCTCCGATTCAATCCTCGTTAGATTGGAAACTACCCCCGGCGTTTATAGCGAAGCATTCCGGCCCGGATCCAACGTTTTCAACATGCCATTCGAAATCGGCGGCACCTACATTTATAATCCTGATCTACAGTTTGTAGTTGGCGTCAGCATTGACGTGGAGCGAAAGTATCCGGTCATTCCAGGCGGCGGTATTCGCTGGAAATTTCAACCGCGCTGGGTGCTCAATGCCGTTCTGCCCACCCCGCGTCTCGAATTCGAATGGAATAAGAACCTGACTTTGTACGCCGGCGCGACTTTGAAGGAAACGAATTTCAGGATGAGTGATGATTTCGGTCGCGAGCACGGGATTCCCAAATTGGATCATGCCGTGCTAACCTATAGCGAAGTGCGAGCCGGTGGAGGTATCGACTGGAAGGTTACAAGCTGGTTGTCCGTTAATGCTGAGGCCGGTTATCAACCATATCGCAACTTCGATTTTTATCGCGCTAACATTCGCTTCCACGAAGACGGTAGTGCGCCCTACGGAATGATCGCGCTGCACGGCGCGTTTTAGCGTCTATAATAATCGCAAGACGCGACGACTGAGCGCAGCGGGTACGCCAATTATAGAATCGCTGCCGATTTTTAATACAAATCCTGCCGGCGATGATCGAAGACCGCCATACGGCTGCGGACGGATTTGATGACCTCTTCTGAAATTTCAGCTTGAATCAGTTCTTCGCGATCGGCGGAGGCGGCTGCAACAATCACACCGTACGGATCTATGATTGCTGAGGTACCGCAGAAAGTGACCCCGTCGTCTGTCCCGACTCGATTTGCCAGAATGAGGTAGCATTGGTTTTCAATCGCCCGCGCCAGCGCGAGAATCCTTAAATGCTCAAGGCGCGGAAACGGCCAAGCCGAGGAATTAATCAAAACATTCGCCCCATGCTCGACCGCGAGGGCGCGGCAGACCTCCGGAAAACGAAGGTCGTAGCAAATGGTTAGGCCGAGATTGAACATGTCGAACTTGCAACTGACGAAGGCGTCGCCGGCAGTAAAGACGGGGCGCTCGTCCAACGGCGCAGCGGTCACCAAATGCGTCTTGCGATATTTGGCCCGGATATTTCCGCCCGCATCGATGAAAACCTGTCCGTTGTGGATGCGAGGACCATCGCGATCCGAAACGCCAGCGATAACCGCAAGCGAAAGTTGCTTTGCCATTTTTTGGAGCCGCGGGACAGCGCCTTCATTCCCGCCAGTTGCGTGCTTCTGAATCACCGGCATCGAATAGCCGGTGTCGACCATTTCAGGAAAGACGATCAGTTCCGTGCCGTAGTCTTTGGCGCGTGAAGCAAAATCGTGAATCGTGCGCAGATTCGCCTCGAGATCGCCCGGCGCGCAAGCGATTTGGGCAGCAGCGATTTTCATGATTACGATGCCGATCTTAGCACGCCTGGGAACATAGGCATTCTGCCTGTGCGCCCAGCGGGTTTGTAACCGGCTGCACAATGCGCTGCAGCGGAGTGCAACTCTGCTGGGCACACAGACTAGAAGTCTACGTTCCTAGCGCAAAGTTTTGTCCAGCCGGCCAATCTTCAACGTTTCCGGCCACCATTTCGCAACGCCGAGAACGACAAGAATCGTCCCGATTCCACCACCGACGACCGAGACGACTGGGCCAAACAACGCGGCGGTTAAACCCGATTCAAGCGCACCGAACTCGTTCGATGTGCCGATGAAGATGTTGTTCACGGCGGAAACGCGGCCGCGCATTTCATCGGGCGTGACCAGTTGCACAATGGTACCGCGAATAATCACGCTCACGCTATCGAAGGCGCCGATCAAAAAGAGCATGGCGAGGGAAAACCAAAACACGCGTGACAATCCGAACAGAACGGTGGCGATTCCAAAACCCGTGACGCACCAGAGCAAATTGCGACCGGCGCATTTCATCGGCGGAAAATAAGCAACCAGCAGCGCCGTACCGAAGGCACCGACGGCTGGCATGGCGCGCATCCAACCGAGCCCAATCGCGCCGATGTGCAGAATTTGGTCGGCAAACATCGGCAATAAGGCGGTCGCGCCTCCGAGTAAAACCGCGAACAAGTCGAGCGTGATGGTTGCGAGAATAACGTGTTTGCTCAAAACAAAACGCATTCCCGCCTGCAAACTGCGCCAGGTATTTTGTTCCTCGCGTTTTTCCCGGGCTGGCGCGCGTGGAATCGGCAGCACGAGAAGGAAAAAGAGAAACGAGCAGATGGCGTCGATAACGTAAACGCAGGAAAAACTAATGTGCGCGACGATGAACCCGCTAATAGCGGGCCCGGTGACCGAGCCGATCTGAAAGACGCTGTTGTTCCAGGTGACCGCGTTAGCAAAAGCATCACGCGGGACCAGTGTCGGAAAAAATGAACTACGCGCGGCCCAGGCAAAGGTTCGGGCCGTCCCCGAAACAAAGAGCAAAAGGTAAATCAACGGGATCGAGAAATCGTCGAAGTGAAAGCTGGATTGATGGCGCTCAAAAATTCCGGCGATCCCGCGCAATAGATTGTTGCCGTGCTGTAAAATCGGCCACGCCGGAATGGCAAGATGCTTCCAGGAAACGATGGCGAGCCCAGCAGATGCGATCGCGCTGAAAAACTGCGCAACCATGATGATATGTTTGCGGCTGTATTTATCCGCCAAATGTCCGGCGGGCAGCGAAAGGCAAACGACCGGAATGGCGAGCACCAGACCAACCAAACCGAGCGCGGTGGCGGAATGTGTGCGCCGGTAAATCTCCCATTCTACCGCTACGGCCAACATCTGACGTCCGACGATGGCGAGAAGATTTCCCGTCATATAGAGATTGAAGTTGGCAAAGCGAAAGGCGGCATAGGGATCGTGCGACGGCAGAGCGACGAACCGAATGGCCGGCGGTGCTTCGTCTTGATTCATGAAAATGCGCGTGCGGAACGCGCTCGCGAGAGGCTAGCGTCGGGCGTTCGTGTGGCAAGCGAGGTGTTAAACAAGGAAGGGCGCGTACACCGTCCAATAAGTGTCATCCCGAGCGCAAGCGAGGGACCTCACCAAAACTCGTGAATCACACAAGCTAACTTGCGCACTCAACCGTGTACTCGTGAGGTCCCTCGCCGTCTGCGCGGTTCGGGATGACACGTGCTATGTTCCAAATGAAGGTCGGTCGTCAAATTGATTTCGCCGGCAATGAGTTGAAGAATTCGCGCGAGCCATTTCTGACTAGTTAGAGATTCCTCGACTCTGCTCGGAATGACAGATGTGAGTACTTGCCATTAGCGATGACGCCGAGTAGTTGCAAGCAATGACGCCGGTCTATTCCCGCACCAATCCGTTTCCCGGCAAAATGGTCGTCAATCGACGGCTGAATGAAGGGAATCGGAACAAGGAAACACGGCACCACGAAATTTCGCTCGCCGGTTCCCGGATGAGCTTTGAGCCGGGTGATTCGATGGCGGTCTGCGCGTCGAACGATCCGCCGCTGGTGGAAGAGATTATCCGTGCACTCGGCGCTACCGGCGAAGAGATCGTGCCCGCGGGAAAAAACGAAACGGCCCCGCTACGTCAGGCCTTGCTACGTAACTACTCCATCACCACACCGACTCCGAAGTTCTTGAAAGCGATCGTCGGGCGGGCCTCGGCCGCACCGTTGCTAGAGGAATTGCTTCGTCCCGACCATAAACACGATCTGCAAGTTTATCTTTGGGGGATGGAGGTAATCGACTTTCTCCTGCAACATCCTTCGGCGAAATTTACGCCTGCGGAGTTCGTTGGTCTGCTAACGAAGTTGCAGCCTCGGCTTTACTCGGTCGCGAGTTGTTTGCGGGTCTATCCCGATTCCGTCCACTTCATCGTCGATGTCATTCGCTATGAATCGCACGGACGCCTTCGCAAAGGTGTGGCTTCGACCTTCCTGGCTGAGCGCTGCAATGATCAGCCTGTCCCGGTTTTCCCCAGCGTGGCCAAGCATTTTCATCTGCCAGAGGGTGATGTCGACATTATTATGGTTGGGCCTGGGACCGGGATCGCGCCTTTCCGGGCCTTTTTGCAGGAGCGTCGCGCGGTCGGCGCGCGCGGATGTAACTGGCTCTTCTTCGGCGCCCAGCGTTCCAGCTATGACTACTATTATGGCGAGGAGTTCGAGGAACTAAAGAAACAGAATTTTCTTACTCATCTGCACTGCGCCTTTTCGCGCGATAAGGAGCATAAGGTTTATGTGCAACATCGGATGCAGGAGAACGCCGCCGAATTATGGCGCTGGCTCGAGGCCGGAGCGTATTTTTACGTTTGCGGTGATGCGCTAAAGATGGCGAAAGATGTTGATGCAGCCCTGCGTACAATTGTGCAGGAGCAGAGCGGCAAGTCGCCTGAGGAAGCGCAGGCTTACGTCGAGCAAATGAAGGCCGACAAGCGCTATAAGCGGGATGTTTACTAACGTGCTCGTGTTTCGGCCGGTTTCGCTCCCAGTTAAAGCGCAGCCACAGCGCGCGCTAGAATAAATCCGATCAAACCGGTGGCTGGGAGCGTCAAAATCCAGGCCCAGATGATCCGTTCCACCACGGTCCATTTCACCCCGCTGAACCGTTTGGCCGCGCCAACGCCCATGATCGAGGTGGAAATCACGTGCGTAGTTGAAAGGGGGATACCGTAAACGCTTGCAGTTTGAATGATGAAAGCCGCGCTCGTTTCGGCAGCGAAACCGTGCACCGGCTGAAGTTTTACCATTTTGTGTCCAAGGGTGCGGATGATTCGCCAGCCGCCCGCAGCCGTGCCTGCCGCCATGGTAATGGCACAAAGAATCGTTACCCACGCGGGAATTGCAGTGAACGCGGGCGTTTGTAAAAAAGTCAGCCAGCCCGGCAAATGATCGAAGCTCCCCGCCTTCGTCCCGGTAAAAAGGGCGAGGGTGATAATGCCCATTGTTTTTTGCGCGTCATTGCTACCGTGCGAATGCGCCATCCAGGCCGCGCTAAAGATTTGCAACTTGCCGAAAACGGAATGGACCGCCGCCGGCGTAAAACGATGGAAGATCAGAAAAAGCGCGAACATCACCAGAGCGCCGAGGAAGAAACCGGCCAGCGGGGATGTAATCATCGGAACAACTACCTTTGGCCAGAGTCCGCTGTCCCATTTCAAGACCGACCAGTCTCCGCGCGCGGTCGCGAGCGCAGCGCCACACAGCCCGCCAATCAGCGCATGACTGGAACTCGACGGGAGACCGACCAGCCAGGTTGTAATATTCCAGGCGAAGGCAGCGATGAGCGCGGACAACACTGTCCCCATGGTTACGAAGTTGGTATCGACCAAGCCTTTGCCGATGGTAGAAGCGACTGCGCCGCCCAGAAGGGCGCCGGTTAAGTTGAAAATCGCCGCCATCGCGATGGCCTGCCGCGGGGTCAGCACTTTAGTGGAGACAACAGTGGCAATGGCATTGGCGGCGTCGTGAAACCCGTTGCTGTATTCGAAAACAATCGCCGCGAAGACAACGACGAAAAACGTGATCATCGGGATGCCGACTATGCGTATTTGAGGACGACCTGCAGGATAATGTTCCCGGCGTCCCGACAGCGATCGATCACTTTTTCGAGCAATTCGTAAAGATCACGCAGAAAAATAATGTGTTTGGGTGAGTGATCGCCGTGATAAAGATCGCGCAGCAGCTCAAGCTCGAGTTTATCGGCGTCGCCCTCGATAGTTTGCAGCCGCGCGTTCATCTCGCGAGCAGTCCGAATGTCAGTGCCTTTGCGCAATTGCTTGACCATCGCCAGCACCACTTCGGCCGCGCGATCGAGCAGCTCGACTTGCCGGCGAAAACTGTGCCCGTGCAAATCCTCCGGACAAATCAAAATCCGTTCGCCGATTTTCTCGACCGTTTTCGGAATTTTGTAGAGCGCACTGGCCAGCGCCTGAATGTCTTCGCGCTCCAAGGGAGTAATGAACGTTTTGGAAAGTTCCTCGGTCAGTTGCTGGGTAATTCGTTTGTCTTCGCGCCGGCTTTCCGCAAATGCTGCCAGATCGCTCGTTGATTCGCTTTTCTCCAGTTTCGCGAGCAGATCGATCAGGTGATGAACGCTGCTATCGGCTTGCTGCGCGCTCGCCTCCAGAAGGTCGTAAAACTTTTCGTCGTGACCGAGAAATTTACTGATTGAGAACATGGTGCCTTCGTTGTAGCCGCGGTCGCCGGCCGCGGCCAGTCCGTTTAATGACGGCGTTGTAGCCTCGCCCGTGGAGGAAAACAAAGCGGTGTAACATAGGCCTGCGGCCTGTGTGCCCAGCGGAGTTACATTCCGCTGAAATACGACCAACAGCGGACAAAATGTCAGCTGGGCGCAAGGCTGGAAGCCTGTGTTCCGCTGCCGCGGCCGACGACCGCGGCTACAACATAGCTCCGCGCATCATCACAAGCGCGCTGCTGATAGCAGCGGCCCGATTGAGGGTCGTTTAGAAATGCGGCTCGTGCTCGCGGCAATGCTGCGTCTCGATAGTAAGATGAACCAGCTCTTCGTGTTCTCGAAACAGCTCGCGGTAGTCATCGGAGGTTTTGGGTTGATGCGCAACGATTGAGACAATGGCGGCGAACTTTCCTGTTCCAACCTGCCAGACGTGCAGATCGGCTACGAGCGAATCACCATCGCTTTCCACGGCACGACGGATTTCATCCGGCAGATCTGATGAAAGCGGCGTCCGATCCAGCAGAATTCCGCTGGTATCGCGGATGAGGGTGTAAGCCCAGGAAAAAACAACGCCGCTCCCCACGATTCCCATGATTGGATCGAGCCAGAACCAACCGGCAAACTTGCCGCCAGTCAGCGCAATGATGGCAAGAACGCTGGTGAAGGCATCGGCCAGCACATGAATGTAAGCGGCACGTAAATTCAAATCGTGGCGGTGATCGGCTGCGTGACTGCGACCGTCGTGATGATGATGATGTGAAGTGTCCTTCAGCAGAAGTGCGCAACTCAAATTCACCAACAATCCCAGAGAGGCGATGCCGATCGCTTCATTAAAATGAATGGTTAGGGGAACGAATAAACGGTGCGCCGATTCGCCCACCATGAGCAGCGCGATCATTGCCAGCACGACTGCACTGGAGAAACCGCCAAGAACCCCGATTTTCCCGGTCCCGAAAGTGAACTGCGCGTTGGAGGAATGCTTGCGGGAGAGATAGTAGGCCATGGCGGTAATAAGAAACGCGATCACATGAGTGCTCATGTGCCAGCCATCGGCCAGTAGTGCCATCGAATGGGAGATGAGACCCACCGTGATCTCCAGCACCATCATCACTGCGGTGATGGCGATCACGATGCGGGTGCGACGTTCTGCGCCGGAGAAATCCGGAACGAAATTGTGCGTGTGCCGAAAGAGCGAATGATCCGAGCGTTCCATGGTGAACTTCGTCGAAGTTTTCATGAACAGTCAGCTACTTTTCACTTTTCTCTAGCTCCTTCCCTCCAGTCTTGCCCCAAAGATGAAAGGTGTAGCTGAAAACGACGTAGCCAAAGAGATCGTGTCCGGGTCCATTGTTGATGTAGAGGGCGGGGTTCATCTGGAAATCGCGGCTGATATTGCAGGTAAAGCCGATGGTCGATGAGTTTTCCGCGCCACTTAGCCAATCGATCTGCACGCGCCAGGTCTTATTGAAGTCGTAGGCGTAACCGAGAATCGCCTCGTTCTTATAGCCGGCGTGAATTGCGCCAACGATGAATTTCTGATGTTCGGTGTAATAACCGGCTTCGATGTACGGTTGTGGATCGACATCGAGGTGCGGCGACCAGTTCAAAAATCCGACGGACAACAGGTACGGTTCTTTCGTTAGTAATCCGAATTCGGTGCTGAAGATCCAGTCATCCGGCTTGAACCCGCGAAAGACGGCGAACTCAGCCCAGCTCGTTAGGCCCATTTCGGCCTGCAACTCGTAGGGATTCGCGATTCGCTCGCT
>Ga0137403_10003718_pt1 | contig 18243 bp, 15 predicted proteins | sample CZOMad2_1_16fung_FD_122057 | JGI IMG/M metagenome (GOLD analysis project Ga0137403, IMG submission 122057) | Vadose zone soil fungal communities from Angelo Coast Range Reserve, California, USA - CZOMad2_1_16fungal (Hybrid Assembly) | ecosystem: Environmental > Terrestrial > Soil > Vadose zone...
TAAGCGCATCGTCTGCCCCATTCATGAGGGGATCGTAGCGGTGTCCCGCAGGGTTCATGTTGAATTCCTGGGGGACCCAATTGAAGGGTGGATTCAACACGAATTCCGGCCTGGGTATTCGCGCAGCCATCCTGCATGAGGCGCTTTGTCTGCGTGCTCAACACACCAGGCGAGTTCCTCCTGTGCGGCTCTTCGCTGGCCAAAGGACGATGGAAGCTGAGTATGCACGATACCGGCGATCCAGTTCACGACGAAAACCTGCCCGCCTGAAACCTGCTTTGCCTGATCGAGCATTGCGATCGTGTCCTTTACATACGCGTTCCGCTTCAGAAGCGAGACCGAGGATGCATGCTGAGCGCGGAGCAAGCCGATGATTCCCAGATACAAAGATTTCTGAACCGGTGTCAACCGCGGGTCGAATTCCTTAAGCTTTGCGCTGAAGAAATCAGCGCCTTCCGCCTGCAAATTCGAATTCGCAAACTGCGCCATCAGCAGGAACAACAGCTCTGGGTCTTTTGGCGGCGCAATGCTGTTTACCGCTTTCAAATATTTCAGGTCAGGACTCTCGGAAATCGTGGAAGGCTTCTTGCTGCTGCACGCGGCTGCAATAGCCACGACGAGGACAAGGGCCAGTAGTGGCCAGAGGCCGGGAGTGCCCTTGACGAAACGAACGATGAGGATCGACTGATGATTACGTTCTCTTACTTGTTCCATAACTCCTCCGTTGCCAAATCATTTTCTCCAGACCAAGGCGTATCGGTTAGATTCGCTTGACTCATGAATGAACACCCCCTCAGATCGGCCTGCCGCACACAACTCTCAGACACACTCTCTCAGCACACGCTCAACGAGAGCGAAACTGATTCGAGTTCGAGGGAATTAATAAGGGGATCTAATGGAGGAACGTAAGCCAGTATACGCCGGTCGAGACTAGTCATCGAGCGGCTGACGTTTATGCCAGCCGAGTAACCGAAAGACTTTCGGTTACATTTGAAACACACGTTTTAGTGTTGAAATCTCATCGTCGCCTAATCGGTTTCGCATTCAGCTACAGGACTCGTATAGTGGTCGCATCCCCTAAAGAATTGATTCTTGATGGCGGACGAAATCTATTCGCCCTCAACAGGGCCGTAAGGAATATTTAGATGTTGTTCCTTGTCGAAATGGATCACCTTAAGTCGTTGGCGCCACCTACGCCAGAGGCCGGTAAAGATTCTGTCGAGCGAATTATTTTTCCAACCCTCGAGCGTGCCGAGCAACTTATCTCAGAGAAAAAGATTCTCGCCGGAGGTCCCGTTGTGGGAAGCGTCGCCCTTAGATTCATCGTCGAGAGTGACTCGACAGAGGATCTCGATAGTCTGCTAACCAGTCTGCCCTTATGGACAGTCGCCGAAATACGCGTGACGTCACTCATCACGTTCAGCGAGCGGAGGGATCATGTGCAGTCGCTGTTAGCAAAGCTCGAGGCCCGCGCGAAGTCATGACCTCAGCAGGTATGTGCGGAGACCAGTCTGTATGGATGTCCGAGCGTTATTTGGAATTAGCATTCTGATGAGCTTCGTGGCTTTTGGCTCGGTCACGAAGTTCTATGTCTGGCCGCACCTTAAAATGCGTGAACGAAACCAGGCCCTGCTTCCTCTCGTTGTCTCTCACACCTCTCGATTTATTGGATTGAGCTTCCTCGTTCCGGGAGTCGTTTCCTCGTCGCTGCCGCAGGCGTTTGCCGCGCCCGCCGCATACGGTGATCTTATCGCGGCGATGCTCGCAATCGCGGCTTCCATCACTCTCTTCAAGCGTTGGCCCGTTGCAATCGTGCTGGTCTGGCTTTTCAATATTTGGGCGCCGCCGATCTTCTTTATGCTTTTTTCAATGGATTGTTCGTAGTCAATCTTGATGCCCGCGCGCTCGGCGCCGCATTCTACATTCCGACCGCATTAGTGCCGGCGTATCTAATCACGCACGGCTTGATATTTTGGTTGCTGATTCGAGGCCGGCGGTAATGTCGATTCGAATCGACATCGAACAACCAATTCTGATCTCAACTATTGATCTCGGAAACAGGTTTGAAAGAGTTTAGCGAGAAACTACCCGCAAGTTCAAACTGACCCACTACTTTTGTTTGACACGTTTCGGATCGCTAATTAAGATTGTGCTGCCTTGAGATTCCTCCCCAGCTAGTTCCATGGCGCTACTCTTAAACTTTCAACTTGAGGTCGCTCGATGAGAAAACTATTGATCCTGATCGCGCTGCTCGCGTGTGTCGCAGTAATTGTGGTTGGAAGTAATTCAGCGTTTACCGCGGTTCAGGATGTTCCCAAGGAGAGCAAGACGCAGCCTAAGGAAGTGGTGCTGGACAAGGACAGCCAGTCAGACAAGTATGGCGAAGTGGCTTTCAATCATGAGAACCACGCTACGAAGAATTACAGCGTCGATGGGAAGAGTGTTCTCGCTTGCGTGGAATGTCATCACACCGATCAGCCTGCGTCGGCCTTGCAACCTCCGCTGAAGACTTCAGAGAGGGGTGTCGCTCTTACAGCTAAATTGCTGGAGGCTGCCGACGCGAAGCCGGTCAAGGGATGTCGAGCCTGTCACCTGCAGGCGGGCGATGACAGTGCGCCGATTCCTACCGTTACTTACGCTGGCAAAACCACGCCAACGAAACTGACAAACGAAGTGGCTTACCATACGAACTGCAACATCTGCCACGATAAAGTGATCGCCGCGCGGCCCGCGCTCAAGGGAAAGATTCCCGGGTCCAACGATTGCCTGACATGTCATAAGCCCGTAAGTTAGCATGGAGCGCCGGTGTAAAAATCGAAGAGTCAGATTTTCCATTTGTCATTTTCAATTTTTCATTTTCCATCGTCCAGAAGGTTCTCCACACGCCGTTTAGATAGGGCACTTGCCATTGTCCAAAAAGTTCTTCGCCCGCCGTTTAGATAAGGCACTTGTGCCCCCGCCGCGCGAGGCGGACAAGTCCGCTTTCTAAACAAAGTTCTGGCGCACTTCAAACTTTGAATCCTAATGGAAAATAAGGAACGGAAACTTCGTTTATTTGGTCTATTTGGCCGGTACCTAGTTAATTCTAGTGCAAAGTCCCCGCCAACAGCGACGGATTCCAGTGGCGTTTGTCTTTTACATGCTGAACATGACAAGAGGTGCAGTTGGGTTTGTCTTTGGCAATGAGTTCTCGATTGGTTCCCAACTCGACGCGCCCGTTGTGACAGTTACCGCAGGTGGTGCGGGGAGTTTCGCGGTCGATCGGATTAGAACTCTTGTGACAGCTCGAACAGGACAACTCGCCTTCTGCATTTCCCGGCAGGCCGACGGCGCGCACGCGCTGCACATGAAGCGCATGAAACTGCTTGCTGCGCCAATTCTCGTCGGTGTCGCTCGGCAGGCGTGTTACGGCAATCTGCTTTAGGGCCCACTCGCTGTCGTTCAGTCCTTTCCAATCCCACTTTCCATTCACTACGGGGTAGCCAAACGTCCCTCCATGGGGCGTGCCGACCTTGCGGCCGCTGTACGAATTCTTGTTCGCATCGTTGTGGCATTCAGTACACGTCAACAGAGCAGCCTCAGCCGGTTTGAACTCCCTTCCGCGGTGCTCGGCATGACAGGAAACACAGCCAATACCGGCAGTCGCGTGGGGCTCAATGACGGTCGCAACAAAAGCTTCCGCGTTGTGACACTGCGAACAGTTCGCCTCCATGCTCCCGGAGAAGGAATGACAGTTCGTACAGGAGTTGGCGTTGGCCCTAACGGCTATCGGCGGGAATATGCTGAGCTCTGACCTGGCATGCGCGCGCGCCACCGGCGCCGGTGCATACGCACTTGCGTACCAGTACGCGGCGGCGACGGAAACCAGGCCCACCACGATCGCGCCCCACAAAAAAAACGAAACGGGCCAATGCGACTTCAGGTCGGTTGTCGGCGTCCAGTTAAAGGCCGCCTTCCCGGCGCGTCGCTGACTCCTGGGAAACAGTGGCGAAGGTCGCACCATTTTGCCGGCTTCGCGGATTCGCTTGTCCCAAAAAATGTCGAGCGCTTTATCACCTGGAAGTGGGGCTGCCCGCGTCCTGGCATGGGCCTTCTTCTCCCCTGGAAGCTGAGCTGGATCGAGCTTTGTGGTGGTGTCAAGTTTTGGACCACTCTCGCTGCTAGTCTCTACTACCATCCCAATCTGAAGTGAAACTTTGATGACCAGCGCATCACCAGTCAGATCTATTTCCATCAGGAATGGTCCGACTTCGAGAAGATCGCCCGGAGCCAGTGCTTCGTTTTCATCAACAGCTTTTCCGTTGAGCTTTACAGGATTGGCCGGGCGCAAGCCAAACAGAAAATAGCTGCCCTTAACCAACTTAATTCCCGCTTGCGCTCGCGAGACCGAAGGGTGGTTAAGGAGGAGTTCGCACTCCTGCAAACGCCCGATGAGAAGGCCATCCGTGATGATGGTCACCGGATCTTGCACGAGATCCTCGCGGATGATGACGTATTTGTTTTCCCGCGCCATGTGTTTGCTTTATTTCACCGCGAAGTAGACGACCTGAATAACGTGAACGACCATTAGCGCCAGCATTACTGAGGTCGAGATTACGTGAGGCGCGATCCAGATCTTAAGAATCTTGTGGAGGTAAATCAGAGCGTCCACGCGCCGTAAAGTGACGGCGGTCTCAATGGCTCGCTGTAACAACGTCCGTTCCTCGTTGGTGGCCAGTCGCGTCAGTCGTTCTTTAAACGGCGTGCGGGCGTCGGCAAGCAAAGCAGTCAGCGGCTCGCGGCGCGTGAACTGTCGCATCAGAAAGGAAAGTCTGCGAAACGGCTTGACGACTCTGTCCTCAATCTCTTCCTTCAGCCAACCTTCGCTTTGTTTCTCGATCTCCTCGAGCTCTTGTTGCAACTCCTCGCGGCGGGCGACCAAATCCTCAACCAGCAAGGGCTCACCTTCAATACTCGTCAAGATCCTAGGCGCGACTATGTAAGCCGCGATGCCAAAAAGACCTGACCCAATCACAACATCAAACGCAATGTAAAGTGAAGTGGTTAAAATACCGCCGGTGCGACTGCCCGCATGCAGCATCAGTATCAAACCGGCAAGTGCGCCGATGTAAACATGGACCAGCATCCAATAGCGAAGGGCGCCTGCTCGGCGTCGGTACACTTGCTTGCGCAACGGGTAGGTCATGACCGCGGCGATGCCGAATAACCCGACGATTCCCGTAACCCATCGCATGGTTAACCAGGTTCCACTTAGAATCCCGTCAAATCCGTGTGCCGCCAAGCCCCAAATTGCCGCCATCCCGGCGACCAGTATTAGCGCGACGCCACCAATGTGAAGAGTTTTGGCCAGCGGATCACTTTTATGAATGTTGCGGCCGAAAGCCTGGGTGCGGTCGCGGAAGATTAGCCCTTGCGTGTTTTCGACCTCTGTAAAGTAGGTGACGGGATCTACACGCAACAACGCACCGGTTGGGCAATTCTCTTCACATGAGTATGCCTGTCGCCTGGCGCCCTGGGGATTGAGCGGCGTGTGTTCGCAGAGATTACATTTGATCGCCACCACATCATCTGCGGGAGTCAGCGTAAACGAAGGCGGCGGAGGTGTTGTAAGGCTAAACGTTTTCCGCAGTGTCCCCATGAAGTCAAAGGTCACGACCGGTGCTCCATTTCGTGGCACCATCGAGATCGCATCGTAAGGACATTGCGTGGCGCAATCGAAACAGCCGATGCAGGTCGCCGGATCAATGTCTACGTAGCCACGCGGATCTCGGAATATCGACCCGGTGGGACAGCCGGTGAGACACTCCGGGTCCTTGCAATGCATACACACCTGTGGCGAAAGCACGTGCTGCGTGGCTTCACTGCCAATCGACACCGGCCGCGTAATGCTTATACCGCGCCGCAACAGGCGGGATTGTCCATGAACTTTGTGGCAGGCGAGCGAACAATTGCCGCATCTGACGCAAAGATCCATATCCATAACCAGCAGGTTCGCGCCATCAACGATGCCGGTCGTTATCTCCGCTTCCGCAGAGGCCATCGCGCGCAGGTCTTCGACGGCCTCGATCGACGGCGGGTTATCGTCGACGGTCGAGAAGGCGGCGAAGGCAGCCACGATCTGATCCCGCAGTTTGGCGTCTGCAGCCAGTGGACCCAGAGGAATCTCCAGTACCTCTGTGCGCGCCATTGCCGAAGCGCTATAATTCCAGGCGTCGTTTTTACCTGCGCCTTCCAGCCCCAGGCAGTTCCCGGCGCCGAGAAAATCCACGCCTATCGTTTGGCCCATACCAACCGCAACACCCGTCGAGGCGGGATCGAGCGGGACGCCGCGCACTCGCCTGACCCACCCACTCTTGATTAGAACAATGTTTTCGACGGGCATAGTCTCCTGGCAAAGCACGTGATGCTTTCCATAGACCATGAACTTTCCAATCTCGCGAAGCTTTCGAATTATTGCCTCGTTCGCAGTACGACCATCCTCAGTCAGGTCCTCCAGGACCCGCCCGAGCCCGTGGGCTCGATACGTCTCATCAAGCACCTGGCCAAACTTTGGTAGTTTTCTCAGCAGACGCAGCGCCGGGCGCGTGACCTCGAGCACGATCGCGGTTTCATGCGTTGGTACAACCACTGTCGCATTCCGCTCGACGCCGGCAAGCACGGCCATTTCGCCAAAACACGTGCCCGGCGCCAGGCGGCTAATCTTGCGCTGCTCGCCGCCGGGCTCGCCGATATAAACGTCGAGCGCGCCTTCAACAGACAGGTAGAAGGTGTTCCCGCCCCACTCGCCTTGCCGCATGATTGTCTCGCCGCTGTCATAGGCGAGTAAGCGCACATACGGTCCCACACGCTTACCACTGGCGTTCTGCTTCCCTTCAACAATCACTTCCAGATCGTTGGCGTTCTTCAGTTTCCCGTTCTGTTCGACGAAGAGTTCGGAAGTGAGTTCGAGTGACTTCAAGCCGGAAAGAATTGCTTCTTTGTCGGTGATTTCGCGTGGCATGACCGATTTATACTACGTAAGGGAGTAAAAGATAAATAAGTATCGCCGACCCGCGCGAAAGAGTTCCTTTTCGTTGGCCGCTGTCTTTGTTTTGTCTTATAGTGAAACCGATGTTTCATTCTATTTCAGAAATCATTTAAGCGGGCCTTACGTTATTAGACAAAGCTCCTGCTTCGTTGCCACATGTCATTGGAATCACTTCTGTCGCTTCCCCTCGAAGAGCAAATAGGACAATTCTTCTATATCGGCCTTCCCGGCACCGAGCTTGATGCGGAGACGCGCGCGCTAATTCAGGAAGTTAGGCCGGGCGGAGTCATCATCTTCGGGCGCAACGTCCGGAGCCCGCAGCAGTTGCGGGATTTGCTCGACGGTGTGCGCAAACTTGTGCCGACTACTCCCCTCCTCGGCGTTGACCAGGAAGGCGGGTTGGTCGATCGACTGCGGAAAATCTTTACGCCTATGCCGTCGGCGAGAACTATCCGCGAACACGGCGATCTGGCCGCGTCTCGCGCGTTGGGAAGAATCACCGGCGAAGCGCTGCGCCTGCTGGGGTTCAACATGAATTTCGCTCCGGTTATGTCAATCATGACCGACGAGCGCGATCTGCTTTCAAACGGACTTTACTCGCGCTCATTCGGTCGCTCGCCAGGCGAGGTGCTTGGTTACACAACCGTCTATCTGCGCGGCTTGCAGGAGACCGGGATAGTTGCCTGTCTCAAACACTTTCCCGGCATAGGCGCCGGTGAAGTTGATTCCCACGAGCAAATGCCGATGGTGAGTCTTTCACATGACGACCTGATGGCTCAGGACCTCGCGCCCTATATTGAACTTTTTCAACGCAAGGACGATCGGGTGCGCTGTGTGATGGTGAGCCACGGTGGGTTTCCAAACATCGACATTATTAAGGGCGTCACCGGTGGCTTGCTGGAACCCGCCTCACTCAGTCACAACATCGTTACCGACCTGCTGCGCGGTGAACTCGGCTACCAGCACCTGGTGGTGACGGACGATCTGGAGATGGGCGCGATTGCCAAACACTGTGAAATCGAAGCTGCGGTTGTGCGCGCCTTCCTTGCCGGCAACGACATGATGCTGATCTGCGCACACCCGGAGACTATTCGACGAGGCTATCAATCTCTACTCGGCGTCGCGCGGGCCAGGAAGCTTCCCAGGGATCGCGTGCGCGGATCGCTCAAGCGGGTAGCAGCGCTGAAGTTGATCACCAAACTGCCGCCGACGTTTGATGGCGAAAGGTTTAAGATCCTGTCTGAAGAAACGGCCGCACTCAACGCCAAGCTGAATTACAAGTACGGAGGAACAATCGGATGAGCGCTCGCAAAATAGCTTGCCTGCTGCTGGCCGTTCTGATGGCGGTGCTACTCCCTATTGCCTGCCGGCGAGACCACAGTGGCGGCCCCTTCGTGATCGCTTTGGGCGACAACATCCGCACAATTGATCCCATTGGCTCGCCTTCGGTGGACGCAGCCAGCGAGCGCGTTCGCACGCTGATGTTTAATTCGCTGGTGAAAAAAAACGAGCAGTTTGACTACGTCGGCGAGTTGGCTTCGGACATTAAGCGATCTGACGACAATCTGACTTTTACGTTTACTCTGCGCGACGGTGTGAAGTTTCACGATGGACGGCCCTTTACCTCGGCCGATGCGAAGTACACGCTGGACCTGGTTTTCTCAAGCACCTTTGCCAAGTCGGCCAGTTTCTACGAAGGCACTGGCGCAGGACGGAAGAGTTACATAAAAAGCGTCGAGGCCCCGGATGCCCACACGCTTGTCGTGACCACTACTAAACCGTGGACCGGGCTGCTTCCTAATCTGGTGCCGGTTTCGATCATTCCGAAAGATGGTTACGAAACGCAAAAAGATCATCCGCTGGGTACCGGCCCATTCAAGTTCGTTAGTTACGACAGCTCGCAGCAGGTACTTGATCTGCAGGCGAACCCTGACTACTGGGACGGTGCCCCACACCTTCCAGTGGTGCGCGTACGAGTCATTAGCGACACAAATGCGTTACAGGCTGAACTTCGTTCCGGGCGCGTGCACATCGCGCCGCTGCCCACCAGCCTATCGCCCGATGCCATCAAACTCCTTGGTCAGGATCCGAAACTACAGGTGCTTCAGTTCACCGGCTCGAATCTCAATCTGCTTACTTTCAATTGCAGCCAGCCGCCGCTCAATGATGTGCGCGTGAGACAGGCGATTGCTTACGCAGTTGACCGCGAAGGAATGATTCGGGATCTCCTGTTGGGCCAGGGAAAAATCGCGCATTCAATCTTGCCGGAAGAATCCTGGGCGTACCACGCCGGGCAAAAGTATTCCTTCGATCCGTCGATGGCGAAGAAGTTATTGGATGAAGCCGGCTTGAGGGACCCGGACGGCGATGGGCCACAGATGCGCTTCGCAAAGGCCGTCGTTTTCAAAGTGTCCGGCAGCAGCGTCGCCGCGAAGAACTATGCGGGCGTAATTCAAAACTATCTGAAGAACGTGGGCGTTCCAGTTTCCATCGAAACTGCCGAACTCAATACTCTGTTTGACGAGCTGCGCCGCGGCAACTTCCAGATCTTTTACGGGCAGTGGGTGGGTGGCAATCAGGATCCGATTTTCTTCAAGGACCTTTTCGCGACTTCTGAGATACCGACCGAGACGCGCGCCTCACGCAATCGCAGTCGCTACAGCAACAGAGAACTCGACGCCTTAATCGACGAAGCTATTAATACATTTGATCGCGAGAAGGCGAAGCTGCTCTACGCGCGCATCCAGGATATCGTCACTCGTGACGTACCGGTCCTGCCGCTCTGGTACCAGGCAAACATTGTCATCGCGCAAAAGAATGTAGGGAACATTAAGGTCGATGCCAGCGGCGACTGGGGCTTCGTCAAGAACCTGACGGTTGAAAGGTAGGACAGGCATTCCTGCCTGTCCTCTTGGGGATGCTGCGGGCGTTCAGGCTTGAGTCTTAATTTGGCGCGAGAGGCTCTCAGGCTACAGTAGAGGTTATGTCTGAAAGACTCTAAGGTTAGGAAGGCGGGCTTGCCCCCGCTCTTGGCGCCCTACTTTGCAAGTCGCAGCAATACCCAGTCAGTGCACTCCAAATTCTTTTAGCTCCTCGCGCGAGATCGCACCTTCGCGGATCAACCGCGCTTCCGTTCCGCTCAAATCCAAAACAGTTGAAGGCTCCGTCGCGGTAGCCTCGCCACCGTCGATGATCAAGTCGATTCCTTCCGGGAAATAATTCTCCACTTCTTTCGCCGTACGCGCGGGCGGCTGTCCCGAAACATTCGCGCTGGTTGCGGTCAAGGCACCGCCACACGCGCGCACCAGTGCTCGTACGTCTTCGTCATCCGGCAAGCGGACGCCGAGACTTTTCGTGCCCGCAGTTAACTCGATTGGCACTTCCGGTCGTGAGACGCCAATCAGGGTGAGCGGCGCGGGCCACTTACCCATGGCGATCAGTTTGAAGAAGCTGGATTGCTCGATGAAGCGATCGACCTCGTCCGCGTCCGAAATTAAAAGCAAGATGGGTTTCCGGTCTTCCCTGCCCTTCAACTCTTTTATCCGGGCGATAGCCGCTCGATTAAAGGGATCCGCCCCAAGCCCATAAAACGTATCCGTGCGGAACGCAATGACGCCGCCGCCAGTAATGATCCGGGCGGCTTCGCTTCGCGTCGGTTCGTTGTCTTCTTGAATCATGAGCGGAAGCAGAAAATCATACTCGCGCGGGACGCGACAGTGGCTCTGCCGCCTGATGTGCGGTGGTGGCTCTGCCCCACCGACAACTGCCAATAAAAACCTTCGGAAATAGTTGGTGCCATCGGAAGGTCGAAGACCTTCCGCACATCAGGCGGCAGAGTCGCAAAGGCCGGGGTCTAAGCCTTTCCCTGTGGTCCGCTGTGCCCTCGGTGCTGGCCCTCTTCCCCAATCTTTACGGCATAGCCCAAACCATCGCCCACCGAAAGCACCACGGCGCGCAACTTGGGATGGTTGACAAAGTATTTATTGAACTCCCTGAGCGCGTTTGTGGAGCTTTCCTGATCCGGTGAACGTATCTCGCCGGCCACTTGCCCACCCCAAAGAAGATTATCCACAATCACTACGCCACCACGACGCAGTCTCGGCAAAGACAGTTTGAGATAGTCGGCGTACTCTTCCTTGAGCGCATCGATGAAGAGCAAGTCAAACGTATCCTTCAACTGAGGTATAACCTCGAGCCCCTTGCCGCGCTCGATGCGCACGCGATCGCGCAAGCCCGCTCGAGTTAGATAACCTTCAGCCGCCCTGATCATCTCGTCGCTCGGATCAATTGTGACAACCAGCCCGTCCTCGCCGGCAGCGCGCGCCAGATGAATCGTGGTGTAGCCGATTGCCATTCCGATCTCCAGGGCCCGCTTTGCGTTTATCGCCCGAGCAGTAAGCTCTACAAACAACGCCACCTCTCGATCCGCGCTCGGCACTCCATGCTGTGCACCGTACTCTTCCATCTCGCGCAGGAGCGGATCGGTTTGTGGGATTAATCGATCAAGATACTCGGCTTGATCACGCTGAATAATTGCGTCGATACTTGCTTTCATGCGCGCTTTTCCTCCAGAAGGCAAATCAGAAGACAGGATTTACATGATTGACAGGATGTTAATCTCACGACGGCGCCTCTTATCATGTCAATCTGGTTAATCCTGTCCCCAGTGAGGATATTGGGCTTTCACTCGTCCGAATTATCCTGCGTATCGGTGGCGACGGAGACGTAGCGGCGGCCGAGGCCGAGCTGGCGGAGTTTGTGTTGTAGCGACTGGCGGTGCATCCCTAAAATCTCCGCCGCCTTAGTCACGTTTCCCTGCGTGTGTTCGAGGCAGCGCGAGATGTAGCGACGCTCAAACTCGCGTCGATCCTCACGAAAGTCGGCCGTGAAAGGAACCGCCAGACCGCCTTCAGCGTCGTCCTTATTCGCGCGTATCTCTTTTTCCTGCCCAGGCGTGATCTCGTCAGGCAGATCCTGCGAACGCAACTCTTCGCCTTCAGCCATGATTGCCGCCCGCTCGATCGTGTTCTTCAGTTCACGAACGTTTCCCGGCCAGTCGTAGTCAACCAGCCGACGCAGTGCGCTTTGTCCTACCTGACGCAGCGGCAGACCATAACGTTCCGCAGCGGCACGTGTGAACGTCTCAGCAAGTTGCGGGATGTCTTCGCGTCTTTCGCGCAAGGGCGGGATATCGATGGTAACGACTCGCAGGCGATAAAAAAGATCGGCGCGAAAATTTCCGGCAGTGATCTCCTGTTCAAGTGGACGATGCGTGGCGCTCACGATGCGCACGTCAACCGGAATTGACTCGTTGCCGCCCAGCCTTTCGATTCGTCTTTCTTCGAGTGCGCGCAGGAGTTTCGCCTGCACGTTTGAGCTCATGTCGCCAATCTCATCGAGAAACAAAGTGCCGCCATTTGCCTGCTCGAATTTCCCTTGTCGCCGCGCAGCAGCACCAGTAAAAGCGCCCTTTTCATGGCCAAACAGCTCGGATTCAATTAGCTCGGAAGGAAGCGCCGCGCAATTAACCGCCACAAACGGCCCGTTGCTCCGGATGCTGTTTCTTTCGTGAACTTCGCGCGCGACCAACTCCTTGCCGGTGCCGGATTCGCCGCGCACGAGAACTGTCGCATCCGTCTCAGCCACCTTCTCAATCATAGCGCGCACCCGCTGCATACCTTCGGAGTTACCGATAAGCGCGCCACGCTGCGATGCTTCTGCTTCGATCCTGCGTCGCAGCGAAACGTTTTCGCGCCTGAGGGCGATTGTCTCCGCCGCATTCTTAACGACCAGCCGCAGATCGTCGAGCTCGAAGGGTTTAGAAAGGTAGTCGTAAGCTCCCGACTTGACCGCCTCGACAGCCATCCGTTCGGAGCCGTGTGCCGTAATAATAATGACGAGTGGGCCGCTTCCGTTTGAGTCGGCCGAGTCCTTGGCGTCGTTTGACTCCTGCATCTCCTTCAGGAAGTCCAGCCCGCTCATTCCCGGAAGATTCACATCAAGCAGCATCAGGTCCGGTTCCTGTTGCTTTATTAATATCCGCGCCGCCTCAGCGGAGTCTGCTTCGGAAACGCTATAGCCAAACGTCGTCAGAGCCCGTCGCATGCCGTAGCGCGACGCCTCCTCGTCATCCACAATCAATAATCGCAACTTGTCTTTTCTCACCCTTCCGGTCAGTTTAGAACCTTACTGGTGAATTTCACTAGCGCATCGCGTGCCACGAATCAGGAAGCAGACGGCCGGAGCACAGGCGCCAGGGGAGGAACGGGTTTTCCTGCTTTCTGCTCCTGCCGTCTGACCGGGCATCATTGATCGGTGTTGGTCAGTTTGGTTTAGCGACTCCAAACTGACCCACCACCCATCGATCCATATTGTGTTTGACAACGAAGAGTTTTAGGATGAGGCGCGAAATGGCCAGGGCAATACGCCGCGCCATTGGAGTTTGAGCCTTCCGTCCTCAAAATGAAGGGCGAGAAGGCAGCTTAATTCCGCCGACAACTCTTTGGCCAGGAGAGCGATTGATCGCGCTTGGATCCCAGTTGACCGCCTCATTTGCTCTGCCATTCTCGCGTCATCAGATCAACATCTGCGTTCTCCGCATTGATATCCAGACTCGCTACTACCAGGAGGAGGTACTTGACTCAGGATTCCGCAAATAAAGATCTTTCAACGACACTACCGTTGTCGGAGCGTTGGATTGACTTGCGAATGATCTCGCTGATGCGGGTAGTCCTCGCCTTTGCGGCGCTGCTGGTCACTTTTGTCGATCCCCCTGAACCAAATCGGTTTGTAGGTCCTACTTATCTGGCGCTGGTTGGGTATGGGATTTACAGCCTTGTGATTTGGGCTCTTGCTATTCGTCATAGTCGGATCTTGCCAATCAAGATCCTACACTGGATGGATGTCGCCTGGTATCTCCCACTGATTGCCCTCAGCGGCGGGACTAATAGTATCTTTTTCTTCTTTTTCTTCTTTGCGATCCTGGTTGCTTCATTCGGCTGGGGTTTTCGCTCAGGAATGCGCGTGACTATTGTTTCAGCAGGTCTTTTCACGGTTGTCGGGTATCTCGCTGCGGCCACGCAACCTGATTTTCAATTCAATCGTCTTCTGCTTCGACCAGTCGAGCTCCTGGTTTTGGGTTACCTGATTGCCTATTGGGGCGGCGTCCAGAGCAGGTTAGTAGCGCGCCTCCAACTGCTGAAGGAGGTTTCTCTCCTCTCTAACCCGCGCTTCGGAGTTAATCGGACGATTCAATCGGTTCTCGAGAGTCTGCGCTCCTCGTACGGTGCCGACAGTTGCGTCTCGATTCTTCCCAAATCCCAAGCGGGCCAACCCATCAGATTGTACGGAAGCAGCAGCGAGGGGCCATTCAACCTGCATCGTACCGATCGGAATAATACGGAGCCCGGAAACTCATCCCAGGAAATAACCGAAGAGGTGGCGCGTGTATTCCTCAGTGCCTCACCCTCCCATGCAATTATCTACCGCCAGGGGAACCCGGGTGAACTGCTCCTGTATGACACAAAAACCAGAGACCTGGTAAAAGACGACAGCGGAAGTTCTACGTCCCTCAACGCCTTCGACGGCAAATCCTGTTTTTCCGTTCCGGTTTACTATCGCAGCCAGCCCGTGGGCCGGCTCTATATTGTTGGCGGAACGCATCGGTTCGATTATGCAGACATCGACTTTGTCTTGCAGGTGATGGAACAGGTGACTGGGGTTTTGGAGAACATCAGACTGGTCGACAGTCTCGCTTCGGACGCTGCCGGACAGGAGCGGAGGAAGATTGCCCAGGACATTCACGATAGTGTCATTCAGCCTTATATCGGATTACAGTTTGGTCTGGCGGCCGTCAAACAGAAACTCGAGAACGGAGAAGACGTTCTCGGTGATGTTGAAGAGATTTTGGCGCTAACTAATGGCGAAATTGTCGACTTGCGTAGCTACGTCGGCGGACTGAGAAGAGGTGAATCTCCCCGAGATATATTCTTACCGGCAGTGCGACGCTTCGCGTCGAAGTTTTCTGAGGCTACCGGTCTCAATGTGGAAATTCACGGCAGAGACGATTTGCCTATCTACGATCGTCTGGCTGCGGAGTTGTTCCAGATGATTGAGGAGGGGCTGAGTAATGTCAGGCGTCACAGTACCTCCAGCTATGCGAAAGTTGAGATCGCCATTAAAAATGGTAATCTGGAAATGCAACTTAGAAACGAGCGCCTCAAACGCCTGGGTGATGCTTCTTTCACGCCGCGCTCGATCGCTGATCGCGCCGCTGCCCTGGGAGGCCAAACGGTTGTTTACACGGATGGCAACTTTGACACCGTGGTAAGGGTGCAGATTCCACTATAACTAATCATGAGTGACGTTAGAATAAAGAGTGACGCTACACTAGAGCCAATTCGAATTCTGATTGTCGATGATCACGCCGTGGTACGGGCGGGACTGAGAATGCTTATCGACCAGAATCCCACAATGAAAGTAATTGGCCTTGCGGGCAACCGCTCAGAAGCTCTTGCCATAGCAGCGAGCGAGCAACCAAACCTGATCATCCTCGACCTTCTCCTGGGAGATGAAGATGGCTTAACAATTCTTCCGGAGCTGCGGGAAGTGGCCAAAAACGCCCGTGTGCTGGTGCTCACGGGTTTGCGAGGTTCCGAAAGCCAGCGTCGAGCTATGCTTGCGGGCGCTATGGGCGTCGTCCTAAAGGATCACGCGGCCGAGGTGTTAATAAAGGCCATCAACAAGGTGCACCAGGGAGAAGTTTGGCTGGATCGCCTGATGATGGGCAGCGTGCTCGACGAGATGACGCAGACGCCGGAGACTGATCCGGACAAAGCCAGGATTGCCAGCCTTACGGAAAGGGAGCGTGAAGTAATAGCGCTAATCGCAGAAGGTCTTAAGAACAAGGAGATTGGCAAACGACTATTTATCAGTGAAACCACGGTGACTCACCACCTCAGCTCTATCTTCTCAAAGTTGGGCGTCTCCGATCGGCTGGAGCTTGTGATCTATGCCTTCAGCCGCAACCTCGCAAAAATGCCTCAAAAAGCCACTCGACCCGGCAATCCACCAACGAATATCCGAGATTGATCCAATTCTTTGGCCCGCGCGCGCCGCCTGATTGCGGAAATTCTTGAACTTCCACCTTCGCGCTCAATCTGCGTCGCCCCTGGCCAAGTGAATTGTCCGCACTGGCAGTATCCTGTCGCTAAAGACCTCAATAAATCTGGGCAATCCTGCCAGACTGAAAGGCAAGCAACTACGTTGTTATGTTTTCGGAGGATAAATATTATCTCGGCTCAAATTCGAGAGAGCAGGTCCCCGATGAGCGCTCCAGAACTTCCTGCGATGGAAGTTAATGACAGCCTCGAACATAGCGTTGAGCGATTTGCGAAAACGTACGGAGTGTTTCGCAGAGCATCAGGTTTAGAACGTCGCACCAAGCCGCGAGTGCAGGAACACTTTCCCGCGCGGATCCTAGGGAATGATTGCGGCGCTCTTCCATTCATCATCGATTGCGTTCTCGACAACATGAGCTCCACGGGCCTGTACTTGCGAATGCCGCGGCAAATGCCGAAAGGCGGTGAAGTGAAGGTTATCGTCCACCTTTTGAATGGTCCGACAACTGGAGCCAGCGCCTGTCTCTACGGAGAGATTCTGCGTGATGAGCCGCAGCCTGATGGCAGACATGGCATAGCGGTGGCGATCAAGCGTTACAAATTTCTCTGATTCGATTTCGCTGAGAGAGTGATTGAGGTCGGCAGCCATGGTATTGCGATCAAGATTGAGAAGCACAGGTTCCTTTGAGTTTTACAGAGGTGTGGAAGATATGGCTCGCTGTTTGCAGTTGTTTCCTGGGTGTCAGAGCTTCATTAATGGTTCTAAGCTAGTTACTTAGATCTTTGCGGCATCTTCGCTATGGCAGTAGCGACTGCGAGTCTGTTTGGGAGGTCCAATCTATCTATTTAGATAGACACTGCTATCTGAATGGATAGAGGTTGCATCACTAAGGCAGCGCCAGAGGCAAGTGATTCATTCAGCACCTTGCTCCTGTCTCCTGCACTTGGTTCTCGTGGCATAGCAGAGAACTGCCACGAAAAAAGGCAATCTACTCCATTGTAATCTGTGGAGCAATGAACCTATTATCTCGCCCAACAGCAAGATTGAAGGGCAAGTATTGGTCGGTGGCAGCCTCCCAATGGCGCAGAAGGGACCAACCCGAGAGCACGCGCTACTTGCATATTGATAGTCTCCTGTCGGGTTATTGTTAGGGCATGGACATTTTGCGGGGGGAGATCTTCGGCCTGAGACAGCGTTTGCTGTCAGGGTTTCGGCGGTCCTATTAACCGCCTTAAAATTGACATTGACACTAAGTGTCACTGGGTATACATTTCGGCCTAACTTGCTTTCAACCTGCTGACCTATCAAACGGGAACCCCTCGCTCTCGTTAACAACGCCACCCGTTGAGAAGTGCGGACAAAGCTGATTAGCCAACACGAAAAAGACGTTCGCTGAATACGTCATTCGTGAACCATCGAGTTTCCGAAACGAAAGGATCATGATCTCGAATTCTTCTCGAGATAGCTGAAAGCAGTTACTTAACAAAAACCCCGTCACCACTGGCTGGTGGTAACGGGGTTCCCACAAGGCAGCCTCCCCGCTCTCGCTAGAAGGTGCATCGCTGGTAACCAGCATCTTATCTCGGAGTGGGGTGGCTGCTCAACACCTAAAGTATGAGGAGTCGCCCCCATATGCTCCCTTCGACGAATCCATTAATACCCATACAGTTTACGGGTCCAACACACGTCGGGCAGGCAGGGCGGACGGCGAATTATGCTGATTTCCAGGAATCGACGTGATTCCTGTGTCGCTCTCTAACAGCCCAGGCCTTCCCCGGTCTCATTCGCATGGAATGAGCCCGTGCTGAGTTTGTTTTGAAGAAGGCACTAAATGTCTTCGACAACAGGGTGAGGTTTTCGTGTTGCGGTGCGTGAAGCAACCCTCCCACCTTGCATTTCGGAAGGCTCATGACCACTCACAAAGGAGATACTCCCATGACTAGAAAACCTAATTTTTGGAAATGTATTTTGGGCGTGACAGTGTTGGCAATTTTGTTCATAGGAACTTTAGCCACCACACACACGCCCCTCTCGAATGCCGCTAGAGGCATGTTCGGGGTTTTTGCAGCAGCAGTACCAAGTCCGACTCCAGTGCC
>Ga0137403_10003719_pt1 | contig 18241 bp, 9 predicted proteins | sample CZOMad2_1_16fung_FD_122057 | JGI IMG/M metagenome (GOLD analysis project Ga0137403, IMG submission 122057) | Vadose zone soil fungal communities from Angelo Coast Range Reserve, California, USA - CZOMad2_1_16fungal (Hybrid Assembly) | ecosystem: Environmental > Terrestrial > Soil > Vadose zone...
GGCGCGATATTACGCGGCGTGGTTGGGGAGGTGGGTGAGCGCGGATCCAATCGGCATTAAAGGTGACATAAATGTTTATGTATATTCATCAAACAACTCGATTCAATTTTTAGATAGAAGTGGAAAGGATAAAGAGGGAATTTTTTCAATAGGCGACCCTGAGAAGACGAAAACAAAAATCAAGATATGGGGCGGAGCGTTGGTTAGTGAGCCTATTAAGGAAAGTGAAGGGAGTGGTCATATTGGTATTGTAGAACTCAGCGTTAAATATGATCCAAGTAAAGGAAAAGTTGAAGTGAACGTCGGTGTACTGGATATTGACGTTAATGCTCATGTTGCTGGCCCTACTAGCATCATCGTTTCAGGGAAAGCAGGCAAGCTGAAGGGCAGTTTTTCTGGTAAGGGGATTACTGTTGATGCTGCTGCATATGAAACTGGAGTTGGTGCAAAGGTTGGTCCAGTTAAAGGTAAAATACTGTTCGGTTTGTCAGCAGGCTTTGGGTACGAAAACGGTAAATTTAGGGTGAAATTTAATGTAGGCATAGGGGGAGAAGTTGAGATTGATGCTAAAGCTCTTGGCAAAGTCCTCTTAGACCTCGTACCCGAGTCTACAAAGAAGAACGTAAAGAAATCCGTAGCGAACGCGGCGGAAGGAGCAGCCACCACCATCCGCCACGGAGTTACAGGCACAACCTATATGGATGATATGTATCGGAAGATGTATGAAGGTACAACCGGCGGAAACTATGATCGCGACAGACCATAGGGAGAAAACGCGCGGGGAAAAGGTGTCAGGAACCATTGTTTGATTTGACGGGAGCGATTGATGATCACGCACGGGGAGACCGTTGCGTCTCACGTTCAGTGAATGTGGTCTATCACACGAAGGGAAAACGCGATGGCCTACTTTAAAAAATGGGCAGAGCCCGCGTAGGTTGGCGTGAGGTATGAGCCCCAAACTTTTTGCGGTGGTAGGGATGATGTTGGTGTTCCTTCGTCATCCCTAGATGGTTGAATGAATGCGTTATCGGCGAGCGAAGGGGGCGGGAGGAATCGATTTCTTCCCAGGCAATCTGGCCGAACAGAAATGACTAACGATCAATAGGGTCGGAAAAGCCAAGAAAGTTGAAGGTCTCCGGTTTTCCGAGCCCGCGATGAGCGCGTCGCTCAATTGGTGAAATGGATGTCAGATTTGTAGTGCGCTCCTCGCACCGATTAGGCTGGCATACGCCGGCTGGGCGGCGAACAGCGAAATCCGGGGCTCAATGTCGCGGATACGGAGAATGTTTATGGAACTAAAACTCTTCGCCGATTTGGTCCCACAATGGGAAAGGTTACCAATGGCGCGAAGGCTCGCGCGGATGTAAGGTCGCCTGAGAACTAGGATCGGTTGGCGACGCGTATCAGCAACACGCTTGCGGAATTCGCTAATCCTGCTCAGAACGCGGGGACCGATCTCACGTGGCATCTTCGATGCGAAAGCAAGTCGAGACATCTGGGACCGCCTTCATCAGCGACCTCGCAGGTTGATGCAAGAGAACGCGCCTTACGAGATTATGTCGCACACCAAAGAAGGGGTAACTGTGAATACGATAATTTTTCCCCTGAAGCTGCGGATGAAGGCCGCCGAGGTGCGCGATCTGCAAGTCGCGCTGCAGATGCTCTTGGATAAGGACACGCTCCTCGCGGATGACGAAGGCGCTCGCCGGGAGCTATCCGCCGCTCTCAAGCTTGAGCGCGCCAAACAAACCTACGGCGCCGCCACGCGAAAGCTGGTGAGTATCTTCCAGAAGGAGCGGCGCCTCGAAGCCAGCGGCTCGGTGGATGAGCCCACCGTCGACGCGCTTAACGGCTTGCTTGGTGAGTTGAGCGATCCCGGGCAAGTGCGGCGTGCTTACGTGGTGAAGGGCGTGGTCCGCTTTTTCGACGGCTTTCCTGCCGCTGGAGTCATGGTGTCTGCGTTCGACCGGCACTTGCGCACCGAGCAGGCATTGGGACAAAGCCAAACGGAGGGACGTGGCGCCTACAGGTGCAGTATTCCGGGCGTTGTAAAGGCCGAAAAACCCACCCTCGCCCGCTTCGCCATGGTTCGAGGCTCCGCCAACGGGCTTTGTGGAGATTTTCAGCCACGGTCCTAGCGGTAAGCAGGCGATTGGGAAATTGCCCGATGATGAGGACTAAATCGTGAACCCGATCACCTTTCCGCTGCAACCTGGGGAGCAAAGACCCGCAGTTGCGGACCTGCAGGATGCGCTTCTTCTCCTCATCGAACGTAAAATCCTCAAGACTTTCACCGAACGCAACCGGCCGACGGTCACGGAGCTCCAGACGCTTGCCAAGAGTCTCAAGCAAGAGCGGGCGCAATCGACGTTCGGCGACGCGACGCGGCAGCTCGTGCGCTATGTCCAGAGCCAGCAAGAACTGGGCGATAGGCTCGCCGGAATCGTCGAGGCGAAGACCGCCGCGGCGCTGAACAAGCTGCTGACGGACGTGGAGGCGCTCACCCCGAGCCCTCCATTCACCGTTTCAGGACGCGTGTACAGCGCCGAGCGCGCCGGCGTCGGCGGATTGCGGGTGCAGGTGATTGACAAGAACGCCGGCCCAGATGTTGGGCTCGCCGAGGGCACGACCGATGAGCGTGGCCAGTATTCGCTGAGCTACTCGACCACGAAGGTGGTGAAACAGGGCAAGAGCGCGCCCGACATTCAGGTCCGGGTGTCGAGCGGACGGACGTTCCTCGGAGCGTCCGAGATGCGCTACAATGCGACGCCAAGCGAAACTCTCGACGTGCTCCTCCCCGCCACGGCGAGCGGCGCGCTGCCCTCGGAATACGAGACCCTGACCCGCGCGATCGCGGCGCACTACACGGGGCAACTGAAGAACCTCCAGGAATCCGACGAGCGCTCGGACATCACCTACCTCGCCAACAAGATCTTCTGGGACGCGCGGGCGGTGGCGCTCGCCGCGCTGGCGGATCAGTTCAGCACCAGGACCATTCCGCCGAGAGCAAGCGCGCCGGCGATCGCGCCGGAATTTTTCTACGCGCTATTTCGCGCCGGATTGCCCGCCAACGAGGACATTCTCTACGGCGCCGACACCAAGACCTTGAAGGCGATCTGGACTCAGGCCGCCGAGCAAGGAGTGATTCCCCAATCGCTGGCCCGCACGATTCCGGCGGCGGTCAAGCAGTTCGAAAGCCTCAGCGCGCAGAAAATGTTGACCGCGCCGGTGCTGGTGGGTGCCTCTTCGCTCAAGCAGATGCTGGCCTCCGCCCGCCTGACCGCGCCGCAGCAGCAGCGGTTCGCCGCGCACTACGCGGCGCATCGCACGGACATGCCAGCTTTCTGGAAGGCGATCGACAACGAGCTCGGTCACGCGGTGGCGGCGCGCTTGCAGTTGGACGGCAAGCTGGCCTTTCTCACGCTCAACAACGCCCCGCTCATGCAGGCTCTGCATCGCGTGGGCGGCAGGCAAGGATTGTCCAATCCGCTCCAGCTTGCGCAAGCGGGCTTCCATCGCGCCGCAAAGTGGAGCGAGTCGTTGACCGCCAACACTCCCATCCCGAAGGAAATTCCCGGGGACACGGCGGAAGCGAAACGGAGGAATTACGCCGAGTTTCTGGCGGCCCAGGTGCGACTGAGTTATCCCACGGCGGCCGTGGCGGAGATGGTGAAGAGCGGCGATTTGCCCGTGAGCTCTCAGGACCAGGTCCATGGCTTTCTGACGGAGCACCAAGGGCGGTTCGAGATCGGCGCGCAGCCGGTGGAACAGTATATTGCCCAGAGCAATCTCCAAGTCGCGCCGGACACGGTGACGGAGGTCAAGCGGCTGCAGCGGCTCTACCAGATCACGCCGAGCGATCAGGCGATGGCGGGCCTGCTGAAACGTGGGGTCGACGCCGCCTACCACGTGATCCGCTTCGACAAGGAAGCGTTCGTCAAGCGTTTCGCGCAAGACCTCGGCGGCGCAGATCAGGCCGCGCTCGTCCATGAAAAGTCGCAGCAGATCTATAATTTCACGCTCAACGTCGCCACCAGTTACCTGACTGCGAGAAACGGGATACCGCTGGGCGCTTCCCCGATAACACTCGGCGAGCAAGATTCACAGAACGGCGGCCAGGTGCTCCGGCCTGCGCCTATGGGAGCATCCGCCGAGAACGCCGCCGGCGTGATCGCCTATCCGACGCTCGAGAAGTTGTTCGGCTCGATGGACTTCTGCGCCTGCGATCACTGCCGCTCGGTCCTGTCCCCGGCGGCGTATCTGGTCGACCTGCTGCATTTTATCGACCGCGAGCCTACTCTCGAGGAAGCGAATGGCGGGATGAGAAACCCGCAAGCGGTCCTGCTGGCGCGCCGTCCGGACATTCAGCACCTGCCGCTCACCTGCGAAAACACCAACACGGCGCTGCCCCACATCGATGTAGTCAATGAAACGCTGGAATATTTCATCGCCAACAATGTCCAGCACCCGTCGCTGGAAGGGTATGCGGGTCACGACACCAACGGAGTGGCGACAGAAGACCTGCTGGCGAGCCCGCAGTTCGTCATGGACGCCGCGTACACGATCTTGCGCGGCGAACGCTTCCCGCCGCCGCTGCCTTTCAATCAACCGCTCGAGAACCTGCGGCGCCTTTTCCAAAAGTTCGAGGTTCCGCTGTCGCTCGCCATGGAGCGGTTGCGCAAGACGGACGACCTCGAGCGCGGCGGCAATCCCTACGGCTGGCGTGACATCCTCATGGAGGACCTTGGCCTGTCGCGCGAGGAGCATGAAATTCTGACGGACTCCGTGGCAGTCCCGCTCTGGCGGATGTACGGGTTTCCCAACGGAACGACGGATGATGATGCCATCGCCGGGCTGTCGAACGCCAAGCTGTTCGCCCGCCGAGGCGGCGTTTCATATGACGAGCTAGTAGCGCTCCTCAAGACCCGCTTCATCAATTCCAACAGTGAGCTGATTCCGAAGCTGGAACGGCTCGGGGTTTCTTTCGACAAGCTGCAGGCCCTGCACGACGGAACGATCGCCAATTTGCCTTTGCCAACCGGGGCCGGCGCGCCCGATCCCGCCCAGTACGGCGGCGACATCGAGGCGTGGGTGAAGGACCCAGCCAATTTCGCGCGCATCATGGCCATCATCGTGCTGGCGGATCCGACTCTCGGCTCCGACGAGTGCAACTTCGACGCGCTTGAATTTCGCTATTCTAGACCCTCGACGGACACATCCACCCGGATCGGCGCCGTCGAGTTCGTTCGTTTGCTGAAATTCCTTCGCCTGTGGAAGAAGACGGGATGGACCATCGAGCAGACCGACGCCGCGATCTGTGCCCTGTATCGGACGGATCTGGCGCCTCCTGCGCCGGAGGACATCGATACCGTCGCGGAGCTCGACGCGGGATTTTCGATCTTGGTGCCGCGTCTCGGCATCGTCGGCCGCGTGATGAAGGCGCTGAACCTGACGCCGAATCGCGACCTCTCGCCCCTCCTTGCCTGTTGGTCGGTGATCGCTACGCACGGCGAGCACGCGCTCTATCGGCAGATGTTCCTGAACCCCGCCATCCTCGAGCGAGACACGGTCTTCGCCGACGACGGCTACGGCAACTTCCTGAAGGGCGCGACGAACAAGCTCCTGGACCACGCGGAAGCCCTGCGGGCGGCGTGCAATATCACCGCCGAAGAATTGGCTCGAATCGTCGCGGCGCTCGGCTTTGACGGCGCCACGCCGCTGACCCTCGTGAACATCAGGGCCGTCTATCGGCGCGGTTGGCTGGCCCGCAAGTTGCGGCTGAGCGTGCGCGAGCTGCTCCTTTTGATTTCGCTCACCGGCCTCGACCCGTTCGTCCTGCCCGATCCGACCCATGCCGCGATCCTGCGGTTGATTGAACTGGTGCACGCGATGAAGGAGCGGTCTCTGAAGTCGGCGGCCGCGCTCTATCTGATCTGGAACCAGGACCTGAGCGGCAAGTCCGCGCCCGACCCGGTGCGCATGTCGGAATTGGCCCGCACGCTGCGAGGCGATTTCGCCAGCATCGACGACCAGTTTGCCGTCACGGAAGATCCAGGTGGCGACGTAGCGCGCGCCCGTATGGCGCTGGTCTATGGACAGGACACCTCTGACAGCTTTTTCGCGTTGCTGGAAAACACCATCGTCCTCGACGTTCCCTACACGCACGGGACACCGATGCTTGATCCCGGCATCACCGCGGTCGACTCCGCCATCGCCTACGACGACTTCCGCCATCGCCTCTCACACAGGGGGCTGCTCAGCGAGGCGACACGGGATGTGCTGAAGGCAGTTCCAGGCGTTCCTGCCGCATTCAAGGACGCGGTGGATGGCCTCCTCGCGCGCGGCAACGACTCGAGCGGATCGTTCTTCACCCGTTATCCGGAATTGCAGGGGCTTTACGACGATTACAACGCGTCCACCGACCCGATCGAAAAGAAGCGCAGCGCGTTTCTCGCCGCGTTCCAACCCGAACTCGCGCGGCGCCGCAAGCGCCAGCAGGCGCTGCAGCGGCTCAGTGTAGCCGCCTCCGTCGACATCAGCTTCGCGCAAACGCTTTTGGACCCTGCAACCGCGCCCTATCCGCTGCACGCCGCCGAGCAGCCTCAGCCAGCACTCGACGACGTGATTGCGCTCGAGACGCAGGGCCTCGCCGGGCAGTTCTTCTTCCGCGATACCGCCACCGGCGGCATGGACCTGAGCGTTCCGGCCGCCGCGAATCTGGACTACTCCCCGGCGGGCGCCAATCCGTTGCCAGCGAATCCCACGCCGGACACGGCGATTTCTGCCATCTGGCAAGGCCGGGTCGAGGCTCCCGAACCCGGCTATTACAACATTGTGGTCGAGGCCGATGCGGAGGCAACCGTGTTGCTGACTTTGGACGGTCAGACGCAGCCGCTCGCGCAAAACGGGGCGATCTGGCGCAATGCCGATCCTTTGCAACTGAAGGCGGGGACGCTTTACAACATCACACTGACGGTCGAGAAAATAACAAGCAATCTTAGCGTGAAATGGGAGACGCCGAAACGGCCTCGGGAGGCGATCCCCGGGCGCTGTCTCTATCCGCCCGCGATCCTCGCGCCGTTTACCGATGTGTACGTCCGCTTCTTGAAGTCCGTATCGCTCGCATCCGGCCTGCGACTGACAGCCGACGAGATCGCGCATTTCGCCGTCGACCGCGACTATCAAATCAGCGGGGACTTTTGGCTGAACGCTTTGCCGGTAAGCGGCGACCCGACTCCATCCACAGCCGCTGAACTCTTGAAACCATTCGAGGCGTTGCTGGATTTTGCCCGCGTCAAGACGGCTCTGTCCCCGGACGACGAACAAGTGCTCGCCATTTTGCGAGCCCCCGCGGCGGCCGCGGCAACCCCCGACAGCCGGTTGTTTGCGCTCACGCATTGGGACCCTGCTTCGTTGAACGACGTGCTCGCCCACTTTGAGGTGCTGCCGCATTTTGGCGGCACGACCGCGAGCCTGCCCTTCGATGTATTCCGCCGCGTGTATGACGCGTTCACGGTCATTCGGCCGATGGATGTTTCCGGAGCCGCGCTGATCAGGGCAACGACCAACGCGCCGGACGGCGGGATGGTGCGTGACTTCCAGGCCGCGCTGCGCGCGCGCTACGCTGCCGCCGATTGGCGCGAACTCATCCAGCCGATCAACGACGCGATGCGCGGGCGGCGGCGCGACGCGCTGGTCGCATACATCCTTCATTGGATGCGAGAGGATCCCGAGACGACGCAGATCGACACACCCGACAAGCTGTTCGAGTACTTCCTGATGGACGTGCAGATGGAGCCGTGCACGCTGACCTCCCGCATCCGGCATGCGCTCTCGTCGGTGCAACTCTTCATCGAGCGCTGCCTGATGAACCTGGAACAGCCGAGCGTTTCGCCGGCGTCAATCGACGCCGAACAATGGGCGTGGAGGAAGCGCTACCGTGTCTGGGAAGCCAACTGCAAAGTGTTTCTCTGGCCCGAGAACTGGCTGGAGTCCGAGCTGCGCGACGACAAATCGCCGTTCTTCAAGGAACTCGAGAGCGAGCTGCTGCAAAGCGACATCACCGAGGACTCCGCCGCCGCCGCGCTGCTCAATTACCTGGCGAAGCTGGAGGAGGTCGCCAAGCTCGAGCCGTGCGGCATGCACTACGTGGAGCCGACCGAGCGAAAGCGCGAGGTGATTCACCTCGTGGCCCGCACGGCCGGCGCACACCGCAAGTATTACAACCGCCGCTACGAATTCGGATACTGGACGCCGTGGGAGCAGATCAAGCTGGATATCGAGGACAACCCGGTGATTCCCGTCGTGTGGAAGGACCGGCTCCTGCTCTTTTGGTTGCGGGTACTGAAGAAGGGGCCGGAGACATCAAATAAGCCCAGGAGCGGCTTGAAATTCGTCGACCTGACGGGGGCCGATCTGCCCGACGATCCCACCGTCAGAATCGAGGCCGTGCTGTGCTGGAGCGAGCACTACAATGGCAAGTGGCAGCCGACAAAAACGTCGGACGTGAACCGGCCGACCATATTGGACACATCTTCGGGTAGCGGGTTCGACCGAAACGCGCTCCGGCTGAAAGTCACGACCGACGGGGATACGCTCCGAGTCTACCTCACGGATCCTGTCCAGTTCTGGACGGGCGGTACGATCGACACGAGCGAACCATTGGGAGGTCAGGCGCGGGCGAGCGTTCAATTCTTTCAGAAGTGGCCGGGTTCATTTCGTCTCTATAACACGCACAGTCTTCCAGTTCGTGGGGATGACGAAATCGTTCCGGCGCCGCCGCCAACACCGCCTGGGAGGCGGCGGGATCTCGCCGGAGACAACACGCACAGCTTTGCACTCAAGTACAGCGACGTCACGGGGCCGGACGTTACCCGGCCAATTTTCAAGCCACAAATCCGGTTCGAGTTCACAGATCCCAGACACGGGCTACAGGACGCATGGAATTCGCCCTTCTTCTTCGCCGATAGCCGTCATGTCTTCCTCGTCGCGACGGAGGAACAGCCGATATGGATTCGCAATTACGGGGGCTACGGCATCTTCGAAAATCCGAGCGTTGCGCAAGCCGCACAGATCCCGCCGTTGGTGGTGCAGACTGCGCCGCCGCCGAAACCGGCGTTTTGGGGCTATGGAGGCCCGATCGCTCCAGATCGCGGCGTAGTAGACCCTGGGCCGATGCGACGGCTTGTCAGCGAAGACGGCTACATCCACCAGGGCCTGCCGACCACAGTCAACGTCGTGTACGGAGACCGCCAGATTGGGCCTATGGGTGCGCTTCCCGCGGCAAAAGCCGAAGAATAAGAGCGAGGCAACCATGGCAAACCTCAAGGATACTGTCGGATTCCACGATTTTTTGGTAGCCGCCCCGTGGACCGCCGTATCGCCCGGCCATTGGGACACACGGTTCAAATACACGTTCCAGAATTTCTTCCATCCCTTCGTCGGCGAGTTGATCGCGAGGCTCAACACAGACTCGCTGTCCGGGATGCTCGACCCCGCGTGGCAGGACAGCCTGCAAACGCCGGATCCGAAAACCGATCCTGCGCACGATTTTTTCTATAAGTTTTACCAGCCACAGGTAAGTCGTCTTGTGTCGGTCGAGTCCTTCCGCAAGGAAATCGACGTCACCGAGCATGGATCGTATGCCAATTACAACTGGGAGCTGTTTTTTCACATCCCGCTCACGATCGCGGTGCACTTGAGCAAGACGCGCAGGTTCGCGGAGGCGCAGCATTGGTTCCACTACATTTTCGACCCCACGTCGAATGACCAGTCCGTCGAGCCGCCCAAGCGCTTTTGGAAATTCCTCGCGTTCCGGCGGGAGGGCGATCCTAAGCAGATCGACGGTCTGCTCGCGCTTTTGAGCAAACCACCGGCGGAATTGTCGCCGGAAGATCAGCAGTTGCGAGCCGAAATCCTCAACGGCTACCGGGCGATTCTCGACAAGCCGTTCCAGCCTCACGTCGTGGCGCGCACGCGTCATCTCGCCTACCAATACTGCGTCGTGATGAAGTATCTGGACAACTTGGTTGCGTGGGGAGACGACTTGTTCCAGCAGGACACGATCGAATCCATCAACGAGGCGACCCAGCTGTATGTGCTGTCCGCGAACCTCTTAGGTCCGCGGCCGCAGCGCATCCCGCCACGCGGGATGGTGCAGCCGAAGACCTTCGCCCAGCTCAAGGCCGCGGGTCTCGACCCGATGGGCAACGCACTGGTCGAGCTTGAAAGCAAGTTTCCATTCAATCTGGGAACGCCGGATCCTGGGGGCAATACCGACGGGGAGAGCGCGGGGGCGCTCTTTGGCATCGGCCGGACGCTCTACTTCTGCATTCCTCGCAACGAGAAGCTGCTCGGCTACTGGAATACCGTCGCCGACCGACTGTTCAAGATTCGGCACTGCATGAACATCCAGGGCGTGGTGCGTCCGTTGGCGCTGTTCGAGCCGCCGATCGATCCCGGCATGCTGGTCAAGGCCACGGCGGCTGGGCTCGATCTCAGAAGCTTGGTGAGCGGCTTGACCCAGCCGATCGGCCCGGTCCGCTGTCTGATATTGATCCAAAAGGCGCAGGAGCTCTGTGCCGAGGTGCGCGGCCTAGGGAATTCCCTTCTGTCCGCCCTTGAGAAGGGCGATGCGGAGCATCTCGCGCTGGTCCGCCAGCGGCACGAAGTCCAGATCCAGCAGATGACACAGGAGGTGCGCTTTCTTCAATGGAAGCAGGCGCAGGAAACAACCAAATCACTGCTCACCAGCCGTGCGACGGCGCTCGAGCGACTCCGTTTTCACCAACGGCTGCTCGGCCTTCCCGCCGACCAGAACGCGCCCGACAGGTTGACAGTCAACCCTCAAGAGCTGACCGAAGAGAACTTCGACCAAGCCTACGACGCGTTGGTCGGCCAATACAACAAACCACTAACGCTGCAGCAACTGCCTCACTTGAAGATTACAGGTAATACATCGCCTTTACAGCAGGCCGGGGCGTCGGGACAAGGACGGCTGTATCTGAGTAACAACGAAGATGCGGAATTAAATACGCATCTGCCCATTGCACGGGATACTCGCCTTCTGGCTTCGGCTACTAACACCGTTGCCGCCGCGCTGACGTTCATCCCGGACTTCTTTGTCGATCTGCATTTTTGGGGGATGGGAACGCACGTCGATGTGCCGGGTGGGAGGAAACTCGCTGACGTGACTAAAATTGCTGCTGAGATTCTCCAGATAATATCTGCTTATGAGCAAGATCAGGCAGGCATGGTGGCACGAACAGCGTCCTATGAACGCCGCGCCGACGAATGGATTCTGCAATACAACCTCGCCGCACATGAGCTGATGCAACTCGGCCGGCAGATTCTTACCTCACTGATCGCCGAAGAGATTGCCCATCACGAGTACCAGACTATCCAGCAACAGATCGCCAACTCGCAGGAGGTGGATCAGGTCTTTCACGACAAGTTCACCAACGAAGACCTGTATCTGTGGATGCAAGGCGAGACCTCGCGGCTCTATTACGAGTACTACCGATTCGCCTTCGACACCGCGCGCAAGGCCGAGCGCACGATGAAGCAGGAGGTGATGCGCCCCGAGCTGGATGCGCAGGACTTCGTAAAGTTCAATTACTGGGACGGTGGGCGCAAGGGCTTGCTGTCCGGTGAGGCGCTCTATCTCGATGTCAAGCGCATGGAGATGGCGTACTACGACAACAACAAGCGCGAGCTGGAGCTGACCCGCCACGTTTCGCTGCGCCAACTCGATCCCCTCGCGCTGCTCACCCTGAAATCGACCGGCACGTGCACCGTGACGATCCCAGAGTGGCTGTATGATAGGGATTGCCCTGGTCATTATCTGCGGCGCATCAAGAATGTCGCACTCTCCGTTCCATCCGTTGTCGGTCCGTACACCAGCGTCCACTGTACGCTGTCGCTCCTTCGGAGCAGCTTGCGCAAGTCCCCTACGCTGGTCGACGGTGAGTATCCGCGGCAGGGTGCCGACGATGATCGGTTCGTCGACTACATCGGCGCCGTCCAATCGATCGTCACCAGCGGGGCGAGCAGCGATACCGGTCTGTTCGAGACCAACCTGCGCGATGAGCGCTTTCTTCCGTTCGAGGGCGCGGGCGCGGAAAGCACATGGAAGCTGGAACTGCCGCAAGATTATCCGGCCTTCGACTACGCGACGATATCGGATGTGATCCTGCACATCCGCTACACCGCACGGCAGGGCGTGGATCGCACGAAAGTTGAAGTGGCGTTGCGCGATCTCTTCCAGCAGGCAAGCCAAGTCAACTTTGCGCTGCTATTCACTCTCCGCCACGATTTTCCCACCGAGTGGTCAGCGTTTGTGAACGGCGTGGGTGATTTCAGCGTCACGATACGCAGGGACCATTTTCCCTATTTCACTCAGGGGAAAACGATCACAATCTTGGAATTCGGCCTGTACGGACAGGACGTAGCGAAACACCACACGGTCGGCGATCCAGCTGCAGCGACGACAGCCCTGAAGGACCATCAGAATTTCATCCTGAGTGCCGCGCCTGATGCACCGGGGCCAGCCGAGGTTCTGACGCGGTCACCAAATAGGCAAGTCTTTCTGATCGTTCGCTACTCATTGGAGTCAGATTAGCATGAGGTTTGCTTCCATTCGGTCTACCCAACCGTGGGAGCCAACGCCGGTGCGATCTGAAGAATGTAGGCTTGATCCGCCGCTGTTTGGTTAGGGGCTTACATGCATCGGCGATGGCGCGAGAAGGTCACAGGGGGGAATGGCCGGACGCGACGATAACTGCTCATTATCGATGGTTGACATGGCATTGCCACTGACGTTGCCCCCAACTTTTATCCAGCGGCGATTGGAGTCTGGCGGTCGCTGAACTGCTCCCCATCCTTGGACCAGGCTGCTGACCTTTTCCAGGCAGTTGCGGTCAGTGCGGGCCGTATGCCGCTGACCGGCCGATCAGCTCGACCGGGGCTTTGTTGCCGATCGCGCTGTGAGGTCGCTCCTCGTTGTAGTCTCTGCGCCAATTCAAACCCACCGCCGCCTCCCATGCACGGGCCTTCTTGTTTCACCCAACTCAGGTTCTGGAGGACTTGCCCGACGGCTCCGTTTTTGTGCGCTTTAGCGCTTCCGGTCATCTAGAAATGTGCTGGCATCTTTATATGTGGGGCGATCCGGTTGAAGTTTTGGCCCCTGACGTACTTCGAAAAATGGTCGGGCCGTACCGACGATCAGATTTTCACGCTTTGCCCTGATCAAATCAAGCCGTTGCGTTCAGTTTGTACCCCTCAGACTTTTCGAACAGCACTGTTGCCGCCTCGAACAAAAAGCCTTTCTTTTCAAACTAAACTCACGATAGCTTGGGTCTAGGAATCTCCTTTTTGTCCTTCGTCGATCAGTTGGTATGGAACATCGGTCGTCGTATTGCGCAGGGCCGGTGGGCAGATTGCAGCCACCTAAATGCCGATCGCTTTAAAGACGGCGTCGACCGGGTCGGCATAGAACTAGGTCTGAAATTTCGTGAACGGGAGCGAACGCAAAGACGTGCTGCCATTCGCCAAACATGGGATAGAGGCCAGTTTCGTCATCCCTCGCTCGATCTCAAACGGATCAGTCGGCCTAGTCTCATCAGCACTCATCACGCGGCCTCCTTTGCGGTCAACGCAGTAAAAGCTCGCGCTTGGATAGCTGGACGCGTCTCTTCATAAAAAAGAACCCGACGAGATTATTGAGAGTTCGCACAAGGTTAAGCCAAGGCGGCATTCGCGGGAGCCTCTGCCAGAACGGCAGCTGTAGCGGAAGGTGGCTCAGCAGCATGCTCCGGTCCCATCATCATTTCGTAATGGGCTAGATGGCCCGTCTTATCGAAAATGCGGCGGAAAACGTCGAGGTAGCGCGCTACAACTCCGTCGTCGACCGAGACGTATAGATCATCATGCGCACTGTGCGAGCCATCGTTTACCCAGGAAAAGAGTGAAGCACAGACTTGCTGATCCTTACCCTGGAATCTGGCGACGATAGTGTCCGTGTCTACGTTACCGAGAATCTTGAAGTAGTTCTCAATTATGCGCCGAAGGGTATTTTGGATCGTCATATGCGATCTGGTGGGGTCTCGCACATCGGCCCAAAGCAATTCGTATGACGTTTTGATCGGGTTATATTTGTATCCAACGATCTTAGACACACCATCCACTTTGCGTACAATCCAGAAGGTCTCGTGCGCCCGACATTCCGTACCCCGGCTCGAATCGAAGGACACTTCCTTGTGAAAGTAAACATTGTGAGTTAGCAAGAAGACCTGCCTGACCTGTCCCCTCGCTTCGCAGGCTTCCTTGAGCACACGTTTGATAAGCGCGCTAACAATGAACAGAACATCGCTATCGAGGCTGGAAACTGGATCGTCAAAGACGACCACTCGTTCCGAGCTAACTCCGGTCTCGGACACGCTGCCGCGTACCAAGTGGTAAAAATAGAGGAAACTGACAAAGCTCTTTTCGCCCTCGCTTAGCGTGGCAATCGCATTATTTCCATCATCGCGCACGATTTCGTAAAGATGATCTCGCTCTCCTGCCGTCTTAAGCTTGAAGCCGGAAAATCCAAACGAAGCCAAAAGCCCGTTAATCGCATTTACGGTCGGCTGAACGCTTGTAACGCTTCTTTCCAAGTCTCGCAGCTCTGCACTCACGGTGGCAAGCTGCGCCTGTTTCGAGGTAATCCCGCTTTCAAGACCTGCAGCAGCTTTTTCGAGTGCTATACGGTCGGCCGAATAAGGCATCCCGGCGGACTCAAGCAACCGTCCCTTCTCGACTTAATGTCTTCGGAGGTTTCCTTCGATTCGTCTCGCCGCAATTCCCGTTCGGCTTGATGATAGAACTCCTGGTCGGTGGGCTTGCCCATTTGGGACTTTCTAGAGTTGGGCATCCCCGCCGTGGGAATTTTGGAAGGATGGCGGACGGAGGCTGTGCAGGCCAAGAGGCCTCGCATGGCCGGTGGGACTGATAGCAAAGCGCTGAAGCGGTTCCTCTAGCCAGCGGCGCGGCGGACGGTGAAGAGGCCTAGATCGAGGGGGGTGATCGGATGAATCGCTCTCCCGCTACCATCGATAAAGCCGACACTTCGGCACCCATTAGGCTGGCCAGATATCCCCGGATGCTGACCTCATATTCTTCCCCCGCCTTCCGGGGACTGACAACGACGCGTTCGACAAGCGACCGAAAGGTTCCGATAAGTACTAAATCGGGCAGGGCGTCCTTGGTAACGAGAATATCGGCCAGAGCTTCCACGTTCTCCTTAAACCGTTGAACGGCCTGCGGGTGCAGTTCGAGCACGTTGGTAGTGGATTCAGCCGTGGCAAGTTCAGATTCTAGTCGAGTGATTTCACGTCGGGCCGCGCCTAATAAGGAAGCCGCCTCATCTTCTGTAATCAGTCCCTTCGCGATGGAACTAACGATCCGCTGAATCTCGGATTTACTTTTCGCGTAGTCCCTGTCGAGAGTCGAACGTTTACGCCGCGCCTCGCTTTCCGCTCGATTGCGCTCATCGCGGTATGTTTTGACGTATTCCCGAATGAGAGCCGGATCGGCTAATTGGAGCCGCAACGCACCGACCACCGTTCGTTCAATTTTCTGAACATAATATCTAGCCGCATTGTCACATGCGCCGGACTCTTTGAATACGCTGCATTGAATGCGAGGCCCGCTCCGATCTGAGCCAATGATGCTCATACCGCCGCCACAGCATCCGCACTTTAGCAGGCCGGACAGAACGCGTTTTGATTTTGGCGCGTGCGTTGCATTTGCGCCGCCTACCGATTCCATCCGAGTCGTGACTTGATCGAAAAGCACTTGGTCTACAATTCGCAGGTGTGGAAGCTCAACTGTCTGCCAGTCTGTTGTTGCGTTCACTCGCGAGACGCGCTTACCAGTCGCAGGGTCTTTCAACATCCGAACGCGATTCCAAATCTGCTTCCCAGCATAAAGCGGATTGCGTAGGATACCATGACCGCGTTTGCCGCTGCCGTTTATCGTAGAAGCATTCCAGCGTGACCCTCTAGGAGCAGCAATCTTCTCGCTGTTCAACGTTGTCGCAATAGTCCGTGGCGCTACGCCTACTGCGTACGCTCCAAATATTCTCCTGATAACGTCGGCTTCGCTGTTTACAATTTCCAGTTGGCCGGGCTTACCGGGGACAGGCCGGTATCCATACGCGCGTCCGCCTGCGCTTCGACCGTCGCGCACAACGCCAGCCATGCCGCGACGCACCTTCCTCGCGCCTTCCTCTCGCTGCATCTGGCCTACTACGCCGTGCATTCCGATTTGTATGGTGTCCATACGGCCAGCATTCACGCAGTTCATTTCAATGCCGCGAAATTCCAACGCCTTATGAATGCCCGCCAAGTCCGCCATATCCCGGGAGATTCGATCGGGTGCTTCTGAAATCAAGACTTCGAACGAGCCGTTCTTTGCGGTTTCCAATATTCGCGTGAGGCCGGGACGCCCAAATGTTGACGCGCCGGATTTGGCGCGGTCGTAGTCGCTACCAACCACGGCGAAACCAAGTTTCTGTGCATAGGAACTGCAAAGCTCAATCTGATCTTCCACCGATTTTTCGTTTTGTAGATCAGTTGAATACCTTGCGTAGATGAATGCTCGTTTCAATGTAGTGTCCTTGGTTCATTCTTGCTTGTCGCAAGGCGTAGATCCGCGTCGATCCGCGCTTGTCGTATTGCAAGCGCTCTAACAAATTTTATCAAAACGGCTGACTCAACATTGTTCCCAATTGGGCTAAGCGCAATGGTGGTGGTGCTCTTGCTTGCAACAGTAGGCAATTTCATTCCCTCTAGAATAAAAGGCAAACCAGCTAAATCGCTGACAGCTTAGTTGTTGGTGGTTGGTCTCTTCCAAATTGGCTGTAGATTAGTCGGATGACTGTCCGTCTGTGCACCGTGCGCCAGCCGTGATAAGGGTGTCAACGAAAATCGTTATCAGCCTTGTGCCGTGCACGGTGGCATTTTGACCCATAACAGGTACAGTTCGGCATGATTCTGACTCCCGACCAATGTCGCGCAGCGCGTGGGCTTATTGCATGGTCGCAAGATCAGTTGGCGAAACACGCGGGTGTTGGAAACTCAACCGTTCGAGATTTTGAAAAGGGTCGACGGGTTCCTCTTGATGACAACCTAACCGCCATCCGCCGCGCCCTTGAAGGCTCCGGCGTTGAATTCATCCCGGCCAACAGCGGGAAGGGCGTCGGGGTGCGGTTGCGAGAAGACGAAGAGAAATGACGCGCGACCAGTAACAGATGCTATGCTTTCACATCCCAACGGCAACTACGGAAACCGGAATATGGCAATCGTCTATAAATTGCGCTCCGCGCAAAATAACGCGATTTCAACGTTACCTCCCAATAGTTCACAAGCAGTCAACGCCGCGCAGGTGCCTAATATCCGTTGTCCGCACTGTATGCACATGGGAGCATTTACCGTCGTTGCGCCAAATGATTTGCAAATCCAACATGTAGTGTTGAAAAACAATGCGCCATTTTCTAGCGGCGCATCAACTGTCAGAATTCGTGTTTGTCCAAATTAGAGTGTAAGGGCGTTGTGCTTGTCGTAATCGACGGGAACGGAAAAGTCATTACTCTGCCAAATGAAGTGCTAGATTTTGACTCGACCGACATACCGCCGCCAATCGCGGCTTCCCTTGAAGAGGCGATTAAATGTCATTCGTCGCAATGTTACAAAGCCGCTGCTTTGATGGTCCGTCGAGTGCTTGAAGAGCTTTGTGAAGAGCGCGGCGCGGCTGGTAATAACCTTAAAGAACGTATTGTCGCACTCTCATCGATCATTGTAATTCCTCAGGAATTGATTTCGGCGGCAGACCATCTGCGATTGCTGGGGCACGATGCGGCGCATATTGAAGCGAAGACATACCAAACCATAGGCGAACCCGAAGTCCGTATTTCGATTGACCTAACTAAAGAGCTTCTTAAAGGCGCGTATCAGTATAAGGGGCTGCTAGGTCGACTGACGGCCCTGCAGAACGTACCAACTGAGAGTGGCAATGCGGCACCACCCTAATCACCGCTTCATCGCCCGTCGCCACGCGTTCCGCGCGAGAACCGTTGGCCCGTCATTCTCTGCAACAAGAAGCAGCGCTTCCATCGCAGCCTGCCACCCAGCGGCATCGTGTTCGGCCTTCGGCAACTTAGTGATGTAGAGCGCCGCATCACGTAGCGTGGCTAGCGGCTTGC
>Ga0137403_10003720_pt1 | contig 18236 bp, 13 predicted proteins | sample CZOMad2_1_16fung_FD_122057 | JGI IMG/M metagenome (GOLD analysis project Ga0137403, IMG submission 122057) | Vadose zone soil fungal communities from Angelo Coast Range Reserve, California, USA - CZOMad2_1_16fungal (Hybrid Assembly) | ecosystem: Environmental > Terrestrial > Soil > Vadose zone...
CCGCACCTCACGGTGCGCATGCGCGAATCTTCCGGCTCCGGCATACGCCATGGTGTTACTTATCCCAAAGATGGCGGGCTGATATTTATCAGCGTGGGCACTGAGGCGGATATCGCCGCGACCAAAGACGACTGGGTGCTCGTCCATGAAATGATCCATCTTGCATTTCCTTCCATGGAAGACGAGCATCACTGGATTGAAGAAGGTATCTCCACGTATGTTGAGCCCGTAGCGCGCGCACGCACCGGAGGCATGACGGTCGCTGAGGTCTGGCGGACTTTTGTACGCGATATGCCTAAGGGTGAACCGCAATCCGGTGATCAAGGTTTGGATAAGACTCCCACCTGGGGTCGCACTTACTGGGGCGGCGCAATATTCTGTCTGCTGGCCGATGTTCGCATACGCGAGCGCACCAAGAACCAGAAGGGGCTCGAAGATGCGCTGCGCGGCATCAATCGCGGCGGGGGCAACATCACTGAGGATTGGGACATCGGCAAAGCTTTGGCCCTGGGCGACAAAGCCACCGGCACAAGCGTCCTGAGCGACCTTTACAACGAGATGCGCGACAAGCCCGCCCCCGTCGATCTGGATCGGCTCTGGACGAAGCTTGGCATCGCCATGAAAGACGGTGCAGTCACGTTCGATGACAAAGCGCCGGAAGCAAATATCCGCAAAGCTATTACCGCGCCATCAGCCTCCGCGACGGCTTCGCGCCGTCAGTAATGGAATCTATAGCGCAGCTGCACACTCACCATCCGCGGATCGCTCACGTGCGAGCCACCGAAGCTGTTGGTGCGGTCGATGAAATAGCGCTTGTCCGCCAGATTCGTCGTAGTCAGCTTGGCTGACCAGTTCTCGCCAAACGAATGTCCCACAGCCAAGTCTACGGTCGCATAGCTGGGGAGATGACCGGGGCCATTGCCATCAAGAAAACCTGATCCGGCCGTGACGTTGCCGGAAAGCCAGCTTCTGGCGGGAAGTAAAGCAGTAAATCCCGTGCTCAAGGTGTGCCGCTGATCGTGATCAAGGAAGAAGAAACCAGCATCTGGCGGAGCAAAGTCTGTGAGTCCGCCGGTGACCCCGCCCGAGCCTTCCACTGACTGATGAGAGTAAGCCAGGTGCAGATCGAGCTTCTTGAACAATCTCGGTGAACGCACTGTAGCTTCATACCCCAAAATGCGGACGCTTTGAATCGTGAGAGGAATAAACAAATTGGAATTGCCCAGCGCGTCATGATCAAAGAAGTTGTGCGCGCCGGTGCGGAAGTGATCAAAATCGAGCGTCCAGCCGCGAACGGGAATGGTCAAACCAATATCGTGCTGCTCGTCGCGTTCGCCGCGCAGAGGCAGAAATCCCTGATCGGGAGACACCGCAGTAAGTACGTCGCTGGAAACCGTATCCAGGGGAGGCGCCTGGTAGTAGCGGCTATAAGAGCCGCGCAAAACCCAGTGCAGGCGCGGGATCTGGATCGCAACCCCCAGCCTCGGGCTTCCCGCTGTTTCTGTCACCAGTCCGGCAAACCGCGTGAAACGCACTCCTGCCGTCAGGGACAGCCATGAAGACGCTTTGTACTGGTCCTGAATCCAAACAGCTTCAAGATCGCCGCCGACCTTCTGCCGTGAAAGCGGTACATTCACCGGAATGGCAGTCGGGGGATCCGTACTATCGTTAAAGCTTGTGCCGGCGAGGCCGAAGAGCGTGTTGTCATGCTGGGCAAAGCCATAAAAACCAATGCTGGCATTATGCCGCCCTTTCACCACGTTAACTGAGGCCTGCCCACCAGCATAAGACGAGGCACGATTGTCAGTCGTTACCAGCCGCTGGTCGGCGGCGCCCAGCCCTTCAAAAGCCGCGCGATTGAAATGATAGGAAGGCGACAGGGTTAGCAAAACGCCAGGGCCAAAAGTATGTATCCAGGAAAGACTGCCGAAGATGTCCTGTTCGCGTTCGCGGTCCCGAACGCCTGCAGCTTGTAGGTCGGCATCGTTCGGCACCTGGTAAAAGTCGGTCCGGCCCGAGCCGACAAAACGGAGCTGGTCTTTTGGCGTGGCGTTAAAGATCAAAGAAGTAAATGCTCCCCCGCCCGCAGCCTGGTTGTGCAGGTTGTCAGTTGTGGGTGTCTCCAGGCCATGGTCCGTGCGATTGCCGTTCATGCTGAAGTAATACGCGGACCGGTCATTGTGGTCGCCAAAGCTCAATTGGTTGTCCGTTGAATTCAGATTGCCGTAACTGGTAACAAGCTCTGCCTGCCGCGACCGCTCAAAGCCGGAGCGCGTCACCACATTGAACACGCCGTACGTCCGGTCGCCGGATTCTGCAGAGAAACTGCCGCGCTGCACTTCCATGTAATCGATATCTTTGGGATCGAACTGCGGCCCCACATTGGTTGCGATGTTGGTGTTGGGCACGGGAACGCCGTCAATCGCCCAGGTAACCTGGTGCCCACCGCGGACGTGCAGCTGATCGTGGACCATGGACGCGCCGGGGACGAAATCCGTGATCATGGACATGGAGTTGGTGCGGTCCGCGCCCGGCGTCTGCGCGATATCGCTCCGGCTGACCAGCGATTGCGGAGTGACTGAAGAAGGATTCACCGTTTCTGGCGCGCCAGAGACGTCTACCGTTTCCTGGTGTTGCGCCAAAGCAAGGGCAAAATGCATTTCCTGCACGTTGCCGGAAGTCACTGTCACAGACTGCTGCGCCGCGCTGAATCCGGGCGAGACGATCTTGACGTCATATTCGCCTACGGGAACATTGGAAAGCTGGGCCATTCCCTCTTCATTTGTTGTGCCGGAGGTGGTGAAAGCGGACGTGCGGCTATGCGCTTCAACCTGGGCACCTTGCACCGGCCTGTGTTGCGGATCGTGCACAATGGTCTTGATCGTTCCAAAAACTGACGCAAGTGCCGCCGAAGAGGCAAGCAATGCCCACAAAGCTATGATGGCGATATATCGCTTTGACATTTTTCATTCCCCGGAACCAATGGTTGGTTACTGTTATCAATCATTCCCAATAGCAAACCGGCTTTGACCTTGATCGAAAACGGCATTGCAAGGCACATGAATACAGCCGGACAAGTGGTCGCGTTGGCTTGGAGCAAAGTTCAATTGGAAAATTGAGGTAAGGGCCCGGAAAAGAACGGCCGTTCCCACGCCTACTCCTCCGCTTTGCTTTGTGCTTTAGCTAAGGGGAGGGCCGCGATCCGTATGGGAGGAAAACCCGGCGATGGTGAACATAACCGGAACAAAATGCATTTCCCGATCGCTCACTGCCAGTGGGGGAAGAAAAGAGTTTGTTGAAACTGCGGCTCCGCTCCTGAGATGTCCCGGTGTGCAGCAATCCATGGGACACTTGGCATCATTGGGCGCCGCGGATAAAGCCCTTTTCGATTCTGGCGCGGCCGCAGCGTGGTGGTGATGCTGGTGCATTGGACGATCACAATGGTCTACTGCTACGGCATGGCATGAAACCGCCTTGCCTGTTCCCGTGCATGCCGCCGCCATAATAGGCGAGAGCATGGACGAAAGCAGGGCCGCCACAACCGTAATGGATAAGAATCGCCGCATGTCCAAACCGAAATATACCTTTATTTTTGCCGCGAAGGCAATGACATTCACAGTAGCGGAACATTAATTCGGTTAATTTTGCACTCGCCGCAAAGCCCTATCAGTAATGGGCTGATATCTATACCGAGTACCTGGCATGCCTTTCGTTACAACAGAAGAGACGTAACTTTAGTCACGCGCGCGACGCTTTCCCAGATAAAAATAAACTGCGGGTGTCACGATGAGGGAGAGCACCATCGAGACCAGGATACCGCCAATCACGGCGATGGCCAGCGGTTGCAGCATCTCCGATCCGGCACCCAGGGCAAACGCCAGCGGCAGCATGCCCGCCATGGTTGCCAGCGCAGTCATAAAGATAGGACGCAAACGGCGGCGTCCGGCCTGAACCATGGCTTCTTCCGGTTCGAAGTTTGCATGAGCAAATTTCTGGTTCGCATCCAGCAGCAGAATGCCGTTCTTCGCCACAATGCCGATCACCATAATCATTCCCATCAATGACGCCAGGTTCACGGTCTTTCCCGTGACCAGAAGCGCCAGGAACACGCCGGAGATCGAAAGCAATGCCGAACTCAAAATCGCCACCGGCGCGGAGAAGTTGCGGAACTCAAACAACAGCACGGTAAATACCAGCACAATTGCCAGTACCAACACCACGGCCATGTCATGAAAGTCTTTCTGTTGCTGCGCGTACTTGCCACCGTAAGTCACGCGAATGCCGGAAGGCAGGTGCAAACCTGCTACCACCCTTTGCACCTTGTCCATTCCCTTGCCAAGACTCATTTTCTCCAGACGCGCCGTAACCTCCACCATGCGCTGCAGGTTTTCACGATTGATTTCCGTCTGGCCAGGAAGTTCGTTTAGCTGCGCCAGCGAGCCCAGCGTGGCTGTCCTGCCCGCTGAACTTACCAGGAGGGTGTTGCTCATCGCTTCCAGGGAACCGCGATTCTCTTCCGGAAAGCGAACGCGCACGTTATACGCGCGGTTATTTGCGATTACGGGATTTGCGCCGGTGACCCCTTGCAGCACCGCCGTGGCATCGGTGGAAACCTCTTCCGCGGTGAATCCAGCTTTGGCCGCCACAGTGGTATTCACACGGAACTCCGCTGCGGGACCGCTCATCGTATTCTCAATGCCATTCTTCAAGTCGACTACGCCAGAGATCTTTTCGATTGCGTCAGCCACGCGCGGCGCTTGTTCTTCCAGCAGCTTGGGATCCTCTGAGAAGAGTTTGATTACCACCGGTTCGGGCTCTCCCGTCAGGTCGCCGATCATGTCCTGCAGGAGCAAGGGAAAGTCCGCGTCTACGGCTGGTTCTTCCTGCTTGACTCGAGCGCGCATATCCGCGATGACCTCGTCGGTCGCTCGCTTCCGTTTAGCTTTTAACTTCACTGAGATGTCACCACGGTTCGCTTCCGTCACAGCTGCCAGGCCAAGCTGCAGACCAGTACGGCGAGACGTGCTTTCCACCTCCGGCGTTTCTTGCAGCATTTTTTCCAGGTGTGACACGATGCGGTCGGTTTCCTGCAATGAACTGCCGGGCGGCGTCAGATAGTCCAGGATGAAGCCGCCTTCGTCCATTTCCGGGAGAAGGTCCGAGCCCAGAAAATAGAAACAACCGAATGAAATCAGGATGAGCACCGCCGCTCCTGCAAGCAAGGTTCGCGGGTGCTCCAGCGCCCGGCGGAGCCAGCGTTCATAAAATTCGATCACGCGGCCAAAGAAGCCTTTCATGGAAGACTCTTCCGCCGCCATCAGCTTGCGGATTTCCGAATCCACGTCGCCATTTTCCGCAGGCTGGGATTCGACGGCGTTTTTGCGGCGGAGGAGGAAGAGGCTCAGAGTCGGCGTCCACGTAAGCGCAAGAATTAAAGATGTCAACAGCGCGGCGCACATGGTGACTGCCAGGGCGCGGAAAAACGTTCCATTCACGCCCGTCATCGAGATCAGCGGAAGGAACACTACAATGGGAGTAAGGGTGGAACCAATCAGCGGGACGGTAATCTCAGAAAGCGCGCTCCGCATGGCTTCAATCTTGCCTTCGCCTGCGTCGCGATGCAGCACAATGTTTTCGACGACCACAATGGCGTCGTCAATTACCAGTCCAACCGCGGCGGCAAGGCCGCCCAGCGTCATCAGATTAAAACTCTGCCCCAGCAGCTTAAGCACCATGAACGTAATAAAAATCGTGACCGGAATAACCAGACCAGCGACAATCGAGCTGCCCCAATCCCGCAGAAATACGACCAGCACAATCGCGGAAAGAACCAGCCCCAGGAGGATGGCGTCGCGCACGCTGCTGATGGAATCCTTCACGATCCCCGACTGGTCATAAAAAGGCGTGAGATGTATTCCTGGTGGCAGCGTACTGCGGATCCGCGCAACTTCGTCATGCACTTCATTGGCGACGGCAACCGTATTGCTGTCGGGCTGGCGATTGATGTTCAACAACACAGCGGGCTTTCCGTCAGCCCGGACAATCGTGTAAAGAGGTTTCACTGACTGCTGCACCGCGGCAACGTCACCGATGCGTACCGGAAGCCCCGCGGGCGTGTTCTTGACGACGGTGTTCGCCAGATCGTCAGCGTTGCGTGCCTGTCCGCTCACCAGGCCCAACACCAGTTGATGGTTGCGCTCCAACAGTCCGGGGGAATCCACCAGGTTGGTGGCTTTGACCGCATTCAGGATGTCCGTCACCGTCACTGACGCTGCCAGCAGCCGGGCCGGACTCGGCGTGATCTGGAACTCAGGCTCCTGTCCTCCTTGCACAATCACCGTGGCCACTCCAGACATGCGGTTCAGCCGCGGAGCAATGTCATACGTCGCCATTTCCCAGAGACGATTCTGAGGCACCGAATCTGAAGTGAGGCTGTAGCCAAGAATGGGAAATGAAGCAAACGTAAGCCGATGGCTTTCGACTTTCGCAGTCGGGGGCAGCTCAGTCGCGATCTTGGACAGCGCCGCGTCCACCAGCTGCAGTGTCTGAAACATGTCGACCTGCCAGTTGAAGAACAGGTCGACTTCCGCCGAGCCGCGGCTGGTGATGGAGCGCACCTTCTCCAGACCTTGCACGCTATTGACGGCCTGTTCCACGGGGCGCGTGATGGTGACCATCATTTGATCGATCGGCATCACGCCGTTATCAATGCCGATCACGATGCGGGGAAAATCCGTGGAAGGAAACACCGCAATGGGAATATTCAGCGCCTGATAGCCGCCGACCAGAGCCACCACAATAATGAGGAAGATTACCGTCTTGGAATTCTGTGCGAGCCAGTGCAGCCGGGGCGGCGGGGCCTTGACGTCGGCATGATTCGTGACCTTGGGTTCATCCGCCATCTGGCTCAGTCCTTTGCGCCGCTATCGTTCTTGCCGTTGGCTTTCGGTTGCGCGGCCTTCTTGCTGCCGGCATCTGGCTTCTCTTTGGAGCCGTTGCCGGCTGACGGCTTGCCTTTCCCGGATTTACTCTCATCAGGCTTGGCCGCATCGCCGCCTTTGCCTGACTTCGCGTCATCGTCTTTATCTTTCGCGTCTTCGCCGGCGGATTCACTTTCCGGCTTTTCGACTTTGACTTTGGTCTTGTCGGGCAGACCGTAAGCTCCTTCCGTCACCACCACTTCCCCAGGCTTGAGGCCGGAGACAATCTGCACTTGCTGGCCGGTTTGTATGCCGGTCTTCACATCACGGCTGCTGGCCTGGCTTTGTCCATCGACCACCATCACCTGGGCTGCGTCGCCTTTGGCATTGAGCAGCGCGGCCGAGGGAACTACCAATGCGTCTTTGACCGTCTGCGAGGTGATGGCAATCTGTGCCGTGGTACCCGGACGCAACTGCTGGTTAGTATTTGCAGCCTGCACCCAGACTTCAACGGTGGTGCTGTTGGGATCAAGCGCTGGACTGATGAGAGAAACCTTGCCGTTAATCGGCCTCTCTAGTCCGGCCAGCGAAATAGTGGCGGCGTCACCTTTGTGGAGTTGCAGAGTATCGCTCTGTGGAATGTGCGCCTTGGCGATGACTTGCGAGATATCCATCACCGTGAGCAGAGGGGCCGCGGTGGAAGCCATTTCTCCGGGGTAAAGCGGACGGTCGGTAATAAAGCCGGCAATCGGGCTGCGAACTTCAGAATAGCTGAGCTGCGCTTCAGAATTCAGCAGCTTCCCTTTCGCCGACGTGAGCTGTCCATTGGCCGTTTTGATCGCGCCCTGCTTGCCGACTGCGTTCAATCCGTCCAGATGCCTCTTCGCGATGTTGTATGCGCTGCGCGCCTGGGCCAGCGAGACAGCGGCTGCATCAAGATCTTTGCGCGGCAGCGCACCCTGCTTAAAGAGATCTTGCCGGCTGTTGAAAAGCTTTTGTTGCGCGTCCAGTTCCTGTTGCGCTGTCTGCAGGTCGAGTTCGGCCTTGGCGTTCTCTTCCGGCAACGTGGCGCCAATGGTGGTGCTGTAAGAGGCTTCAGCCTGCTCATACGCGCCTTTGTTATCCAGGGCGGCCGCGGAAAGATCGCGATTTTCCAGCGTCGCCAGCAGCTGGCCCTGCCTGACCTTTTGCCCGCGAACGACGTAGAATTTTTTTACCGGCGCGTTGATCTTGGGTGTGATCGCTGACTGTGCGATGGGAAAAATAATGCCTTCCGTGTTTACCACGCGGGATATGTCGGCGGTGGCGGCCGGCGCGGCTTGAACAGTCACCTCGGGCGCTTCTTCTTTTTCACCTTTGCCGCAACCGGTAGCGGCGATAAATACGGCCATCGCCAGAGCGACGCACGTCCCTACGCGACCAGCCTTACGCTTGTGTTTGTCCATAGAACTGAGATTCACATTGTACCTGTTAGTGTTTGCAGGTTCGCTACGGCAGTGCGCGCCCGGACCTCGCCATCACTGAAAGCGTTGCGGGCCTGGGTAAGGGTATTCTGCGCATCTACCACTTCCAACACCGTCGATTCCCCGCCCTGATAACGCAGAACGGTCAGCCGCAGGCTTTCCGCCGCCAGGTCGGCTGAACTCTTCAACAACTCCAGTTCGGCGCGGGCAGCTTCGGCTTCGGCATACATCTCCCGCATGTCAGCCTGCAACTTGCGCTGGGCCATCGTTAGTTCGCGCTGCGCTTGTTTCCGCTTGAGGTTGGCCTGCACTATCTTGCTGCGCGTCGCGCCCCAGTTCCATATGGGGATATTCAAAGTGGCGACCACGGAATAGCCCAGGTTGCGGGTTCCATCGGGCTCATGGGCAGCGAAGTGGGAGGCGTCAATACCGTAAAAATAGTCGAGCGCCAGCGTGGGAAGATACGCGCTCTGAGCGGATGCGACCTCGAATTTTGCCGCCTGGAAGCCGGCGGTAGAGGCCCGTACATCGGGATTCCTGCTTTGTGCTGCCTTCACGAAGTCATCAAAACTCATCAGGGGCGGAGCAAGCTGGGCATCATCGACCAGAGTGAAATTCAGGTTGAAGTCCGGAAAGATCAGTACAGCCAGATCCAGCCGGCTTTTGTCCATGGCAAGACGGGCCTCTCGCAGGTCGCGCTGGCGGTCGTTGTACTGAATCTGGGCTTTGATCACGTCGGCGTGCGCTACCTCTCCGCCGTTCTCCAGCTTCTGGCTCAGAGCGAGAAACCGTTGTGCTTCAGCCGCCGCCTGCTGGACATTGGCGTACTTGCGCTGTGCGGCTATCAGTCCGTAATAGCCTTGCACTATTGTCACAACAAGCCCGCGCTTGGCGACCTCCGCCTTGGCGCGCGCCACGGACTCAAGGGCCCGCGCCCGGCGATAGTCCGCATAGTTCGTCAATCCAATCGCCTGATGGATATTGCCCTGGCTTACATACTCATGCACCGAATTGTTGGCCACGAATACGCCGGAAGGAGTGCCGTTGGGCTCGGTATAAATGAACTGGTTGTTGTAGTTGACGCTGGGCAGCAATCCGGCGCGCGCCTGCACTTTGTCCTCATGCGCAAGTCCCTGGTCCGTGAGCGCGGCCTGGAACTGAACGCTGTTGCTACGGCCACGATTCAAAGCGTCTTGCAGCGTGAGCGTCAAGGGCGCCTGGGTAGAGCTTGCCGGCTGCGTTTCCTGCGCGGCGGCCTGGACTATAGGAAGGATGACGATAAAGAAGAGCGCAGTGCGTGTGGTGGATTTCATAGCTGACAAAGGTGACCTCCTGCGAGCGCCAACAGTATACGTTTCGCGAAGCAGGGATAGAACTCCCCGACCCGCACCCCGCGCCACATTTCGCGCGGACGCCGCCATGCAGTAGAATCGAGGTTCGAGATATGGGTGTGAGAGCTGCACATGGGCTTTAATGCGATGGTTCGAAGGATGGTCAGAGTTGCCGCATTCGCGGCGATAGTGGTGCTTTTGGCGCAGGCGGCATGTATGATTGGCCTCCCATCGGTCGCAACCGCCCAGATCGGGGCGCCCATCGAATCTGGGTGTCATGAATCCGCGCCGTCCACGCCCGACTCTCCCAAGTCGGAACATATCTGCTGCAGCGGGGAGCATTCTCCCGACGCGCTTTTGAGTGTAGCCGTCACGCCTGTGCCGCTGGGCATTGCAGAACATTTTTCGATTCGAACTTTCTTCCTAAGCCCTTTTGCTCCTTCCTCCGCTGATATCTCAGCCTCTTTCTCGGGTCCGCCCGGCTTGCTCGCCCTTCGTATCTGATTCTTAGTTCCCCACATCTGCCCCATCGGAAGTATCGCGTTTGGGCGCGAGCAGTAACTTTTCAATTCTTAACGCACGACCAGGGTAAGGATCGTCAATGAAGCTTTCATTTCTAGCAGTCTTAATTATTTTTATGTTAATTCCATTTTTCGTCACGGCTTCGGCGCAAGGAACAGGGCCATCACAGCACCAGCATGGCGCCACTCCAATACCGACTCCGAAGCCGGATGACGCAATGCAAGACATGCCGGGCATGCAACACTCCGCGGACCACGACCAACCCATGACATTCATCGACGAAATTTTGCACCACTCCACGGCAGGCACGTCGGCGCAGCCAAACTCAACTGCCGAGCCGATGATCATGCGCGCCCGTGGAAAATGGATGTTCATGTTTCACGGCAATGCATTCCTGAGCGCGTTACAGCAAAGCGGCCCGCGCGGTTACGACAAAGTTTTTTCCACCAACTGGTTCATGCCCATGGCGCAGCGCCAGATAGGCCGCGGCGAGCTTACCCTGCGCACCATGATCAGCCTGGAACCGGCGACCGTGACCCAGCGCTTTTATCCACTCCTTTTCCAGCAGGGAGAAACCGCTTTTGGCAAGCCGATCAATGACGGGCAGCATCCCCACGACTTCATCATGGAACTGGCCGCGCTGTACGATTTGCGGCTGGAACAAAACGCGCTGCTATCTTTTTATGCCGCCCCGGTTGGCGATCCCGCAATGGGGCCAAGTGCGTACGCGCATCGCGCTTCTGCTTCAGAGAATCCTATCGCGTCGCTGGGCCATCATTTGCAGGATTCAACGCACATCGCGAATGACGTCGTCACCGGCGGTCTGGCTTATAAGAAAGCGCGCATTGAGTTCTCCGGATTCCACGGCCGTGAGCCGGACGAGTTTCGCTGGAACATAGATTCGGGCGCGGTCGATTCGTGGTCAACGCGCCTCACCGTGCAGCCGGGCCAGAACTGGAGTACGCAATACTCCTTTGCTCATCTTACGAGTCCGGAGGAATTGCACGCGGCGGACGACGTTCAACGCATGACGGCGTCAGTGAGCTACAACCGTCCATTGCCAAAAGGTAGTTGGGCGTCCACGCTGTTGTGGGGTCGCAATCGAGTATTGCAGAGCGGGCGGATCTCGAACGGCTATCTGGCGGAATCTACGTTGCAATTTGCTGAGCACAACCACGTGTGGACACGAATCGAAAGCGCGGACCGCACTAGCGAACTGCTACTTGGCAAACAGGCAGAACTGCCAGGATTCGACGAACGGTTCCTCGCTCGCATACAGGCTTACACCGTGGGATATGATCACGACTTTCCATTGGTCCCCGGTCTCGCAACCGCTCTGGGCGGCCAGGTGACGTTCTATAGCAAACCTGATTTTCTTACGTCGATTTACGGACAGCATCCTGCCGGAGCTATATTGTTTTTAAGGGTGCGTCCCGCAGGCAATGCGCACTCCCATTGAGGACCCAACATGAAGACATCACGCCGCAATTTTCTTTTTGGAACTTCAGCCGTAGCCGGTTCTACACTGGCCATACCGTTCTCCGTGCTGGCCGAGCAAAAAATTCCGAAGAAGGCCACAAAGAAAAAGGAAGAAGCTGAAGAAGACGTTTCCACCAATGAAGACCTCATGCGCGAGCATGGCGTTCTGAACCGCGTTCTGCTGATCTATGACGAAACCATCCGCCGCATCCAGGCCAATGAGAAGTTCGACGCAACGGTGATAACGAAGTCCGCCGGCATCATCAAAAGCTTTATTGAGGATTACCACGAGAAGCTGGAAGAAGACCACATCTTTCCGCGCTTTGAACAGGCCGGCAAACTCATTGAGTTGACGGTGAACCTGCGCGCGCAGCACGCCATGGGACGGCGCGTCACGGAAAGAATCACGGCCGCGGCAAAGAGCGGAGACACGGAAACGCTCCGCACTTCGCTGGCGGCGTTCAACCGCATGTATCGGCCCCATGAGGCGCGAGAAGATACGGTGCTATTTCCGGCGCTTCACAAAGTTGTAAGCAAACATGAGTATGACGCCATGGGCGAAGAGTTTGAGCGCATTGAACGTAAAACCTTTGGCGGCGATGGCTTTGACATGGCGGTGGACCAGGTGACCGAACTGGAAAAGCAATTCGGCATTTACGACATCGGTCAATTCACTCCGACGCTTCCTCCGGCGAAATGACCGCAGCATTGCTCTTTGTTGCCGCGATTCTGGGCGGTGCGATTGCCGCCCTCTCCGGCTTTGGTATTGGCAGCTTGCTCACTCCACTGCTGGCGCTAAGCGTAGGGACGAAGGAAGCCGTGGTCGCGGTCTCGATTCCGCACTTGGTCGCGACGGCCATTCGCTTCTGGAACCTGCGCGACAAGATGGACCGCCATTTGCTCAAGAATTTTGGGATTGCCAGCGCCGGCGGAGGACTACTCGGGGCCTTGCTGGGCTCGCGCTTCAGCAGTCCGGTTCTAGCTTATATTCTTGGCGGGCTTTTGGTGTTTGCCGGATTCATGGGTCTCACCGGACTCTCAAAGAAGATGCGTTTCGGCAAAAAAATAGCCTGGCTTGGCGGTGCACTCTCCGGCTTACTGGGTGGACTTGGTCGGCAATCAAGGTGGAATCCGCTCCGCGGCCATGCTCGGCTTCAACCTTGAAGCCAAAACTTTTGTCGCAACAGCGACCGCGATCGCACTGATTGTGGATGGCGCACGCATGCCAATTTACTTTTTTACCAGTCCGGAAACGGTCCACCGGCTTGGAGCCTGGATTGCCATCATGGTAGCCGGCGTCACTATCGGTACATTGGCCGGTGGCCGGGTTCTTGCGCGCATTCCTGAAAGCTATTTTCGCAGGCTGGTTTCATTGCTCATTTTTGCGTTGGGAATCGTGATGTTGAGCAGCGTGGCTAAGTAATTGTCTAAAGCGCGCTGGCAACCACCCCATAAAGCCCGATAGTATTAGATAGTTCGAAAGGTAGCAGGTAACAAGAAGGAGTTGTTATGTCTGCAAAATTACAGTGTCTCTTGGCCGTTCTTCTTCTCTCACTTATTTCAGCCTGGGCCCAAGCGCCTAAATCAGCGAAGGCTCCTGTAACCGAAGATTGGAAAGATGCCGACGCCGCTATGGGCCGCGCAGGTCAGGACCAGCCCGACGGCACACACAAATACTCATTGCCGCGCACGGATTTGACTGTCACTGTAAACGGGGTACAGATTAAGGCTGGCTTGGCGCTGGGATCCTGGGTGGCATTCAAGCCCGTGGCAAATGGCAATTCAATGGTAATGGGAGACCTTGTCCTCACTGAAGACGAAGTGGCGCCGGTGATGGAGGTGCTGCAATCCGGTGGGATAAAGATCACGGCTCTGCACAACCACCTGATTGGTGAGTTGCCGCACGTAATGTATATGCACATCCATGGCACAGGGAACGCCGCCAGCCTGGGCAAGGCCATTCATGTGGCCATCGCAACAACCAAGACTCCTGAAGCCAGTGCGCCAGCCGCAGCAGCGGACCTCGACATTGATACGAAACAGATTGACCAGATCCTGGGTCACAGCGGGAAAAATAACGGCGGCATTTACCAGGTCGGCGTGCCGCGTGCAGAACACATTACCGAGGCTGGCATGGCCATTCCGAATTCCATGGGCGTGGCCACCGCGCTCAACTTTCAACCGACCGGCGGCGGCAAGGCGGCAATTACCGGTGATTTTGTGCTGCTGGGCAAGGAAGTGAATCCGGTAATCAAGGCTCTGCGCGAAAATGGCATTGCGGTGACGGCGCTGCACAGCCACATGTTGGAGGACCAGCCGCGCCTGTTCTTCATGCACTTCTGGGCCAACGATGATGCATTAAAACTGGCCAAAGGCCTGCGGGCAGCGCTGGACCATACCAACTCGGCAAAGAAATAACGGGCGCTAGGCTGCCGCACGGATGCGGTGGAGGATTGACCGATGAAACGAACGGTTTTCGCTGCAGTTCTCCTGGCCATGGCAGGGCTCACGTTATTCGGGATGAAAAAGCTTCATCCGTCCGCGTCTGCTGCCTCGGCCCCCGCCGGAAGTACCCTGAAACAAGTCGCGACCATTGATCTGCCGGGACCTCTGGGCAAGCGCTTTGACTATCTCACTATCGATTACGACGATGGCTACCTTCTTTCAGCGCACCTTGGCGCGGGTCTGCTTTACGTGATTGATCTGAAAACCAACAAAGTTCTGATGACCATTCCTGACGTGCCCGGCGTAGAGGGAGTGGAGTATGTTCCGGAGTTGAAAAAGGTTTACACCTCAGACTGGCATGAAAAGAAAATTGGCGTGATTGATTTGCGCCAGGGCAAGGTCATCACGAAGCTGCCCGCACAGCAGAAGCCCGATGGCAGTGCATACGCTCCACCGTTCCATAAGCTCTATGTTTCCGATGAGCGCGCGAAGACTGAAATTGTGGTGGATGTTCAGACCGACAAAATCGTCAACACGCTTAACTTCAAGAGCGAAACGGGCATGCCGCAGTACGATCCGGTGGCGAAACTCATTTACCTCAATCTTCAGCAGCTAGACACAATGACCGTAATCGATCCCGCAACGGACAAGGTCGTCACCCCGGCTTACGCGGTTCATCCCTGTAAAGGTAATCATGGCATGGCGCTGGACGCTGAACATCGCCGCGCGTTCCTGGTTTGTGAAGACAACAATCTGATGGCGGTCATCGATCTGGAAAAACGCCGCGTGGTTACTACTCTGCCGACTGCCGATGATGGCGACGTCATCAAATACGATCCCGGGCTCAAACGGATTTACGTCGCTTGTTACAGCGGCGCGATTTCGGTTTTTCAGGAGGACGATCCTGATCACTTCCGCAAGCTGGAAGACTTTCGAGTTCAACACAAAGTGCATAGCCTTGCCGTAGATGAGCGCACTCACCGCGTGTATGCTCCCGAAGAAGAAGAGGATGGCAAACCAGCAGCACGGATGATTGTGTATGAGCCAACTGGCAGCCACTGAATCACGGTCTGCACCCAATCTTCCTGAGCGGGTCCTGCCGCAGCTTGCATGGTACTTCCTGCGCCTGGGAACATGGGGATTCGGCGGGCCCATTGCGTTGGCTGGCTACATGCAACGCGATCTGGTGGAGGAGAAGCGCTGGTTCACGAAACAGGAATATCTTGATGGACTCGCGCTGGCCCAACTTGCTCCCGGCCCGCTTGCAGCACAGCTGGCTATGTATCTGGGACTGCTACGCGGCGGGACGCTTGGGGCGTCGCTGGTAGCACTGGCATTCATTGCACCGTCCTTTCTGATGGTGCTGGCGATCTCTTTTTTCTACGTGAAATTTGGCGGGCTGCCATGGATGCAGACTGCCTTTTACGGAGTAGGCGCCGCAGTGGTTGCGATCATCGCTCGTTCCGCCTTCAAATTGATCAAGACAGCCATTGGCAAGGACAAATTGTTGTGGTCAATCTTTCTTGTGCTGCTGGCTGCAACGGCCATTACCGAACGCGAAATCGTATGGCTCTTTCTGGCTGGCGGGCTGGTGTCACTGGTAGTGAAGGCGCAGCCAAAGATCGTGCCGTCAGTTAAGAGCTTTACTTTGCTGGCCGCGGGAAGCGTAGGTGGCAGTACGTCTTTGTTCCTGCAGATACTGCTCTTCTTCACCAAGTCGAGCCTTTTTGTATTTGGCAGTGGACTCGCCATCGTGCCTTTTCTTCATGGCGGCATCGTTCTGGATCGCCACTGGCTTTCGGAACAACAATTCATTGACGCCGTTGCCGTGGCCATGATCACTCCCGGCCCTGTTGTAATCACAGTGGGATTCATAGGTTATATTGCCGGCGGGCTGAGTGGAGCGATCGCTGCTGCGCTGGGCGTTTTTCTTCCCGTCTATCTGGTAGTGGTGATTGCAGGGCCTTTCTACAAGAAATTTGCCGGCAATCCGCAGTTACGCGCGTTCGTGCAAGGCGTCACGGCGGCAGCGACTGGCGCTATTGCGGGCGCCATCATCGTTCTGGCGCGGCGATCTGTCACGGATGTCCCGACCATACTCATCGCGATAATATCGCTGCTGCTGCTCTTCAAATGGAAGATTCCTGAGCCACTGCTGATTATTGCCGCTGCGATTGCCGGATTATTTCTTCGTCGATGAATACCCTCCGCTCGCAGTGTGAGATAAATCACAGCGTCTGGTCATAAATTCCATTTAATTTGCGAACGGCCATTGCGTGTGCGTGCAGCGCGCCATACGATTGTGTGTCCACCCGTAAGCTAACGCAGGCAAGACCGACAAGGGAGTATGAATGGATAGCGCCCTGCTGATTCACCGGCTTCATTTTGCTTTTACCGCAACCTTTCATTATCTCTTTCCGCAACTCACCATGGGGCTGGCGCTGCTGATCGTGGTGCTGAAAACCCTTGCGCTGCGCACGCACAATGAAATCTACAATCAGTCGGCACGTTTCTGGGCAAAAATCTTCGGCATCAATTTCATTCTGGGCGTCGTCACCGGAATCCCGATGGAATTCCAGTTCGGCACCAACTGGTCGCACTTTGCTCGAGTGACAGGTGGCGTAATCGGCCAACCGCTGGTGATGGAAGGCGTGTTCTCGTTCTTCCTCGAATCCGCATTTCTGGGACTTTTTCTGTACGGAGAAAAACGCCTGAGCCCTAAAGGACACTGGTGGACTGCCTTCCTGGTGTTTTTTGGATCGTGGCTTTCCGGATATTTCATCATCGTTACCGACGCATGGATGCAGCATCCTGTAGCGTTCCAGCGGGCGGCCGACGGCAGTTTTCAGGTAATCAGTTTCTGGGGACTGCTGCTGAATCCCTGGGCGATCCTGCAATACGCGCACAACATGAGCGGATCTGTGATTACCGGCGCATTTGTAATGGCCGGCGTGGGCGCGTATTACCTGCTGGAAGGAAGGTTTGCGGACCACGCGCGCGTGTTTGTCCGCGTCGGCGTAATTGCGGGCGTTATTTTTTCCGCGCTGCAAATTTTTCCTACAGGCGATCTTCATGGCAAATACATGGCGCGCTACCAACCCGTGACCACTGCAGCGATGGAAGGCCTCTTTAAGACTGAGAATGGCGCGCCGATAGTGATCCTGGGCCAGCCCGATGAAGAGCATCGGCGCATTGACAATCCGCTGGTGGTCAACAAAGTTCTGAGCTTCCTGATCTATGGCACTACCACCGCCGAGGTAAAAGGCCTGAATGAATTTCCCAAAGACCAGTGGCCCACGAATATCCCGCTGCTGTATTACAGCTATCACATCATGGCCGGACTGGGGACAATCTTCATCGCCGTAATGGCCGGAGCTGCGTTCCTGCTGTGGCGCAAGAAACTGTATGAATCACGCTGGATCCTTTGGATCATCATGCTTTGCCTGCCGTTGCCGTATATCGCCAACACCGCCGGCTGGATGACCGCTGAGATCGGCCGTCAGCCCTGGCTGGTTTACGGCCTCATGCGAACCAGCGAGGGGTATTCGAAATATGTCCATGCCGGCAATGGGTTGTTTACGCTGCTCGGCTTCATGGGGCTTTACACCGTGCTGGCGATTCTGTTTCTGGTACTGATGAACCGCGAGATCGCGCACGGTCCGGGCGAAGAGCATCAAGCCGCCATCAATGCCGGTAATCCGATCACGCTAGCTTAGGAGAAATCGACGAATGCTTTTCATGTGGTTCTGGCTCGTGGCGATAATGATCACCGCATATGTAGTCCTCGATGGTTTTGACCTCGGCGCCGGCGTTCTGCATCTATTCATCGCCAAAACTGACCAGGAGCGGCGCACCGTGATTCGCACTATTGGCCCGGTGTGGGACGGCAACGAAGTTTGGCTGATTGCCGGCGGCGGAACTTTGTACTTCGCCTTTCCCCTGCTTTACGCATCTGGCTTCAGCGGCTTTTATCTGCCGCTGATGATAGTTCTATGGCTCCTGATCCTGCGTGGTATCGGCATTGAGTTACGCATGCATCTTGAAGGAACCGTGTGGCGCGGCTTCTTTGATGGCTG
>Ga0137403_10003721_pt1 | contig 18235 bp, 33 predicted proteins | sample CZOMad2_1_16fung_FD_122057 | JGI IMG/M metagenome (GOLD analysis project Ga0137403, IMG submission 122057) | Vadose zone soil fungal communities from Angelo Coast Range Reserve, California, USA - CZOMad2_1_16fungal (Hybrid Assembly) | ecosystem: Environmental > Terrestrial > Soil > Vadose zone...
CGTGCCGCTTAAGACCGGCAGTTCGAGGCGCTTGTTGCGATAGCTGAATGTCGCCGATCCGGCTTCCTTGGCTCCGCTCGCTTTCATGATCATGTGAGAACTCCTAAAATGATGGGGCGGTCCTCCACGAAGGTCCCATTTGCTTGGAACTCTACCTATCCAGCCCTTAAGGATGCGCACGAGCCGCCTTAAGGGCGCTTAACTCCAAACGCTTAATCGACATGGGCGCGGATGCGAGTCAATGCCTCTTCGCGCCCCAGAACGGCCAGCACGTCGACCAGTGCCGCAACATCGGCAGGCGCGATATGCCACCAATCATGCGACCACTCGAATGTCTTGAATCGCTTCTGTAGTGGCTCGGTGATGTTCTGCAGGTCGCCGCGCACGATAGGCCATTCCACGGTACAGTCGACCTCCACGGCGCCTTTAAAATTCATAGCCGGAAGAGGTTTTGATTTCGTCAGGGCTTTTGCACGCAAGTCTAAAATATGCATTTTTATTTCGGCATCACCCCATTCGTCGGGTATCTGAATACGCCCTAGAGTTTGAATTTCGATCTCTCTCATGATGCAACCTCCAAGCGTTTTGCAAGAACGTAGCAATTTGCCCGTTCCATAGGGATAGGACGCATCATGAGACACGGTTCCCTTCTAGGTTATAAACAGGTACAGGAGGCGCAGGACGCACTTTATGGCTCTCTTCGAGTTCTTTGTCGGCAGCCTCGACTTTGGCTAACTGGGCGGCTGCTAGTCGCGCCTTCTCGCTGTCTGGAGGGTGCCCGTGAGGTGCGTTCTCGTCTAACCGGCGTGGCACGTAGGAAGGTTCGTCGGCCTCGACAATCTGCCGGCCGCTTTCGGTGAAGTCATCTTGACCTCGCTGGCACTCTTCAGGGATTAACAGTCCGCCCAAGTCCGGGTATGCTTCCCGCGCAGCCTGCGCTTTGGCGCATTTCGCAATCATCCGGTGTTGATATTTCGCCCAGAATAGTTTCGCGTTATCCCAGACCTTCGGACAGTATTCCTCAAACCACGCCTCACCTACAGATGGTTCACTCAACCCTTTTTTCCAAAGTTGTACGGTGCACCACTGCGGACCTTTGATCTTGTGCCCTTCGACCTCGATGGTTATGTCAGGGCCGTACTCGGGTTTCGATAGAGTTCCGTAGTCGGCGTGGTCGCGCGCGGCAATGTGCAACATCCCGTAGATGCCTACCTGCGGGCTCCAAACGTAAGCGCCGCGTCCACCTTTGCCGTTGTCGGCACCGCTGTCCCAACGTTTAATAAACCAGATTTGCTGCCGGAACGGATCTAGTTTGTAGCGACGCGCTACCGTCAAACAGAATTTCAGTTCCTCGTCGGTCGCGCCTTTGGCCACACTGTTCTTGAGGATGGTCAGTTGCTCGTTGTCGAGCTCCCATGGGCGCTCGGGAGGACGCGCAACGACAATCGCGGTACTAGCTGATGCGGTGCTTGGCCGCGCGCTGTGCGTCGGCTTTGACTTGCCGGACTTTCTTTTCTTTTTGCGTATCTGTTTCGCCATGACTTTTACTCTCCTTCGTCGGTCGCGGGACTACACACTTGTACTCGTACTTGCCCGCCAGGTACAGCGCGTGAAAGTGGCCTTTGGAGCCTGCGGCTTGGAAGGCCGCGTAAATCGACGGTGGCACCTGATAATAGGCATAGACCGCAAATGAGGCGAACTCAAGCTCCAGCGTGCGCGTGGCCTCGTCGTAACCAGCAGAGAGAATACTCGACGATTTGAGAGGGATGCGCCTCATTAGTTTTGCCTCGTCGGTTTGTGAATTTTCTGGAATCCTTTGGCGATACTCGTCTCGTAGTGCGGGATGTCGGGATACATCTCGGCCATTAATTCCTTCAGCGCCTCGGCTGCGATGTCTCGATTCTCGCGCGTGTCCGGCCAGCCCATTGCGATTAGCATCTTCGGGATGTCCACGCCTAGCTCTTTTTTGTCGTCTATCCAGAGGTAATCGCCTTGTAGATAGCGGCGCATAACTAGTCTCCCGCTTGTTTCGTGTTTTTGCGGAATGCCGAGGCTTCTGGGCAATCGCTCCAATGCGGCACGCGGATAAATCCGGTCACTTTCGCAAAGAAGCCCTCGCCCTCTTTCACTTCCTGTACGCTCATGGGCATTTTCTTGCCGCGCGGGGTAACCCACCATTCGATAGGTGCGCCGCAGCCACGGCAACATGCGTCGTTGTCGAACACGTAGCCCATCGCTACCAGTTCTTCGCGATTCTGCGGGATTGCGGCCACTTTATTCGCTCCAGACCGTCACGCCCGGTATGCGCTTCTCGGCTTGCTCTTTGTTCTTGATGCGCCGCACCTCGGAGCCGATAGCCACCAAGTCAGGACAGAGGAACTGGCGCGGGATCTTGCGCGCGTCGAGAATAGAGAACTTCCAGTTAGTCGTCATGCGCACACCTGACACCGTGGGTACGCTAGGCTTGACCTTGACCTCCGCGATGTTGTTCTTGTCGGACTCGGCTTGCTGGTCGGCTTCCTTGCGCAACTTGTCGGCCTCGCGCTTACTGACCTCGCCGGACTTCTGTTGCTGTTTTATTTCCTTCTCCCGCGTCTTGCGGTCAGCTTCCGCTTTCTCCTCCGCCACCTTGCGCCGCTCCTCGTTGATGCGCCGCTCCTCCTCGGCTGCTGCGGCCGTCTCTTTGCGCTTGTACTCGGCCATCTTGCCCTTCAGTATCCCGTCGATCTCTTCGGCGGCGTTGACGTGGCGATTCTCTTCGGTGCGCAGCCAGTCCACTACGCGCCGCGCTTTCGCTAGGTACTCGCCTAGCTTGAACCCTGGGATTTTCTTGAATGACCTCACCTGTGCGAGCAACTGGCCCGCTTCCGCGTAAGTAGTCGCGTCCTTGATCTCGATACTCTTGGCCGAGTCGCGCCAGCGCGCTAAGGGAACTGCTTCCTGTTCGAGTTCCACCAGCACTCTTTGCAGGTTGGGTAACTCCATCGGGGGGATGATCGAGACATTCGGTTGCGGGACCATATCGGTTTCAGCTTGGTGAGCCATTACGCCACCTCTTCGATCTTGCGGATGAGCTTCCTCACGCGCACTAATTTGTATTCCGCGACGGCAGTCAACTCGTTATCGTCGACGGCTTCCAGTTCAGTCGCGCAAGTATTGAGTGACGGACTCTCCGCGCTTGGGTTGTATGGTGCGGTAGACTACCTGTTCCCTAACAGCGTTGCAAGCAAATTATAATTGCTCCTCGCGCAGCGTCCAAGCCTTCTTAGCTCCGCGTACGCCACCCTTGGGCTTGAGTGCCCACCCGTGCATAGCCACCAGATTCCCAGATGCTTTCCAGGTCTTCACCTCAGGGATAACCGATAGCTTAACAGCGTGGTCTTTCCAGCGAGCGAGCGGGAAACACTGAATAATCGCGGTTACTTTCAATTCTGGATGGCAAGCAAGTAAATCGCCAAAGCCCCACAGGTCTACGCGCACCCCAAACTTCATATTGCCTCTCGGTGGTATCCACTTCTCGACATTGCCCACTAGCCAGCCCCGATCTTCTAGGTACTTTTTGCTGCGTTGCAGCGCTTTCGTTTTATTAGTTGTGGGCATAGCCGTGTCTCGCGTACCATTGTTTCACGGTGCTGACCTCGTAGCGCTCGCACTCGCTCAAGCGCAAGTCAATGTACTCCGGGCCCACGATGGCGCCAATGAGCACCACGAATCTTTCCCCGGCCAGCGCGTACAAGTGGAAGAATCCAGAATAGGGAGACAGGACGCCTACGAAGGGGGCTTTGACTTTCATTTAGTCCATCTCCAGTCTGTGCTCGCAAATAACCATTCGTGAGACTTCGGGTTTAGTCAGAAGTACGCCTTGCTCATTGAGTGCGCGTTGCGATTTCTCTGTTATGACCCATTGCCGACCACCACAAAACGGCGGTGTCGTGTCTTGTTGCATAGACTCTGTTTCGATTTCCACGAAATGACCAGCTTGGTTTCTGACGCGCTTGGAGAGCAAAGCCTCGGTTTTGCCTGTGTCGCACCATCGCTCTACAGGCGCGATCTGTACAGTGGCGATCATGGCTGATAATCCTTCGGCGTGTGCGCCAGGACAATCAACACCCACACGACAATAGAGGTGAGCACGCACGCGAGACAGGTGCCAATGAGCCGGCGGTAGAATGCGTGCCGATAGGTCGCGCGCCACCACTCATGTCTTGCGCGACGCGCGGACTCCTCAATCTTCATGTAGCCAAGTCGAGTGTAGGTATTCATGCGCGCAACGCTTTCTCCCAACGCGAGCACGCTGGGCACGGACGATCTGCTGACCATTGACAACTCTTAAAATGTGCTGCGCCTAATCTCTCGGCGCTATGGTAGCCGATGTGCGTTAACTCGGCAGGCCCATAGGCCAGATAGTGCCGATAGTAGTCGCATCGTTTCGTCTGACACACCCACCACGCGCGGATTGCTTTCCTGATCTTGCGATACGTTGCGTTCACGATTGCACCTCCTCGCCGTTCTCTTCTTCCTCTTCTTCGGCTTCCTTGTCAACATCCGCGATGTAGTGCTCGGCGATCTCGTACCAGTTCACTTCCGACATGGCCGCGCTCAGTAGGTCAGCCCAGAGGGTACAGCCTAAGTCGGGTTGCTGTTCTTCGTGCTCGCTCTTGAGTCTGTCCTCTAGGTCAAGGGTAGCGCGTTCGTCACGCGAGAAAGTTTTGTCTGACTCTGCGCGGTCGTACACTTCTTGGGCTATCTCGCGCCAGTACGACTGGCTCCCTTCGTCATTGTCCATCCATAGGTTGACTGCCCAAGTCTCGTAATTGAACCACCCGTTATATTCCTTGTGGGTCGCCATGACTTTTGTACTCCAGTTTTGGCCGCACTTCCGCGCGTCAGCCTGCGCTAAACTTTTTCAACCAATCCAGACAAAGCCCACTTCGTCACTCTCGAAATTGCGGAGTTTCTTCGTTGTATTGGTTGGCGGGTAAGGTTCCTCGCTCACCTTGCGTCTCTTCTCCAGCCAGTCCGCAGTCTCGCGTAGAATGGTGGCTGCCTCGTCGGGCTCTGTGATGTAGTCGGGCAATCGGCTTAGGTCAATCTGAAGTTTTAGAATCATCGTATATCCTTCAGCCATTCATCAAAACGTTTTTGGTCAAAGCGTCGAATCATTCGCTCAAGGCAACGCTTTGGCGTATTCTCTCCCGGCCCGTTGGTTGCTATCTCAATGTCAAAATCTCCCTCTCCGTGCTCTAGACAAATACTCACGTGCCCAGTTCCTAGGTCTTCAGCGGTAAACCGCATATTGTTTTTGCGAATCGCTTTCACGATAGGCGCTAAGTCCTCTGGCATATCATCTGCCCACGTAGGACGCTGGCGGCCGTCTGGCCTGATAAATTGAATTAGTTGTATTTTCATGACGCGAGCAACTCCACTTCTAGGGTCTGGAGTGCATCCCTGACATTGTTGGTTGAGTTTTTCGCGACGCGCTCAAAGTCAATCGCGCCATCTGTCCCCGTCTCGCTACGCCACACTTGCGCCAGGAAGGAAGCGAGCTCGCCGCGCATCCCGTAACTACTAAATTCCAGCACGCGACACCTAGACAGGAATCGCTTCTCTAAGCGTTCGCAATCGTTCGCGGTGAATATCCAGATGGTTTGCGGCGCCGGGTCCGTGCTGTCCAGTTTCGAGAGCAAGGCTAATTGTGCTGCAATCGCCTGCACCGTGCATTTTTGCGACGGTATCTTGTGCAAGTCGGCTTGTAACTCATCGGCCAGCGCCAGAGCCATTGTCGACTTGCCCACACCTGAAGGACCGATGAAGAGCCACGCGCACGATACCGGCCGGCGAGCGAAGGCAGAGAGTACCTTGCGCTGTTTCTCAAGACCTATGAATGCGTCGATTGATCTGGGCCGGTACTTTTCGGCCAGTGGCGCGGGAAAGCCTAGGCTGGCTTGCGGGTCCGAGAAGAGGCTCATTGTCTTCCCTCCGCCTTGTCGATAGTGGCACGCGCGCTTATAACCCGTCGCGCCAGTTCCTCAATAAATCCTTGCAAGTAGCCTTTTACCTTTTCGTCTTTCATTCCATCGCACACGCTCTGCAAGTAACGGAGAGATGTTTCAGATTTCCACACCAATTCTGTGAGTTCGCCTAGGAGGATTGGGCTGGCTGCGATGAGTCGTGCGTTCTCCTGCTCTGTACTATCGTTGGAATAGTCTGGGACTCGCGCAAGTTGAATCGTGCCATAGTCTGAAAAATCCGAGAGTATCAGCGCGCAGCCATCAAGTGAAAGTGTGTCACTGATACGCCAAGGACCGGGTGTATATTTCGCCATGACTTTTATTCTCCTGAATTTTGTTGCTGGCCGGTGGGCAGCGCGGCCAGCGGTACAGCTAACGTCCCTGTCCCGGACGTTTCACCCGCGCCGATGAACGCGGGTAAACTCGTTCGTAGAGTTAGTGGAGGTGGTCCCCGCGCCTAGCCTCGCGGCCTTAACGCTTTCACCTCCACCATTTTCCGCGACAGAGCTCGCGGAACTCATTGGCCTTCCAGTTCGCAATGCGAAGGCACGAGCTTGGTATTCCTGAAACATCGCCAAGAGACGCATGACGTGTTCATGTTCAAGTTGTTCTGTACGGCGTTTGAACTCGCGTCGTAATTCAGCAAGTTGGTGAGTGACCATTATTCCTCACTCTCCGCGATCCACAGCAAGGCAATCGCGGCCAGAGTTGCGAGTATCGCGCCTATCAGCGTCCAGAGTGATTGTAGGATAGTCATTTGCTGGGTACCTCATCGGAAGCATTCGCGGGAATGCTCCCTGTGAGAGACTCAGGCGTACATAATCAATAGTTCTTCGGCGCCGTACACTTTGTGCTGGCCGCAAGACTCGCACAAATACTTGCGTGCATCGGGCTCGCATCCTCCCTGTTCTTCGCCACACGCGAGACAAATACCGATGTAGTCTCCGCTTTCAACGGCGGCTATAATCTGTTCAATCGTTACTTTTGTTTTCGCCATGACTTTCCTCTCTTTCGTTATGCTCTACTGCTGTTGCGCGAATATCTATTGCAAATCACGCGCCAATCGTAAGTTATTGAGTCCACTAGGAACCTTGTCTCAAAAAAAGTACTAAAACTTGAGAATTTCGCAAAGTGAGACGAGATTAAGCGCAATGTGAGACAGGAAGTAATCCAGCGTTCAGGCAATCCAGTGCCATTCGAGTATCAAGTCTAGGTCTATAAATCCTGTTCTCTCCTGTAAGCCTCTCCCTCTCCGCAGCCCAGTCTTACTCTCTGATAGTCCTGAAGACTGCGAGCACAACTAAAAAATGGGAGCAAGTCCCGCGCGCAGTCAAAAAGTTTTCACGCACAAAATTCTGTCATAGGCGATTCGCGGCACATCATATAGGCGCGTGCATCCAAGGAAAATAGTTTTGGGAGTGTGCGGCCAACATCGAATCCGAGCGAACGAACCGAGTCAAGGTAGGCGAAGCGCGGGTACTATACTGTTGGCTATAATATAAACTTAAAGTAGGGTAGTGAGCTAACAGCCAATAGAATCAATGTGAGTGTCAATTAGTGCGCGTCTTATAAAAGGTAAAAAGTAAACGAGCACTAAGTGGCAGCACATCGGCAAGCGAATGGCAGCACACTAGGCCCTACCCGCACCAGGCTCAGGCCAAGTGCATCATTCTCTTAGTATTTAATCTCACAGACTGCGGGTGGTAGCCAATAAACAGGGGGAGGGGACTGGACCACAGGAGTCTCTTCAGCCGAAGCTTGCTCTCTTTTCCTGTGTGGGAGGAATTACATTTGTCTTACGAATTGAAGTGAGGGGGTGTCATGAGGCTTGACACCCCGGAGCGCCACGTAGTACAAACGTCTTACGCCAAAGAGGGGCGTACAGGTGGAAAAATTCGTCAACGAAGTAGGGTGGCCACAAGTTCACGGACAAACTTCCAGTGTTGCCTTCACGATACAAAGCGGGCCGATCAAGGAGTTTGGGGTAAACGGGTGCCAGATCGACGACGTGGTTAAGTGGGCCAAGGAAAAGATCGAAGGATTCAACAAAGAGTTTCCGTGCTGTGAAAATTCCATCGTCATCACGAAGTTAGACGAGGCGTTACTGTGGCTTGGGAAACGAAAGGCTGACCGCGAAGCGCGTAATGTCGAAGGGAAAAGTCAGGCTTAAGGTATGGAGCGCTCTTACCGTCTTGATTACCAGAAGCACGCGGAATTAGTCGCTGCGCTGTGGCCCACGCTTGCCGAAAACAGTTCGCCTCGCCTTTCGGAACCGGAAGCGAGGATGGCGGCGTCGGCAGTAGTGGATATTTTGGTTCCGAAGATTTGCGAAATCGTCCACGAAGAAGTAGTTGCGGCGGAAAAGCGCATGGCGCTGGCAACAGGCAGGGGATGAAATCGCCGTTCACCATCCGGGTCGAGCAGGTGGATAGAGACTTGTGGCACGCGGCGGCAAAGAAAGCGGGGATGAGTATTTCGGAGTGGGCGCGACGCGGGTTGATGGGGTACGCAGGGTCGGTAGAAAAGAGTGCAGATGCGACTGGTGACCAAAAAAATTTGCGGAAACCTGCAGTGGTACGTGTGGCTAAACGGCGCGCTCGTGCCGCTGGAGCAACTGGGAGAGAGTTTCCAGGTTCGAATCCTGGCGTTCGCGAGGCCGAGCGAGACGCAGGGAGCACTGCGCCCGAGGGTTTGAATCCCTCAGCCTCTAAATTTTCAGACATGGACCTTGAGGTGGCTCGGCGTACCGGGCATCCTCCTGGGTGCCAGTGTCAAATGTATTGCGGACAGACACGACGCCACTTCGCGGAGACCTGAGGACCGAAGAAGAAGGAACCGGAACCCGCTCCTAAAAAGAAAGGACGCCGATGAGTAAGTCTAAAATCGGGAAGTGCAAGCGCGTCGGGGATCGCTCGTCTTATGAACCGTGGTAATCGTGCGCGCCGTCGGCGCAATCGCGTTCGCGACAAGATAGCAAAATTGTCCAGATGGATTAACCGCTAGAATTTCCTCGGGGCGCGCTCGTCGCGCACGATTACCCGCTAGGTATGGTTTCCGGCGCGCACTACTTTGCCGTCTGCTGCCAATATTTTCAGCCACGCTTCAGCGGTCTGCTCGCGTATCTGGAAGGCTTGCGCCACTTGCGAAGTAGATGCCGCGTTGTTCGGTGCTTGCCGCAGGTAGGCCGCTAGGTCGTTGCTTCTCACGTGAACTCTAATACTTCTTGACTCAATCTTCGCTTCGCTATTTCGAGGTACGCTGCGCTAGGTCGCGCGGGTTATCAAATCGTCCGCCATTCCAACTCTTCTGTGATTGGCGTAGAACGGCTTTCATGTTGCCGTTTGTCTTGGCCCCGCCATTCGCTCGAGCGCTTCCGATTTGTGCCGCCACGTCTTGCGCCAGCCGCATGTGCGTATTCAGGCTGACAGGTTCGAGGATTGCTCCTGCATCGTAGTAGTACCGATCGCTCTTGCTCATCAGGAAAATATATTCGTGTGCCTTCGTTGGGCGGTCCGTCACGCTCTCCGGCATCGGATTCGGCTTCGACCAGATGATATCGCTGCGTAGATACCATCCATCGGCGCGAAGGGCAAACGCGAGCATCCAAGGAATGCCTACGAGGTCTTTACATTTAAGACCTGGTGGCGGGGCTTGGTACTCCGTATGGCCGCTGTCCCCATGGCTGCTACCCATACGAACTCCGCGTGATGCACCGTTTGATTTATTAGTGGTTGAGCGATCGCCGAAACCCTGCCCGCTGCCCGCGTAAGAATCCCCCATGTTCAACCACAGCGTTCCGTCATCGCGCAGCACGCGCTTCACTTCGCGGAACACCTCAACCATGGCCGAGATGTACTCTTCCGGCGTGCGCTCGAGCCCAATCTGCCCAGCCACGCCGTAATCGCGCAGTCCCCAATACGGCGGCGAGGTCACCACGCAATGGACGGATTTATCGGCTAAGGGAATCTGACGCGCGTCGCCGCGGACCAGCAGAATACTCACTCAATTCGCCACACGCCATGAATTGTGACGCAGTACAATTCCTCGCGCTTGATCGGCTCGCTTTCGCTGGTCAACTGGAAGCCTAACTCCAGCAGCGTCGCCCCGTACAGGAAGCAGGGCACCACTCCTTCTAGGTTTTGCTCGATGAGGTCGGCGTTCATGGTTCACTCCGCTTCGCGGATTGGGGTCCCAACAATTCTTTTGCTACTATCTCCACGGCTTCATCCACAATCGCGTTCATGGTTCTCTCGCGAATGTCCAGCCAAGCGCTCTCTTCCATTGTTTCGTGGTCACACCAAGGCTCGTCGAAATCAACTTCCTTGCCACAGAGTTTGCATGGACGAATCATTTCTTTTTCCTCTTCTCTTGCGCCCGCTCGGGACGCGCGAACTTCATCAGGTTGGCTATCGCCGCCTTGCGTTTCTTGGCGCTCTTGCTCTGGCCCATCTTGGACATTCTCTCGCGCAGCGCTTCGCGCTTCTCCGCTTCGTGCTCCTCGATTATCTTCTGGCGCTCTACTTCCGTGATGGTCATCCTGGGCCTCTATAAGTTTCTTGTTGCTTTTGCCGTTTCACATCTTCAAATACTAGAGTCTCCGCACTCGCGTCCATTGGTCGCTAACCGATTCAACGAAACTAATTTCCCATTTCGTAAGTTTTGGCTCGCCAACGATGCCGTCCTTTAGTATGTCGAGGATGTAGTCGATAGCCTTGTCGGTGAGTTCCGCTAACTCCATGCGCGCCAACCTACCACAGCGCCAACAGCGTTGCAAGGGGAAGTGTTGTGTGCTAGTCTCTCCGCTCTCCGAAGAAATGGAGACTGGAGCAAATATGAGCATGACTATCACCGAAGCACTCGCGGAAGTAAAAACCATCGGCAAACGCCTGGCGAAAAAGAAAGAAGGAGTCATGCAATATCTTGCGCGCGACTCCCGCGTCAAAGACCCGCTCGAACGCGAGGGTGGCTCGGTCGAGTACATCAAGAAAGAACGGCAAGCCATCTCCGACTTGGAGAAGCGTGTGGTCAACATCCGCACCGCCATTACGAAATCCAATCTGGAAACCGTGCTGGCTATCAACGGCACCAGCATGTCGGTGTTCGAGTGGCTCACTTGGCGGCGCGAAGTCTCCGAGAATTCCAAATCCTTCGTGACCGGAATGCGGCAAGGCATCATTGGTTTGCGCGAGAAAATCACCAAAGAAGGAAAGAAGATGGTGACCTCCGACGCCGACGCCGATATCACGCGCGGAGACGCCGTGGTGCATATTGACGAGAAGGCTTTGCTCGACGAGGCCGAGAAACTGGAAATCACCCTTGGCGACCTGGACGGAAAACTGTCGCTGCTGAACGCGACCACGCTCATCAACGTCTGAAACTTTCTTGCTTCGGTAGCGGAACGAGAGAATGCACGGGAACAAAACGCTTGCCTAACTTTGCTTGGGCACCTGGTCTTGAAAGCCAGACTACATCTCGTGGCCCCGCATCTGAGACTTCCGCAAGAGGTTTCAGGTGGGGGCCAACGAGGCCAGCGAAGAAGCTCAAAGAGCAACGCGCAAAGTTCCTATGCTCATAAGCAAAAAGCCGAAGGATTAAAGTTGCACAAAATCAGCCGTGTTAGCGATTGTCCGAGAGATCGGACAGGCGAGTATCCTGTACGACTCGTTCTCTGCTAGGCTGCTGCGACTTGGAGCAAGAATGAATTATCTGGACCAGTGGACCTTCGTGCCGGAGTTGCCCAAAGATAAACCAGAAATCCAGTTCTACCGTTACGCGCTGCTCGACCCCATGACCGAGGGCACCGTAGGTGCGGCAGTAAGCACCGTCTATTACAAAAAAGAAGCAGTCGAAGCGCTAAAAGACAATCTGGCCTTCGGCACTGACTACTCTGTTCAAAATAGTTTGGCGAAACCTTCTCTTCCGTACTATCCTCTCTCTGTTTAGCCTGCCAGAGTCCTCCTCACGCGGCGGCGTAGCGTTTCAGGAGATTATTTATCCCCGTACTCTTCGCGCGGCAGAATGTCTATCGGGACTTAGATCCCGAATCCATTCCGCCGACGCCGCAACTCCCCCCTGACGACCCCGCACTGCAACTGGTCCTGAAAGATTTGAACTTGAGTGAGTACTACATGCTCGCCAAGGGACTCTCGGTCGAGTTCGATAAAGACGACCGCTTGTACTTGTTCAGAATGCCGCAAGCGTTTTGGGAAGGTTCTTCCGTTCCGCGCTCCTCGCTGGGCATGCCGCTCATCATGGAGCATATCGAATCGCTGATGCCGCAAGTGATGAACGCGCTGTTCAACGATGACCCGCCGTTCGAGTGCCAGCCGCTCCCCAAAACTTCGATGAAGGCGTGCCGCGCGGCCACCACCATTCTGCATTACCAACTCGACCAGATGAATTTCCGCGAGGAGACGCGCGTCGGGTTGAAAGAAGCCATGCAGTACGGCACAGCAGTCTGGAAATTGTCCTGGGACCAGCACGACGAAACGCGCTTGGTGTGGAAGCGCGGCGGCCCACAACTGGTGAAGAAGTCCGACGCCGGCCCGGTGTTGATGCCCACCGCTGATTCCAAGAAATCGAAGCGCATAAAAGAAAAGTATCAAGTCAACATGCCCAAGATCGAGAACATCCATCTGCGGCATGTGCTGGTGGACCCGTCGCTGCGCAGACCGGACATCCGCAAAGCGCGTTACGTGATTCACCGCCTCTATCCCACCCTCACCGATTTAGAGGATTTGCGCGGCAAGCACGGCTACGACAAATTGCCCGCCAAAGAACAACTCATACAATTATTCTTTCCACCGAAGGAGACGCCGGAGCGTTCGTTGCTGGAGGGACGGTCTACTACGAGCGTGCTCAACACTGGCGTTTCCTCGCTGGACATCAATATGGAATTCAAGGCGATGCCGCGCTGGCAGTCGCCTTCCGCCGATCCTAATCTCCAGCCGCTCGAAGTGCTCGAATATTGGACCAAAGGAAAGTGCATTGCCGTCCTCAACCGTAAACTGGTCATCAAGAACGACATCAATCCGTATGGTTTTCTGCCATTCCTGTCCGCGTGCTACATTGACGTACTGGATTCGTTTTATGGAATTGGAGTTGCCAAACTTCTCGGCGGAGAACAGCGGCTCCAGCAGGGCGTCATCAATTCCCGGCTCGATGACCTTGCCTTGCGGTTGTCGGGTACGTTCATTCGGAAGCGGGGAGCCAATACTCCGACGCAGCAAGTAAGGCTCCGCCCTGGCGGCATCATCGACTCCGATGATGAAAAGGGCATTCAGATGATTCAGTACCCGCCCGCCATCACCGACGCTTTCGAGGAGGTCGCGCAATCCGATGCTCGAAGCCAAAGACGTACAGGCGCTAATGAGTTTGTTACCCAGGGTTCCGCTCCGGGCACAGGCCAAGTCGGACGGACAAGTGCCGGTGTGCAAACGCTTGCGGCCGGCGTTGGAGCGCGAATCGGCTATTTTGTGGACTTCGTTAGCAATCTATATTTCATCCCAGCCCTTGAAGCCTTCCACGAAATGAACGCGCTGTGGCTGGACGAAGAACAAATCTCCGACATCCTGACCAGCGAACTGAAAGCGGATTACGAAGGCGATGTGCTGGACATCAAAAATGCGCGCATGAAGTTCCGCATGCTGGCCGGAGCCAAACTGCGCGCTCGCCAGCAACGTGCGCAGAGCATGCCCATGATTACGCAATTCCTGATGAGTCCGCAGATTGGCGACGCGCTGGCCGATAACGAGCAGAAACTAGATGTTGCGGAAATCGTGCAACAATGGTTTGATGTCACGGAAACGCCCGGTCGGCAATCCATCATCGTCCCCCTCACAGCCGATGAGAAAAAGCGTCGCGCCGCCAAGGCGGAGGCCGCAGTGCAAGCCAGCCAACTAGCGCAAAAACACGGCTACACCATGGAAGAGATGTCGCTGAAGGGTGAGGCGCAAATGGCCTTGAAGATTGTTTCCGAACTGGCCAAGAACGTTTCCCCGGAAGTGGCGCAAAAAGCTCTGGACTCCGCGCGCCAGCACAATCAAGCCCATCGCGGATTGGACATCGACCAACAGGAAGCGGACAAGCCCGAACCCCCAGCAGGAGGTGGCGAATGAAGTATCAAGCCAATCCCGTAATCGTGGACGAATTGGCCGATAAACAAGCACGAGAGATGGATCGACGGCTAAAAGAAAACGGAACGCTGTACAGGCCGTGGGACGACAAATGAAGCGTCGTAAATTTCTCGGCATGCTGGGACTAGCGCCGGTGGTTCCCGCGCTGCTTAGCGTCGCGCCCGCCAAGCCAAAAGAATTCTGGGCTGGGACTACAGTGCCGAGGAACACTCCATGGAATCCTGCCGACCCATTCAAGATGTTCCGGCGCGTCGAGATCATCGACTATCCCGAGATTGGGCACGCGGAAGTATTGGCGCGCGGGTGGATAGCAAAAACCGACGCTGATGCGATGGGCCTTACCGAATGTCCCGACGATGTGATTCGGCTTTCCGACTTACTGTGGCGCAACATGACGCAAGAGCGAAAGGAAATTATCGCCGCAAAATTCGGATGCAAAATTCTACGACTGCCGGAGCCGCTACTTGCCTGAGTCCGCCACCACCGACGCTTCGCTAGCCATCAAGGCGCTGAACCTCGACTTGACGCCAGCCGAGCGCGACATCCTCTACGAGTTCACGCGCGCTAGAGAAGTGATGGCCACGCTCAACACTCCCGGCTGGCTGCACATTCAAGATTTGATGGACTCGAAACTCTCGACCATAGAGACCATTCACCTCGAAGCCAAAAACATCAGCGCGGAAGCATTGTGGGCGCAGCACATTGCGGTGCAATATGTGCGCGACTTCGTGAACGCGGTGAAAGCGCAACTGGCCACCACCGGCGATTGGCTGAAAGATCCCGCTGCAGTGCAAGTGATGCTGGCGCAAGCCAACCGGCCGGAGGAAGCGGACCTCGATGGCGAGACCGAGAATCCGGATAACGTGATGCCGCGATTTGAAGAGGACAAGGCTTAGGAGAAACGATGCCCGATAAACCGAAGGATTGGCTGGAACGCGCGACGGAAGGATTTGATGGCGCCGGAGGCGTGCAGACCGCCACCGTGCAGAGTCAAGCGGATAAAGACGCGCTGCTATTCGGGGACAAGAATAAGCAGCCCGAAGGCGAAGAAGGCGACGACACCTTCATCTTCGATGAAACCGACGAGACCATCAAGAAACACGGGCAAGGCATGTGGCGCACCGATGTCGTGGTGGGCGACAAGACCTACCGCTACTGGGGCAAGACGCGCACGGAAGTAACCAAAGCGCTTATCAAGGCACAACAGAATGCTGGCGTGTTGATTGCCGAGCAAAAAGCCCAAATAACCCAGTTCTCGGCTGCGCCCGCCCGACCATCCGCCCCTACCAATTTGACCCCGGACACCAAACTTCCTTTCGACCCCATCGCCCGCCGCCAACCACGCAACCTGACGCAAGCCGAGATACTGCAACTGTCCGAACTCGAGCAATCGGACCCGGTAGCCGCGCAGCGCATCAAGTTTGAAGCGGCCACAGGGTTGACGGTCGAAGCTTTCGGGCAGGCCATCGACAAGGTGAACGAAATTGCGGGCCGCAGAATTGCCGACGAAGCCGCTTTCGCGTTTCAAGCCGACCATGCCGACGACTGGCTGCCCTCTCCGGGCAATACCGCGTTGATCGACAAGTACCTGAAAGAGCGCGGCTGGCCAGTGACGCGCAACAATCTCGAAATCGCTTTTCAAGACCTGGCCAACCAGCGGAAACTCGCTATGCCGGTAGCGGACGAGCCGACCACGGTTCCCGTAAACCAGCAGCCAGTGCTTGAAGAAGTCGTTGTCCCTCCGCCACCGCCTGTCTCTCCTCCTTCGAGCGCCGCTCCGCGCTCGCAAGCGAAGACCGAGGCTGACTTGGTGCGGGAGGCCGCCGTAGGCATCCGTGAAATGCCACTAGACGAAGCGCGTGCGTCACTCGCGGACGCCTTTCGCCGGCAGCGCGGAACCCGCTAGGTAGTTCCCGACTGGAATGGACTCGCGCGCACGGCGTCTGAGCAACGCGGCAGCGGCGATAGAAGTTCCCGAAGGGAGCGATTCAAAAGCAGCATCCAAAAACTTTGCGAACGTGCATTCTCATTCGCGCGGTGACCCCGTAAAAGTGAGAACCAGCCAAGCGCGCCGGTTGTAGGGGCTGCCCATCTTTTTCTGTGAGGAGAAGAGATGGCCTACACACCGGCTTCTGTACTCACGTCCACAGCGGGGTTGTCGCATCTGGCAGCCGTGTATTACGACCGCGTGTCCGTCGAGAACCTCAAGCCGAATTTGCCATTCGTAGCTGTCACTTCCCGACGGAAACTGCCTGACCGTAATGGCCGCACCATTCAGTTGTACGGCTATGACCTGCTCGCCGCGAACACCACTCCCGGCGCAGAAGGCACGGTGGGCACGGGCATCAATCCGACTACCTCGGTTCGCAACACGACCGTAAATCAATTTTTCGATTTCGCGTCGTTCTCGGACATCCTGGTAGAAACCGCGATTGATCCCATCGTCGAGAACACCGCAGCGGAAATGGGCTTCCGCGCGGCGCTGACGGCCAACACTTTAGCCCGGTTGGAATTTGAAGCGGAAGCGACAGCGGACGCGACCATCGCTATCAGCGGCACCGATAACGAGTTCTTGTCCGCTTCGCTGGTGCGCCAGGCGGCATTCAGTTTGCGCGGTGCGGACGTTCGCCCCATGGCAGACGGCATGTTCCCCGGCGTCATCCACCCGTTCCCGGCCTACGATCTGATGAATGATAATACGGCGGGCGGCGTCATTGACGTGATGAAGTACCACAAGGAAGGCAGCGAGGAGTTGCAGCGCGGCGTCCAAGGGTATCGCGTGATTGACATCTCCGGCATCCGCTTCATCGAGACCACCACCACCACCACCTATTCCAACTTCCCGTCTTCGGGGAAGACCGGCTACGGAACCTACATCATCGGACAGGACGCGGTGTTCAGCGTGTCGCTCGGTGCCACAGAAATTCCGGAGCAAAGAAATTTTCAGATTATAGTAAGAAATTGGGAGCCAAGTGCTGCCGACCCGGCCCGTTTGGTGGGTGCATCATGCGCGTACAATTTTAAGTACGGCGTGATGCGTGTTCCACAGGCGGCTTCATTGCACCCCCGTTTCAGAGTTGTTAAAACTGAGGCATCCATTTCGTGAGTAGCAACTAACCTTCAGCGGCTTTGCGGTGAGCCGGAATCACCGCACAAAACTCGATGCGCAAGGTAATGCCCAACTACGTGCTTCTGCGCCCTATGCGCTCGCTGCGCGACTTGCCCGCATGGGAACGCCAGAACTTGTTGAAGCAGATGAAGATTTATCTTTGCAATTGTGAACTCGAGGACTTGCAATTACGCATGTTCAAGGAGCGCGTGAATCGGTGAATGAGCGTATCGGACAAAATTGGTTCGGTGTTGCTCTACGTGGTGCGGCACGCCAACGTGGGCATGGACTCGAAAGGCACCATGCGCGGGCTGGAAAATCCTTCACTCGACGCCAAGGGAGGAAAGCAGCGCGACGAACTGGCCGAGTATTTCTCGAATGTCTCGCTCTCGGGCATCGCTACCGACGACTTGGAGCGCACGCAACAGACCGTGCTGCCCATCGCGGACGCACAAAAATTAGAGTTGCAGATCGACATCGACTTGCGCTCCTGGGACGTAGGCACGGAACTCGAAGGGAAAAGCATTGAAACGCACAAGGCCGAGATCATCAAACTCAAGACCCAGCCCTGGCTGGTGCCCGTCGGAGGCCAGAGTTGGGGCGAGTTTGAAGGACAGGCCACCGAAGCGCTGTACCGCTACGTGCATCGCGGAATGGACAGTGCATTCCCGTGGCTTATTTGCGAGCACGGCTCGTTCATCCAGGTGACCGCCGTGCAACTGAAGATGATGGAGAAAAAAGCCGAATACGACGCAACACCGATAGAGCCTTCTGGCATTATTGGCGTGTACTTGACGCGCACCGGATTGCAGGGCCGGATTTTGAGAGGCAAGAAAGATTCAACGGATGAGTGAAATTATTCTCGCCAACAAGTACACGCCCGTTTCTACCGCCTGCTATGGCTGGCAGACGCCCAAGAAAAAGAAAACGCTGGTGCGCAAGGAACTGGTGAAGCGCAACCAGAAAAGCACTTGGGCACG
>Ga0137403_10003722_pt1 | contig 18225 bp, 19 predicted proteins | sample CZOMad2_1_16fung_FD_122057 | JGI IMG/M metagenome (GOLD analysis project Ga0137403, IMG submission 122057) | Vadose zone soil fungal communities from Angelo Coast Range Reserve, California, USA - CZOMad2_1_16fungal (Hybrid Assembly) | ecosystem: Environmental > Terrestrial > Soil > Vadose zone...
TTTCTCGAAGCCCTTTTCATTTAGCAATTTCGCGCCGTCGCTGCCCAACTGGTTCGACGCCCGCACGTCTTCGACCCAGGTGAGAGTTTTAGCGAATGGGACGTCGCGGCTGCCAATGTTGAGCAGTAGGGAAATCGCGCCAGCGCGCGGCACCACCGCGATGCCGCCGCGCACTTTGGGAAAATAATTGGTCAAATAGCAAAGATCGGCGAAGCAGTAGTTGTCCCCGTAAATCACCAGCGCATCCAAATTCCGTCGCGCCATTTCCTTGCGCACCGCATCGAGGCGCGCCTGGAATTCCGACTGGGGCACTTGCCGCGGATCCCACGTGGAACAACCTCGCTTCAGGACGGAATGTCGACCGAAAATCATATTTTCCTCGCAACGCGGGCTTATCGCCCGAACGGTTTGAACCGTTTGACCGTTTTGAACGGCTTGAACAATCTATTCTTTAACAAAAATTTCCCACGACGATTTCATCAGCGATTGCGCTTTCGTCTTCGTCATAACCACCGTATCGCCCAGCGTCAAATAACCAGTCTCCGGCAGATACTGGTTGGGATGAATAATAAAGGTCATCCCTTCTTCCAGTTTGGTCTTATTATCGTCTTCCAAACTCCCGGGCGCGAAGGAGCCGCAGCCGAGTCCGTGACCGCGCACGCGCATGAACGGCGGACGGCAGTACTTTTCATAGCCCGCTTCGATGAACGTACCGTTGATCGCTGCGGCGACGGCGCTCGCCGGCGCGCCGGTCATTGCCGCCTCCATGCCGAAGCCCATGGCGGTTTTGAGGATCGCATATTTCTCGCGCACCACTGGCGGCGGCTCGCCGAGCACCATGGTGCGGCAAATTTGCACGAACAAGCCACCGATGCACGGCGTGATCTCGCCGATGATAATATCGCCGGGTTGTGACACTCGATCCGTCGGCGGATGAAGCGCCTGATTATGATTGTTCGCGACCACCATGCCGAAATTGTCTTCGGCGCCGAGAGAACGCATGCGGTACTCGACGATGGCGGCGAGCTCGTACTCTTTTAATCCGACGCGCGCTTGCTCATGCAAAGCGCTAACTCCCGCATCGGCGATCTCGGCCGCTCGCCGCAGTCGTTCCAGTTCGAACTCGCTTTTGCATCGCGCCATGTTTTCGATGATGTCTTTAGCATTGACCGGCGTTTGCTTGAGCGCTTTGACAATCTCGTCATGAAGATCGACATGCATCACCTCTCGGCCGATCACACCAACCTTCCCTGAAATTCCCGCCAACCGCGTCCAGAAGTCTTTGAACGGGCGAACATCGGAAACCCATGACTCTTCTTGCGCGCGTGGGATATCCCACACCGGCGACAAATAAAGAACCGGCGCGTCGTCCAACGGCAGGACGAGCATGGTCTCCGGTCCGACGCTGATGAAGTCGGTGAGATAGGCGACGTAGTTCATGCGCAGGAAGTTGTGCCGTCCGGATTCGTAGACCAGCAGTGTATGCAGTCCCTGCTCGCGCATGGCCCAGCGCACCTGAGATAAACGCGTGGCGAATTCTTGCTGCGCTTCCATAATAATCTCCTATGTATCCGTTGCCGAAACGTAGCCCAGCCGGCGGTCTCGTTCAACGAGCTCGCACGGCCGTTCTTTCGCCGGTCCGTAGCCGCCACCGCCCGCGGTGTAAAATGTGACGGAGCCGCCCGCGTTTAACGGATAATTCGGTTTCTTGGTCAGCCAAGTGCCGGGATCATCGGACGACTGCTTCACCAGCGCTTTTGCCACCGCGCCGTTCTCGCCGTTGAACAATCCCCACGGCGCCGTGCGCTGGCGCTCGACGTTGATATTGGTAAATGCATCGCAGAGCACGCGCACCGAAATTTCAATGCCCAGTCCGCCGCGAAATTTTCCTGCACCGCCGCTGCCTTCGCGCAGGCGCTGGTGTTCAACGATGACAGGATAGTAAATTTCTTGTAATTCAACGGGCGCATTTTGAACGTCGCCCTGGCACATCGACACGGTCGCGTTTTCGCCGTCTTCGTGTGCCCGTCCGCCCCAGCCGCCACCCATGATCGTTTGGCAGAGAAAGCGCCGGCCCGTGCGCGGATCGGTACCGAAAAACGCATACCCTCCCATGTCACCCTTGTGTCCCGCCGCGACTTTGTCCGGCAACGCCGGCGCCAGCGCTCGAAGAATTAAATCGATTACCGTCGGCAACGTGCGGCTCCAGTTGCCAACCGGCGCCGGCGGCGTCGCGCTAAGAATTTTTCCCTCGGGGATGATGACTTTCAAGGGTCGAAAGCAGCCTTCGTCGATCGGCGACGACGGCGCGACGAGCGACTTGAACGCGACGCGCGCCGCGGCCACCGCGCCGGATTGGCCGGAATTAATCGAGCCGGGCACTTGGTCGCTGATCTCGGAAAAATCGATGGTCATTTCGCTGCCCGCGACTTCGACTCTTACCTTGAGCGGCACCGGCTGGTCGAGATTAATGCCGTCGCTGTCGAACAGCGCGTCGGCTTCATAGCTGCCGGGTTTGATACGGGCGACCTGTTGACGCGCCAGGGCTTCGGATTGATGCCAAATCGTTTTCACACATTTCTGGAAAACGTCGAGGCCGTAGCGATTCACGAGAACGCCGAGCCCGCGATCACCGACGCGGCACGCGGCGATCTGCGCGCACAGGTCGCCCAGGCAAGATTCGGCGAACCGAACGTTGTCCGTGATGATTTGAAAAATATCCTGATTAGGCTGATTGCCGCGGTAGAGCTTGAGCGAGCGAAACTGCAAGCCTTCTTCATAAATCTCCCGCGTGCCGCTGAAGCCGAAGCCGACGCGGGTGCCGCCGATATCGATCCAGTGCGCCCGCACGGCGAGGAACGCCACCAGCTCGCCGCGATGAAAGAAAGGCGTGTAAACGACGACGTTATTCAAGTGCTGACCGCAAACGTAGGGATGATTCATGATCAGCACGTCGCCCGGCTGAAAGCCGTCTCTGCCATGCATGTGCACACCGTCGACGATAGCCGGGCCGAGATCGGCGAGAAAGATCGGCAGCGCGCCGAAATTCTGCGAAAGAATATTGCCGTCCGGATCGACTATGCCGACGCAGTAGTCGCGCACCTCGTATATCATCATATTGTAGGAAGTTTTGCGCAGCACGGTAGCCATCTCGTTGGCGATATGCGCCAAACCGCTGCGCACGACTTCGACCGTGACGGGGTTGACGTCGGTCTGCGTCATCTATTTTTTCTCGTCTGCGGTGACGGCGCGGGACGCGGAATGGATCGGCACCGTCGCTTCGCGCAACGAATAGAGATATTTCACGACGTCTTCGTTGGACATATACTTACTCATGTCGTAGCGCTCTCGATGAACGATATCCTCGAGTGGCCGGCGTACACCTTCGCGCGCCGGCACGTCCGGATAGCCGATCGGAATGATCAAGTAGAGCTTCAATAGGTCGGGAACGCCAAGAATGCGCTTGTGCGGCTCTTCGATGTGGATCGATACCCACTCGGACGTGAGCCCCAACGAGGCCACGGCAAGGTGAATCAGAAGACAGGCGTTGGCAAGGCCGTCCGTCAAATGGGATTGATCTCTGCCGAAAGTGTGCGCGCCCATCACGGTACCCCACTGACGCCGTCCGTCGCCAAGGACAACGATGACCGCCGGCGCTTGATGCCAATTGGCCTTGGCCTTGTTGAAGCGCAACGATTCGTGCGGATCGTTTTTCACTTGGTAAGAGGGATGGCGCAGATTGTACTCGCGCTGCTGCTCCATCCAGAAAATAAAATCGGTATTGTACTCCGAATAAGCGTCGCGCAACTCCTTTTTGATCTTCGGGTCGGTAACGACGATAAACTCCCAGGGCTGGGAGTTGGCGCCGGACATGGCCCAGCGGGCGACTTCGAGAATTTTGTTGATCGTATCGTCGGGAATCGGATCGGGTCGGAACTTGCGCACGCTCATGCGCGTCTTCACCAGATTAAGCAGCATGTCATAGGTTTTGTTGTTGCTGGGCATTCAAATCCTCCATCAACATTCTCCGTAGTGGATCACGTCACTGTAGGGGCGACCGGCTGGTCGCCCTGCAATTCGCCAACCGCACATCTTCATTTCACCCGCGCCACACATCCTCCAGTTCTGGGTTCGTTGCCGCTGGATTCTCACGGTCAAAATCCCAGCGTGCGGGATTGGTGGCAATATATTCTCGGATGCGATGTAAAGACTGTTCATTGCGAATTACGTGTTCATAATAGTTGCGTTGCCAGACAAGTCCCGACGTTCGTTGTAAATCATTAATACGTTTGGTTGTGGCCGATTTGAACCCGCTGAGAAATGATCCCAAGGAGCGCTGGTGTGGTCCCGGTCGAATGGACGACCCGCCGGTCGCCCCTACATTCGATTCCTTGATGATGACAACACCGTGAACGTGGTTCGCCATTACTACAAAAGCGTCCAACGTGAGCTCTTGACGAATCGTCGCCGAGATTTCCCACTCTTGCGAGACAATGCGGCCATACTCGGTTAAGCGCATGCGGCCTTCTACGATGTCGCCAAATAGAGGCAGGCGATCTCTCGTGCAAATCGTCACAAAATATGCACCTGGCCCTGAATAATCGTAATCCTTCAGTCGAAGAGATTGCCGACGGATTTTCACACGACCAAGTTCCATATATTTACACGGGTTATTTTTGTAGGGGCGACCGGCGGTCGCCCTTTTGCACGAAAAATCTACGGATACAACTCCTTCAACAATCCGCTTTTTTCCAGCGCGTCGAGGAATCGAAGATCGACGAATTGCTCGGGCTTGGCGTTCTTTGCGGCGGGAACCGACTTAGCCAGATCGTCCAACACGTTCTGCACACCGACCATGTTGACATAGGGCGCTTTTTCTAAAACCTTGTTCATATAGAAATCGTACGCCTTGCGCAGTACTTCGAGGTCTTGAATCTTGGTATACTTGGCCATCGATTTATAAGTGAATTCGCGATCGTTGCGCGCTCGATGAATGCCTCGGGTGTAGGCGCGGATGAACCGGTTAATCACGTCTGGCTTGCCGCGAATGATGGATCCCACTGCCACCAGAGCAGGATTGGGAAAGGCGAAATCCATGTCGGTGATACTGATCAGTTCTTTGAAGCCGGCCTTATCGATCGCGAACTGCGTCGGCGGCGACACCACCCCGCCCTCGATTGATCCGCCCTGCAATCCGGCGGCCACTGTCGCCATGAATCCGAGCTGAATCAGCGTGAGATCCTTATCGGGATTGATGTTGTACTTTCTGAGCGCGTAACGAATTGAAATGTCCGGCGCCGAACCGAAGCGCGTAATGCCGATCTTTTTGCCCTTTAATCCCTCAACGCTTTTGATCTCCGGTCGCACGTAGAGCGAAAAGACCATCTTGTTGCCGGAGTTGCCGATTATCTTGAGATCGGCGCCTTGTAACGCCGCGGCAATCGCCGAGCTGCCGTTGAGCGAGCCGATTTCGATCTCTCCTGCAACGGTCACCTGCGCGAGCTGCGTGCCGCTGGGAATGAGAATGATGTCATCCTGCAGACCTTCTTTAGCAAAGTAGCCGGCGTCGTGCGCCACCCAAATCGGTGTGTAAGCACCGCTGATGGAACTGTAACCGATACGAACACGATCGGCTGCGCAGAGTTGATTGGCCCAAATAAGAAAAACAAGAAGTCCCAGCAAAACTCGTTTCATGCTCGGTCCTTTCAAGGCAAACAAATGTCACTTGTCGCTCCGACGTACTTAATCCACCATTTCCCGTTCTTCAAGTAGCGGGCACGGCGTGCCGCGCCCCTACCTAATGAACATCGACAGTTCATCTATCGAGGCCGTCCGTGGTTGGGCAAAATCGTTTGACCATCATTAGACCATCGAATATCGTGACCGCGTTACGGCCAGGCAATCCAGGAGGGACCATGAACAACCGCATGATCGTTATCGGCGCCGGTCCAATCGGCGGTATCATCGGCGGCCGGCTCGCGCGCGCCGGTCACGACATCACGTTTGTCGATATTGACAAAGAACACGTTGCCGCCATCCGCGAGAAAGGCTTGCAAGTCGACGTGCCCGATGGTTCTTTCAATGTCAGAGTCAACATTGTTTATCCCAGCGAAATTCAGGGCAAATTCGACATTGGTTTCATCGCTGTGCGTTCGAACTACACACCTGATGCACTCCACACCGTGATACCGCACCTGTCGGAGAATGGTTTGCTTGTGTCTATGCAAAATGGCATCAACCCACCGTTGCTCCAAGAACAGGTCGGTCCTGATCGCACCGTGGGCATGGCGATCCGCATGGGCAGCCGGAAAATCGCGCCGGGGCATCTGCGCACGGCGACGCGCGGTCATCTTTACATTGGTCACCTGCACGGACGAGCGACGCCTCAACTCGAAAGTCTCAACAAGCTGCTCAATACCGTTATGGAAACCGAGATCTCTGACAACATACTCGGAGTACTGTGGAGCAAGCTAACCTACACTTGCTTAGGTTATTATGGTTCACTTGCGGATGAGTCGCTTGTGACGAGCTGCGCTGGTGAAGCGAGCCGGCGCACTTTGACTGAATTCTTTGGGGAAGTAGTTGCGGTTGGCAAAGCCGTCGGCGCGCGCTGGATTCGGCTCGCGGAATACAATCCGCCGGATTTTCATCCTAGCAATTCCTTCGATAAACGGCTCGCCGCGGTCAATGAATTCGCCAAATCGTGGAAGCTCGACGACCGTAAAGGTCCGCTGCGTCAGATTCAGCAAGGCATTAAAACCGAAGTGGACTTTACCTTGGCGTACGTCGTTCGCGAAGGAGAGAAGCTAAAAATTCCGACGCCGCTCTGCCGTAAAGTGTTGGACATGATTCATGAACTGGAGACCGGGAAAAGGCAGTTGAGCTTACAGAATTACGTTGACCTCAGCGCACGCCGCGCTAGCTAACAATCGCGCGGCCCATGAAAACGAGAAAGGATATTAGTCATGAGTGAACCAGCTTACAAAGGTTTTCGCCAAGATGAAATGGAGTTTCAATACAACCCGCGGGTTTCCGTCCCGGAATTTCCTGAGCTTGCCAGGATCAGGTCCGCGCAGGCGCGCAAGGTGCGCGACAGTGCCAAGTCGTGGCTGAATGTTCCTTACGGCAGCTCGCCGCGCGAGCTACTGGACATTTACGCAGCCGACAAACAAGGCGGGCCGGTGCTGGTCTACATTCACGGCGGCTACTGGCGCAGCGGCAGCAAGGAAGACAACTGCAATTTCGTGCCGACGTTCACCAAGCGCGGCGCAACGGTCGTGCTCGTCGAATATGATCTCTGTCCGGAAGTTACGGTTGCGGACATCGTCAGGCAAACTCGTTCCGCAATCGCCTGGGTCTACAAAAATATTGTCCGCTATGGCGCAAATCCCTCGAAGGTCTTCGTCGCCGGACATTCCGCCGGCGGCCATCTCACGGCTATGGCGCTCGCACACGACTGGGCGAAAGAAGGAATGCCGGCTGATCTGATCAAAGGCGCGGTCGCTACCTCGGGCGTCTATGATCTCGACATGGTGATGGAAATCAGTGTGCAAGAGCAAGTACGCATGACGCCGGAGATCGCCAAACAGAACAGCCCGTTGCTCCATCCACCGCGGGTAAAATGCCCCCTCGTTGTTGCCGTAGGCGGCGCTGAACCCAAAGGCTGGCAACAGATGTCCGAAGATTATTTCAATTATTGCAAGCAGCATGGGATGCCGGTCGAATATCTCATCGAGCCCGACGCGAACCACTACACCATGTCGGAACATTTACTCGACGACGCGCGTCCACTGACGCGGGCGATGATCAAGCAGATGGGGCTGTAGGTCTAACCTTTCGGAAGGAGACACGGTGACATGCCCAATGTGAATCTACCCACCGGCGTAAATCTTTACTACGAATCCCACGGCTCAGGAGAGCCGCTGGTTTTGATTCCGTCGACAGCATTCTCCGGCGAAGTATGGAAGCCGTATCAAGTACCCGGTCTATCGAAATCGATGAACCTGATCGTTCACGATCCGCGTGGCACGGGACGTTCGACGGCGAACCAGCAGGTTTACACGATCAATCAAATGGCCAACGATGTTGTTGCTCTCTTAGATCATCTAAAAATTTCGTCGGCGCATTTGCTCGGCCATTCCATGGGTGGGCGCATCGCGTTGGAGATGGCGCTAAACTTTCCGGGGCGGGTAAAAAGTCTCATCATGCCTGCCAGCGGTTCCGGTCAAGCGGCGCGGCCGGGGCCAGACTGCATACCCGGGTTGCCCCACTGGCTCGTCATTCGCCTTGTCGAGAAAGGTTTCGAAAAAGCGCTGCGCGAGGAGTTCTGCGATACAAGTGCGTTCTTCACCGAGGAATTTCGCAAAAAGCATCCGGACAAGGTTGAAGAATTCTTCCAGCTCGCTTTGGCGACTCATTCCAAGCTGCCGGAGTACATTCACTTGATCGTCGCTCGCCACAATTGGGAAGCGACACACCGGCTTGGCGACGTTAAATGCCCGACGCTGGTGCTTATCGGCGATAATGATTCCGCTCGAAGCAATCACTTGGCTCAAGCCGAAACTCTAAAGAACAGAATTCCCGCCGCGGAGTTGAAGGTATTAAAAGGCCAATCGCACGGATTCTTCTGGCAAGCGCCGGAAGAAACCAACCAGGTGATTTTCGATTGGGTAAAGCGGCACACCACCAAATGAATTGATTTCGACGTCGCTATGCTGTCCGTCGTGGCAGGATTCCCAAATAATCATTCCTGCGCGAGATCCAATCAAACGACAGAAACCTCGTATCCGGCACTTCCTTGCTGTTCCGCCGGGAAAAGATTCCACGATTCGATCCACCGGCGCGTGCGCTCAAAAGCTTCGGGCGGATAAGGTTCGAAGACGATGCGCTCACCCGGGCCGAACCGGCGGATGTCCACGATGCCATGATATCGCTCGGGCACTTCCCGTAGGAAATAATGTTTGTAAGCCTCCGGTTCCAAGTCGATATCATGCTGCGCGCGTCGCAACGCTTTGAAGTATCGCTCGACATCTTGCAGGTCGGCGTGTTCGGTGACGAGATGGCCAATCATGAACGTCGTGTCGACAATCTTTTTAAATCCTAGCTGCTCCGCGACATAGAACGGAGCGCCGAAAAGACTCGCCGCTGGAACTTGGCGATCCACGATTGAAGCCAAGCGGTCGAGCAGCAGGCCGCCGAAGTGCAATTTGATTTCTTCGCGCTTTAAGAAGCGTTCGAGCCCCTGCAATGTCGAGAAATGGCTGCCGGAATGATAGCCGACCGTTACCGGGATGTTGGCCAATTCCTCGGGGCTGTGCACGGGCGATCCCGGCGGCACGAAAATTCCTGACGGCGAAACGGAGTAGGCATGGCCCCACATCTTGCCGTGTCCGGCGGACGCCGCCATGTTGACTGTCCAGTGGCAAGCTGCGCTCAGGTTACAACCGCGCCCGTCCTCATAGGATTCGAATGCGCCGCGTTGAATGTCTGCCGGCGTTGAATCGACGGTTTCGACCTCGGCAGCCCACGTGATAATCGGCTTGACGATGAATTCGTAGTCGAGTCCTTCGTCGTTAAAGTAGCCTTTTTCCTCCGCCACCCACTCTTGTAGACGTCCATGGGACAGAATACGAAATTTTGCCATGCTCGCGCTCCCACATTAGCGTTTTGTCGCGCTGGAATCGATCTTGTCTCAGCAACTCTTACTCCCAAAAGACTGTCATTATCAAGTAGGAATCTCGAAGAGGATTTGCTGTCCGAGCAAGTGGACAGCGGCACGTCAACTAGGCTAAAAGATTGCGCTGGAGATATGAGCTATGCCCTACTGTTATCCGCCCGATCCCAATACGCGTAAGCCTAAATTTATACCACCGCCACAATCCTGCGATACGCACTTTCACGTCTTCGGTCCGCCGGAACAATTTCCGTTCCTTTCGACCCACGAGTACACGCCGCCGGCAGCTCCATTGGAACATTATCTAAAAATGATCGCCATCATCGGCATCGAACGCGCCGTAGTCGTGCAGCCGAGCGTGCATGGGCTCGACAACTCGGCAACGCTCGACGCGATCAAAAATTCAGCTCGAAAATTCCGTGGCGTCGGACGCATCGACGGCAAAACGCCAAAGAGCGAACTGCGGCGTTTACACGAAGGCGGCATTCGCGGCGTGCGTTTCAATTTGCTCGACAGGCCACGCGGCAACGTTAAGCTCGACGTGCTCGATCGCTGCGTCGAGAATATTGTCGATCTCGGCTGGTCGGTCGATCTACACATCGACACGAAAAGTCTGCTCGAACAGGAAAAGCGCATCCGCTCGATGCCGGTTCCCGTGGTCATCGACCACATCGCCAGGGTGAAACCAGCGGAAGGTTTGAACCAGCCGGCGTTTCAATTGCTGCTGGATCTGTTGAAGCTCAAACATGTATGGGTGAAAGTCAGCGGCGCAGACAAGATCTGCAACACGGTCATCCATAGCTACTTCGGGCTGCCATTTGTTGAAGTAATCCCTTATGCCCGGGCCGTTATCTCTGCTGCGCCGGACCGGGTTATTTGGGGCACCGACTGGCCGCACTCGAACAATTTCGTCCCGGGGCACACGCCCAACGACGGCGATCTTGTCGATCTCCTCGCTGAGTTCGCCCCTGACCCACAGACGCGGGAAAGAATCCTCGTTAACAACCCGGCTACCTTGTACCGATTTGAATAAATGATAAAAGCGTAAAAATCCCGTTGAACGAGAGGTGCGGAACATGATCAAAATCACCGATGAAATGAAGGATCGGGTCAGCAAAGCCTTCGAGGAAAAGAAGTATTGCGTGTGGGTGACGACATCCGACGAAGGATATCCTGACGTCAGCTTTCGCGGCAGCACCTTCATTTACGACGACGAGCATATCGCCTTTTGGGACCGCTCCCTGGGTCAAAGTACGACCAACCTGGAAAAGAATCCCAACGTTTGCATGCTCTATTACGACGGACCTGCCCGGGTCGGCTGGCGCTTTTACGGCAAAGCCAGCGTCTACAAAGAAGGCGAGATGCGCCAAAATATTTTAAAGCGGACGATCAAAGCCGAGATCGACAAGGACCCCGAGCGCAAAGGCTACGGCGTGCTCGTCCGTGTCGACAAGATCCGCGGTTATAGCGGCTTCACCGTTTTGCAAGAGCGGTAATGAGGGAATGGAGTGCTGGAGTATTGGAGTGATGGAATAGTTCGCCAGGCTCATGCCAGCTCCGCTCTCTTGGCGGCCTCCTTATTTGTCTCGGGCGGTGTTTAATTAGTCTCGGTAATGGCGTTACTGATTATCCTCGTCATTGCGCTTTTCCTTGCCTCGTCGATCGGCGCGGCCGATCGGATTCGCATCGTGGTGTCGAATCCCAACATGCCGAACCTGACCGCCACGATGGCGCAGAAGAAAGGATTCTTCAAGGAGGCAAATCTCGACGCCGAGATCATCAGGATGAATCCCAACGTGGCAATCACGGCGCTTGCCACCGGCGACATCGATTACTGCCAACTGTTTGGCGCAGTGGTGGGCGGCGCCATCGCCGGTCTGCCGGTGAGAATCGTTGCTGGCTTTCTCGATAACTGGCCGATGACGCTGATCGCTCAGCCGGAATACAAATCCCTCAAAGATCTTAAAGGCAAGACGTTGGGAATCAGCAGCTTCGGCGCAACTCCGGACGTCGCGGCGCGCATGATGCTGAAGCAAGCTGGTATCGATTCGGATAAAGAGATCAAGATTCTGGCTTTAGGATCCGACGCCGCGCGCCTTGCCGCGCTCAAGCAGCGAGTGGTGGACGTTGTCGTAATCTCTCCGCCTGCCGACGCGCAAATGGAGAAGCAGGGCTTTCGCATCCTGGCGCGCGCCTACGAGCTGTTCAACTTTCCCTACCTCGGGCTCGGCACTCATATGCGAAAGATCAAAGAGAAGCCGGAAGAAATCCGCGCTACGATCAGGGCGACCATACGAGCCAATCGCTTTATTCGCGACAATCGCGAAGAGGCGGTGCGGATCCTGATCAACTGGGGCAAAGTCGAGCAGGAATTTGCGTACGCGTCGTACGACGCATTGAGAAATCTATTCAATGCCGACGGCGGTGTGCCGGAAGACGGATTAAGACTCGTCATCGACCAAGCACCGCGAAGCGCTAAAGTCACGCGAGAAGTGGCGGCGAGCGAAGTCGCCGATTTTACTTTCCTGCGCGAAGCGCAGGCGGAGCTGGGAATCAAGGGTCGGTGAAAAAGCCGAGCACAAGGTTCGATTCGCTTCTGTCTTCTTTGTCCGATTTCCTAGTCCGATTTCTCTTCCCCTTGACGGGGAAGAGCTAGAGAAGGGGTGAGCCGTAAGCCTAATGCGACGAACAAGAATCACCCCCATCTTAATCTTCCCCCGTCGAGGGGGAAGAAAAAATGCCGGAGGGAAAAGCGCCGGCCGACAAAATCCAATCTGAAAAGGAGACTATCTCATCATGATCATCGATTGGCATGCCCACGTTTACCCCCCTGAATTGGCCAAGGAACGGTACTGGGGCAATACGACGCCACTTACCATTGAAAATTTATTAGAAGCTCATGAGAAGGCAGGTATCGATCTTTGCGTTGTCAGCAATACGATTCATTACCTCAAAGAAAAAACCAACGAGGAGTCGCTCGCATTTCTCCAGCGCTGGAACGAGTATGGTGCGGAGATTCAGCAGAAATATAAGGACCGGATCGTTGTTTTCACCAGCACGCTTCCCTGCGGCGGCGCGCCGTTTGTAAAAGAGCTGGAGCGCGCCGTCGTTGAATACGGCCTAAAAGGCGTGCTCATCAATTCGAGCCACCAGCGCGCCTATCCCGACGACGATGAGGCGAAGCCTTTTTTCGAATTGGTAACGAGCCTCGGCATACCCGTGATGATGCATGCCCCTTCCGTTGGTTTCGGCGAGGAGCGCATGCGCGACTACCGCCTGGCTTCCAGCGTCGGCAGACCCTTCGACGAATGCTTGAGCATTGCGCGCCTTATCGTCCGCGGCGTATTCGACCGATTTCCCAAGCTAAAATTCGTCGGCTGCCATCTCGGTGGCGGGATTTGCGACGTCATCGGCCGTATGGATTATGCCTACGAGCTTGCCGATCTCGCCTCCGGCCTTGGGACTTACGAACCGATGTTGATTACCAAATGCCCGAGCGAATATCTCAAAGCTCTTTACATGGATACGGTCGCCTATCACCCGCCCGCGGTCATGTGCGCCTACCAAACCGTCGGCGCCAAACACCTGCTTTCGGCAGCGACGCGCCGCCGCTATTGCCCCTTTTGCCGCGTGCCCGGAGAATTATCGAGGAGTTGCCGATCACCGCAGCCGAGCGCGACGACATTTTCGCCAATAACGCGCTTAAATTGATCCAGCGCGGTTGAGCCGCATCCGTATTTCACAGCTTCGGTAAGTCTCGATTTGACGTTTGACGCTTACTACGCTAAGTGGGACCAAAACCACTTACTGGAAGGAAGCCGCGGATGTTACAGCCTGTAAAAGTCGTCAGTTGGATGCTGCTATTGACGGCGATTGTGCTAGTCAGTCTAAATTTTAATTACCCGATCGCTTCCGCGCAGACGCAGCTCGCGCAGAACTATCGAGAGCTTCTCGATCGCAGCGAGAAGGAAAAGAAAGGCCTTATCTTCTATGTCAAAGGCCAAACGATCTCTGGCGTTGTCGTGAGAATCATCGGCGCCGACGCGGTCGAGGTGCGCAATCAAACTTTTAGCCGGATCATCATTCGGTTAGACAGCATCGATGCTCTGGCGATCAATTGACAAATCCAAGAGCACAGAGCACCCTACAATGACAAACCAGGGAGAAATCAATGCCCCTATCCTACGATGACCTGATCGAACCCACGATCGTCAAGCAAGTCTCGAAGAGCGTGGCGTACTGCCGCTGCACGCGAAGTAAGAATTTGCCGTTCTGCGATGGCTCCCATGCACTGACAAACATTCGGCCGTTTGTTCTGGAGCTTGAACCGCCGCAAACCATCGCCATCTGCCGTTGCTGGAAGTCGAAAGATCATCCCTACTGCGATGGCACGCACGGACGTCTGGTAAAACCCAAAGAGAGACCAGCGCGCAATCACGGCTGAGTCCTAACCTTGAACGATTGAACACCTGAGCCATTGAACGAATCAAGATCTGAAACGATTGGAACAACTGGAACGTTTGGAACTCTTAGAATGAGGAGAGGAACACCATGGTCGAGATGAAAAATCCCATTAAGGAAGCCGACGCGAATCCGGGCGTCAACCACCTGAGTATGTGGAGAACTGATCTTGCGTATTTTTGGGTGATCAATTGCGAAGGACGTCTTCAGGACGACATGCACTACCATGATAACGATGATCATATCTTCATGTTGCTCGAAGGCGAGTGCACCATTCGCACTCCGCACAAAGAGTTTGTGCTGAAGAAGTTCGACACTGTGCTGCTCCAATCCGGTGAGCCTTACCAGCTATGCAATACGGGCACCGGGAGAATGTTGCTACTCGGCGCCGGCAACTCGGGGGTCGACGGCAAGCCCAGAACCCGCGTGCCGAAGATTCCGAGTCACATACCGGTCACAGATCCGATTGTTGCGTGATGCTGCTAAAATCTGCGCGCTGACGCGCTACTTCAGCTCGGTATCGACGGCTGACAATCATCAGCGTGATCGCGGTGATCGCGCAAACCGCGCCGCAGGTGGCGAAGGTCCAATCCATGCCGATCGCCGCGCCCGACGCGCCGATGAGCATGCTGCCCAGCGACCACAGTCCGCGGTCCATAAAGAACAGACTCAATACCCGTCCCAGCAAATTATCCGGCGTCGACGTTTGGATAGCCGTGTTGGAAAGTGCCCGCCCTGAGATCTGGCAAAAGCCTATCATCGCCAAAAAGAGAAAGGACAAAAAGAAATTGTGAGAGAAAGCGAATAAAGCAAGAGACACCGCAAAACCCAACGAGCTGAAGCAGATGGAGCGGACCCCGACGCGGAGCTTGTTCACCGAGGCCAGCACCAAAGCAGCCACGGTAGCGCCGACTCCAGGCGCGGACATGAGCAAACCAAAACCCGATGCGCCGACGTGCAGAACGTTGGTTGCAAAGATCGGCACAAATCGATTGTATGGAGCGCCGAAGGTGGCGATCACGTAAGACAAACCGACGATATAGAGCAGGCGCCGGTTGCTCAGCAAATAGCTAAAACCTTCCTTGACGTCGGCCCACATATTCTGTTCATCTTTGCGCTTTTCCCAGGGCGGCAACTCCATCAGGTAAAGGTTGAAAAGCAGAAACACGAAACTGATTGCGTTAACCAAAAAACAACCGGCGATGCCGACCGACGCGATGATCAATCCACCGGCCGAGGGCCCTAAAATTTTTGAGAAGTTGAACACCGAAGATTGTAACCCGATGGCATTAAGCAGCTCCTCTTTGGGCACGAGGCTATTGACCAAGGATTGGCGCGACGTCTGATTGATCGTATTCACGATGCCGAGAAAGAACGTCAAGACGGCTATATGCCACAACTGAATGACTTCAAACTCGACGGCAAGCCAATAGATGATCGCTTGGATCATCGCCGCGGTTTGGGTAATCATCAGCACGCGCCTTCGGTCGAATCGGTCGGCGATAGCGCCGCCCACGGCGCCTACCAACAACCGAGGCAACGTGTCAAAGAAAGCGATGACGCCGATGGCGACGGGCGAGCGCGAGACGTGCCACACCAGCCAACTCTGCGCAACGTTCTGCATGAAGTCGCCCGAGCTCGATATCAACGCCCCTTCCAGGAGAAGACGAAAATTGCGATGTTTGAGGGAACGGAGGGTTCGAAGATTCCTGAGGCTTTGCATGTTAGCTTGTACGATGAAGCGCGCAATTTCTATTCTTACGCTTCCGCGTAACCTTTGCAAAGCGGCGGCGCTGATCTTGCTCGACGCCAATTGTATCGCGCCGCGGCGCCGCGTAGGATGAATGCGGGTTAACTTGCGCTGTTCATAAACGCGTCAAATTCTTTACGGAGAATCTCCATGTTTCAAATGCCCATCGTTGATTTGCTTGAGCGCGGCCGCGAGCTTGCCGAGAGCGGCAAACGCGTCAGCGTGCTCTGGCAGTATCCTGACACCTTGGTTTTTCTAGCGCGCGGGCGCGAATACCGCAGCGAGTTTCATATCAACCCGAGCGATGAAACCATGCAGATGATTAAAGGGGAAATGCGCCTGCACTACCGCACGGCGGAAGGCAAGGAAGCAGTCGCGGTCATCCCGCAAGGCTCGATGATTTATACTCCGGCCGGCACAGCGCATTCGCCGCGCTTCTCACCGGACGCCTTTGCGCTGATCTCAGAACGGAAAAGGCGCGACGGCGAGATCGATCGCTTTCATTGGTATTGCGCGAAGTGCGACGCATTTTTGCACGAAGAGGGCTTCGTGGTGCGAGATTACGCGGAAGATCCTGTGTCGAAAGCCTATCGACACTTTTACGACAGCGAAGAATTTCGCACGTGTAAAAATTGCGGCGAGGTCATGCCGGCCCCGGATGCACTCTGAAGGCGGCTGTCTCGATTGAACTTTTGAACCTTGAACCGTTGAACGACTTGAACTGTCGGAACGATTTCCGCGACCGCAAATGTCACAGCGAATTCAGAAACGCCAATAAATCATTCACTTCATTGGGCGTCAAAGCATTGAAGCGTTGCTTCGCTCGCGCGCCCTGTCCGTCGTGGGCAAGAATTGCGTTCGAAACGGTGGCGGCGCCACCGTCGTGGAGAAACGTGGTGCGCGCGCGCAAGCCCCAAAGCGGCGCTGTTCGCATTTCGCGCCCGGTCGCGCGTCCTTGTTCAATGCCGTCGCCCAAGCTTCCCATATCGTGCAAGAGAAAATCAGAGAACGGAAAGAATTTCACTCGATCGAGGGCCGCAATAGAACTGCGTCCCGTTTCCAAGACCGGAAGGTGGCACCCAGCACAGCCGGTCTTCAAGAATACCAGTTCTCCGGCCAACACTTGGCGTGTGATCGCGCCGCGCGGCGGCGGAGCGAGGAACGTCATGAAATCAGTGAACGCCTCCACCCCCGATCCATCATCTTCGGGATCGTGAACCAGGTCGCAGGTCGTCAGCACGGCGCAGTTTCCTTGCGGACAATTCTCATTTGGAAATGGGGCGCTGGTGATGCCCATTTCGTTCAAGTAGGCGTCCGCGGCGAATTGTTTGAGACTGGGAACTTGTCCCTTCCAGCCAAACTTACCGACGGTCAAACGGTTGGGGTTGGTGAAGACGTCAGTGACCAAATTCGGTCTCCCGGCAATTTGGGGTGTAAGCCGCTTTTGCAAATCAGCAATAGCGAAGAAGACTCGGTCGGGCACATTGTCGACTAAACCAAGTCCAAAAAGCGGCGTGGTCCTGCGCTTGGCCACGATAGTCGCTTGAGACGGCACAGTTTCCCCGGAAATGTTGCACGAGGCGCTGATCGGTCCGATACCCTGTGACTGGATGAGCGATCCTCCAAATTGAGTCAATGGGTCGAATTGATTGTTGGTGATCGTGCCGAAACGAATTTCGGTGATGTCGCTATCGCCGCCCGTGGCTGGATTTGAGTGACATTGAGCGCATGATGTGCCGTTAAAAACTGGACCGAGTCCGTCGGCTGCGGTTTCTTCTGCAATGAACTCATCCTTGCCCTCATCGAATTGAGTCAATTGCGCGGTCGTCAGTCCGGGAAATGGATCGCCAAAGAGTTGCGGGCTGTTCGCGGTGGCCTTCCACGCAAATGCGCCGATCATGAGAATCGCAAAGAGGGTTAAGGGTAACTTGGAATCCATACGCAGCTCCTTTCGATTTCCCGCATATCGGCGCCTTCGGCAGACAGCGCTCGACATGCGTTCGCCGCAGTGATCGTGATCCCGAGATCATTAACGAGATGACAATTGGGCAGCGAGGGTCGCAAACCGCGTGCCCCGGGAGAACTGACGAGCTTTGGTATAGGTGAGATAAACGGGTGGACAGAAGTTCAACGGCAGGTTCGACGCGGCGCTCAAATATGAACCTGAAGGAAACGTTTTGTGATCTCCATGCCGCGGAGATCTTTCGTGACTGTGGGCTGCCTCTGATCGGCTAAAGGCGAGCCGCGAAGAATCGACTTTAAATGTTTAGCTCGCGCGAGCGATCGTAATCATGGCGTGCGCCCGCGACTGCGCCTTTTTGGGGAAACAATTTGTCAATTG
>Ga0137403_10003723_pt1 | contig 18224 bp, 17 predicted proteins | sample CZOMad2_1_16fung_FD_122057 | JGI IMG/M metagenome (GOLD analysis project Ga0137403, IMG submission 122057) | Vadose zone soil fungal communities from Angelo Coast Range Reserve, California, USA - CZOMad2_1_16fungal (Hybrid Assembly) | ecosystem: Environmental > Terrestrial > Soil > Vadose zone...
GTACGTGGATGCCGTCACTGGCGAGAAAAAAGTGCTGGTCAGCGAAGTAAAACTGGCCGCACTAGCCCCGCCCATCAGCAAGATCCAGGACGAGCGCGAAAAGGAACGCATCACCCGCTACCATGTGGCCTCGTACCTCTGGGCTCCCGACTCCAAACATCTGCTCTTTGATTCCCAGGGCCAGTTATGGATTTATAGCGTCGAAAGCGGTACCGCAGTCCAGTTCACTTCCAGCCCAGAACCCGGCCTGGACCCAAAGTTCTCGCCCGATGGTAGCCGTGTCGCTTATGTCCGCATGCACAATCTTTATGTGCGTCCGTTTTCTGGAAAAGATGAAAAACAACTCACCAAGGATAAAGACGAGAACCTGTTGAACGGCGAAGTGGACTGGGTGTACGCCGAGGAATTGAGCGTTCGCAGCAATTACTTCTGGTCGCCGGATGGCGAAAACATCGTGTTCCTCCAAATGGACGAAACCAGGGTGCCTACCTATCCAATCACGGATTGGTTGCCCACCCATCCCACCGTTGATATGGAAAAGTATCCGAAGGCGGGCGACCCCAACCCGGCCATCCGCCTGGGCGTGATTAGCTCTTCTGGCGGCAAAGTGAAGTGGATTTCCCTCACCGACGAAATGGATGTCTACGTTCCGCGTTTCGGCTGGGTGCGAGACGGGCTGCTCTGGGCGGAAGTCCTGAATCGCGCTCAAGACAAGATGGATATCTATTTCATCGACGCTCATTCTGGCCAATCCCGCAAGATACTGACCGAGACCAGCCCGGATGGCTGGGTGAAAGTAACCGACGACTTCCGGATTTTCAAGTCAGGCGACCACTTCATCTGGTCGAGCTGGCGCGATGGTGATACTCATCTTTATCTTTACAGCTTCGACAAGCAGAATCCTTTGGCTGGCGAGGCCAAACTTGAACGCCAGCTTACCCGCGGCGATTTTGAAGTGCTTGGTATCGCGGGAATAGACGAGAGCATCGGGGTTGTTTACTTCACCTGTAACAAAGATGATCCTCGACAGCGGCAGCTTTACTCGGCGAAGCTCGACGGTTCTGAACTGAAGAGAATTTCTCGCGAAGACGGCACACATGAATCGACGTTTTCTGACGACGGCAAGCAGTACGTGGATAATTTCTCCACCATGCTTAAGCCTCCTCGGTTATCGGCATGCAGCGTCGGCGTGTGCCGTTCATTCTGGGATTCGCGAAATGTAAATGACTTTGGCCTGATCGCTCCCAAGGCGCTTGAATTTCAAGCCGAAGATGGCACGAAACTCTACGGCCAACTGCTTCTCCCGCGGGAGAGCACGGCGAACGGCAGAATTCCCTTAATCGTCTATATCTATGGTGGGCCTGCGGCGCAAGTTGTGCGCGATGAATGGGCAGGCACGCATGATGAAGGCCTCTTTCATCAGATTCTGGCTCAGCACGGCTTCGCCGTGTTCTCGGTAGACAATCGTGGCACTCCGGGCCGTGATCGAAAATTTCAGACCGCCATCCGCCATCAATTCGGAGGAATTGAGCTAAACGACCAGCTCACGGCATTGAATCAGTTGCTGGCGCAGTTTCCCCAGCTCGATCGTGACCACATTGCGATCTGGGGATGGAGTAATGGCGGTTACATGACTCTTTATGCCATGACACATTCGGATATGTTCAAAGCCGGAGTCTCCGTTGCGCCGGTCACTGACTGGCACGATTACGACTCGACGTACACAGAGCGATATCTTGGACTGCCAAAGGAAAACGGCAAGGGCTATGACGAATCGTCCACAACCAAGGCGGCTGGAAAACTGCATGGAGCGCTGCTGTTGGTTCACGGCACAAGCGACGATAACGTCCACTTTCAAAACAGCGTTCAGATGATTCAATCGCTGATTGATGCCGCGAAGCAGTTTCGGTTTATGACGTATCCAGGGAAGACGCACGGGATTGGCGGTTCGGCTGATCGCGATCATTTGTTTCACATGATTCAAGATCATTTCGAAAGAGAGCTGAAGTAGGATTTCCTTCGTGTGCCTTGGTGCCCTTTGTGGTTACAAGATCCTCAACCACCAAGCACACGAGGGTACACGAAGAACCTCCCTATGCAACGGATGAACCTCGCCGATTTCGAACTTACCGCTGTTTCCGACGGCCTCTACCGTCTCGATGGTGGCGCCTTCTTCGGAATCATTCCGAAAAGTATGTGGAGCAAGAAGGTCCAGGCGGACGAGAATAATCTCGTGCCGGTTGGACTCAATTCCATCTTGGTGCGTACGGGCAAGCAGACAATCCTGATCGAAACCGGAATCGGCAACAAGCTCTCTGAAAAAATGCAGAGAATTTACGGCCAGCCCGAGAAGCTGCTGGAGAACCTGTCCGCTGCGGGAATTTCGCCGGAAGAGATCGACATCGTAATCAACAGCCATCTGCATTTCGACCATTGCGGATGGAATACGCTGCGGCAAGGCGGAGAGGTCGTGGCGACGTTTCCTAGAGCGACATATTACGCGCCGGAGGGCGAGTGGTTGCACGGGCACGAGCAATTTGAACGTGACGCCATCAGCTACATCAGCGAGAACTACGATCCACTGGTTGAAAGCGGGCAGATGAAGCTGCTGCGCGGCGATCAGGAAATTGTTCCGGGAGTTTCGGTCAAAGTCTTTTCGGGCCATACCGAAACTATGCAGGCGATCATTCTGCAAAGCGGAGGCAAGACGGCCTGCTATATCTCCGACCTGATCCCCACGACCGCACATCTCGATCTGACCTGGGGCATGGCGTTCGATTTATTTCCCGTGCAGACCATCGAAAGCAAAAAGAAGTACTACGCGCAGGCGATTCCGGAGAAATGGTTGACGATGTTCACGCACGATCCGCAGGTACCGTGGTGTTATGTGGAGAAGGATGAGAGGGGAAAGATGGCGCTGAGAAAGGTTTAGGCTAGCTGGACGTCTCGGATGTGGTGCGAAGGACCGGCTTCTTCTGTGCAATGAAAAGAAAAGAAGCATGAGAAACATAGTAGAACGCATGCATTCCCTTTTCGTGCAGGAAAGTCAGTTTTGCCTCCATCTGCCCCTTTTTGCTCAGCGAGTGCTTGCGATGATAGCTCTGGTCAAAACAAATCAAGTACTCGGGGCGGAGCTTCTGATTTAGTTCGAAAATAAACGACAATGGAGCATGACCTACGCTCGCGCTACTCGATAATCCGTCAGCAACCGGAACTCCCGTGTGCGGATCGAGCAGGAGACCAAAGGCACCCTCCGGGCGAGCATCCAGTATTGGGATCTTCGTCACGGCAGTGTACTGACTGCGAATTGGAGAGGGCACAAACCGAGGATGCGCATAGAGGGGCGCAACAGGTCCGAGGCTTTCGCACCAAAAACGCTTGACGAGGTCGTACGAATCGCCGAGGTATTTCTCGTGCACCTTGGTTCTCCCGCGCTCGAAACGTTGACTTACGTCTCGCGGGCGAGGGCGCCCGCGCCACAGAGTCTGGTTTCGAAAAATTCCTCTACCTTTCCCAAGATCTCGGGTGCGCTTTTCGATTCGTAGATCGCTTTGCGCAAGGCTGCTCCTCCGGCCACGCCATGCGTGAACCAGGAGGCGAACTGCTTCATCTTGCCTTCCGCTCCGGGCATTTCTTCTTCGATCAGCATTCGGAAATAGGTGCGGATCATTTCGTAGCGATCGGTTTCGGACGGCTCATCATAAAGCCTCGTATGCTGAGATGCTTCTAATCCCGAATCAATCGGGAAGGGCACGGCTTCAGCCGTGCCGACCGCTGCGAGAGAGGAGGGGGCTCTTGCCCCTGAGGTGGCAAACTTATCCGTCACTCCACACCCAGCGCCCTCAGCGGCTAAAGCCGTCGTCGAAGCGAGACTTATCGGCACGACCGAGGTCGTGCCCTTCCCAGTACCGACGCCAATGGGAGTTTCTTCCCAAGTCATGAAGTTGTGCCCGCCCGGGTCCATTCCCGCTTCACCTTCGATACCCACCGTGGACCTTCGCTCGACCGGACAGCCGGGGGCGGCTGTCCCTACGTGGCTATTGCTGGCTGGCCCGGTGAGGGCACCCGGCCCTACGTGGTTCGTGGCGACTCGTGCGCAGTACTGCTCGATCTGGCGGAAGATCCACGGATTCGAGGGTGCCGTGCGGCCGATCATGACCGCATCACATCCGGTCTGGGCTACCATAGCGCAGGCGTCTTCAGGCGTGCGGATATCGCCGTTCCCGATCACCGGAATCTTAACCGCATTCTTGACGGCGGCAATCCAATCCCAGCGTGCTTGGCCGCTGTAGCCCTGCTCACGGGTGCGAGCGTGCAGCGCGACTGCGCACAGGCCACAGTTCTCGGCCATCTTGGCCAGCTCGACGCAGATGATCTCGTCGTCATTCCACCCCGCGCGGAATTTTACTGTGAAAGGGATTTTCACCGCTGCGCGGACAGCCTCGAAAATTTTGCCGATCGCGGGCAGATCACGCAAAAGCCCTGAACCGCCGTTGCATTTGACTACTTTCTTCGCAGGACAACCCAGGTTCAAGTCGACCAGATCGAATCCGAGGTCTTCGACAATTCGCGCGGCGTCGGCCATGACCTGCGGGTCGCTGCCGAAAAGCTGCGCCGAGATCGGGTGCTCGTCTTCGTAGAAATGCAGATAGCGTTTAGCTTTTTTGTCCTTGGCGCGGAGAACGCCATCCGCCGAGGTGAACTCAGTCATGATCAGGCCGCATCCGCCAAGATTGCGAATGAAGCGGCGGAAAACGGTGTCGGTCACGCCCGCCATAGGGGCGAGAACTGTGGCGGGGGAGATGGTCACAGCGCCAAACCGAACCGATAGCGGGACGGGCATCTGTTCAGCACGGGCGGGGACGCCCGCGCCTACATCGCTCGAATTGTCCCAGAATTTCCGCACAAACCTATTCTACGCAAGCGAGCAAGACAAAGCCCCCGCTCCATGCGGGGGCTGAAAATCCGTGTTGGTCCGTGCCCAATCAGGGGCGAGGAACTTACTTTTTGGCGGTTTCCGCCTTGGCATATTTGCGGCGGAATCTCTCCACGCGGCCGGCGGTATCCACAAGCTTTTGTTTGCCGGTAAAGAATGGATGGCAATTCGAGCAGATTTCTACGTGGATGTCGCCCTTGTGCGTCGAGCGAGTGGTAAAGCTGTTGCCGCAGGCGCACATGACGCGGATTTCGTTATAAGCGGGATGAATAGCTGGTTTCATGTTTGTTTTGGACCTCAATGCGAATCTTTAGATTCTAAAAGACGGGCGCAGGATTCAGCAAACAGCCGAGGAGCTTCTGTAGTAGAGAATCATTCTGCTTTTATTGACGTGGCGCCACACGCGAGATCCCTCGCTCCGCCTGAAAAACGGCTCTGCTCGGGATGACTCCAACACGGCCACAGGCAGTCAGAAGGCAGACTGCACCGCCGAGCTGCGCTCGGCCTGGACGGGTCAGAGACCCGTCCCCACACGAACCCTACCCACACGAACACTGAAAAAAGAAAAACGGCAGGGCCGATCCCTGCCGCTCACCAGAAAAAACGTGGCCCTACTTGCTGCGGTTGACCGCCTTCTTGAGTTCGGCCCCGGCGGAAAATTTTGCTACTTTGCGGGCCGCAATCTTGATTGTGGCTCCGGTCTGCGGGTTGCGCCCGTTGCGGGCTTTTCTTTGCGAGACGGAGAAAGTGCCGAAGCCGATCAGCGCTACCCGGTCTCCTTTTTTTAGTGCAGAAGTGATGCTGTCCACTGTGGTATCGATGGCGCCGGCGGCTTGCGTTTTATTGATGTGGCAACCGGCTGCAATTTTGTCAATGAGATCAGCTTTGTTCATCTTGGCTCCTGTAGGGTTTCCTTATCCCAAATCGTGGGGAAATGAGCAATTTTGTTGTGTGGAAACCCGGCGCAGCTATTTAGCTACCGGATTGGGCGAATGTCAACTGTGAAAATCCGCGCCGGATGCCTGTTTTGGGTACTGCCTTCCCGGAAAGGCTTGTTCGAGGCCGAATGTGCCGACGGGGGGATTGCGTTCGGCAGGCATTGCCTAAATCCGGCTGTCCGTGAACGCGATTTAGGCAGCGCGAGGCGATGGCGTAGAAGGCTCATCTGGCGAGGCTTCCGCCGGTACAATGCCATCCTCGACCCTAAACTGTTCTGCTTCCGTGGAGCCGGCTAGAGCTGTGGTCGAGGAATTCCCGCCTGCGATGACCTGCGTGACCATATCGAAATAGCCGGTTCCGACAAACTGCTGGTGCTTGACGGCTTCGTAGCCGAAATCCCGCTCGGCGGCGAACTCTCGTTCTTGCAGCTTGGAGTACGCTGCCATGCCTTTTAGCCGATAAGCTCGGGCCAGCTCGAACATGCTGAGATTTAGCGAATGGAAGCCCGCCAGCGTGATGAACTGGAACTTGTATCCCATGGCTGCCAATTCCGTCTGGAACCGCGCGATGCTGGTGTCATCCAGTTTCTTCTTCCAGTTAAAAGACGGCGAGCAGTTGTACGCGAGCATCTTGCCAGGATGCTCAGCTAAAACCGCTTCTGCGAATTGTCGCGCTTCCTCCAAGTTTGGCTCGGAAGTCTCCCACCAAAGGAGATCAGCATACGGCGCGTAGGAAACACTACGGGCAATCGCGGATTCCAACCCACCGCGAATGCAGAAGAAGCCTTCGGCGGTGCGGTTGCCAGTGAGGAATTCGTGGTCTCGCGGGTCGATATCGCTGGTCAGCAGGTGGGCGCTGTTGGCGTCGGTACGCGCCATAATAAGCGTCGACACGCCCATAACATCGGCGGCCAGCCGCGCAGCGACGAGCTTCTGAATGGCTTCGCCCGTGGACACGAGCACCTTTCCGCCGAGATGACCGCACTTCTTCGCCGAGGAAAGCTGGTCTTCGAAGTGAACACAAGCCGCGCCTGCCTCGATCATGGCTTTCATCAATTCGAACGCGTTCAGGTTCCCTCCGAAGCCAGCCTCGGCATCGGCGATCAGGGGAGCAAACCAGTAGATTCCGTTCTTTCCCTCAGCATGGTGAATTTGGTCAGCGCGGGTCAGCGCCTGGTTGATACGCCGGACAACATTCGGCACGCTATCAGCCGGATACAAGCTCTGGTCGGGATACATCTGGCCGGCGTCATTAGCATCGGCGGCCACTTGCCAACCGCTCACATAGATAGCCTGCAATCCAGCTTTGACCTGCTGAATGGCTTGATTACCGGTCATGGCGCCGAGCGCAGGAAGGTAGGATTGGCCGTGCAGCAGCTCCCAAAGCCGCTCCGCTCCGTTGCGCGCCAAGGTGTACTCGATGCGCAAAGAGCCGCGCAGCCGCTCGATGTCTTCGGCTGTATAGGGACGGGTAACTCCCGCCCAGCGCGGGTTTGCCGCCCAATTCATTTCCTGCTTCGAGGCTTTGCCGTTCTTAGCCATGATTTCCCCCTTCCCTTCGTGCTCCTTCGTGTCCTTAGTGGATAAAAATTCAAGACACGACGAAGGCCACGAAGGGGCTTCGGTCACACCGGATCGAACTCCTCGGCCTTGATCATCGCCTCACTAATCCTGCGCGCCTCACGAAAAGTGTCGGGCGAGCCCAAGTCCTTCCCGGGATTTGCCAGCAGCTTCTCTAACTCCTCATCGAACAGGCGCGTGATCAGCTCCGGCGTATGTGCGATGGTCTCGCCGTCATCGTTCTGCACATTCCCGTTGTGCCGCATCCGTTGCGCAATCATCAGCCGGTAAATGCGGTCAGTCGCGAGATCCTCCATGTATCCGTCAAGCAGGCTCGCACCCTTCCCGTTCAATACGCCGTTGCGATAACGAATTACCGTGCGCACAGCGGCCCGCGTGCCCGGCAGCGTGCGGTGTCCGACATCTTTCGGCACGGGCCGCAAATCGGGATAGCGCTCGTCATGCGACCGCCGTGCATGCAACTGGTTGGGATAGGGAAATTGATCAAGCGCGATCTGATTTTGATCCGGATGCCCCGTCCATGCGCCATCCATCAGGCAATCGGCTTCATTCTTTTTGTCTTTGGCGAGAACTTCCAGCGCGCGCGTATTCAGCTCAGAATCTTCGCGACTGGGATACAGCGCGGTCATGCCGCCGATCGCCAGCACTCCTCGTTTGTGGCAGACCTCCGGCATCAGCTCGCGCAGATTCTGGAAGAATGGAACGTCGTGCGGAATCGTGTTACGGTCGGGCAGCACCCAGTCAGGATCGTTCAAGTTGAAATGAATCAGGCTGGCCATGTAGTCCCAACGGCCCAGATCAAGCCCGAGAACGTGATCGCTCAGGTTGTAGAGGAACTCCTCCATCTGGAACGCCAGCGGATGTGACTCCACCAGGGCCATGCATTTGATGTAGTCACGCGGCCAGCCGCGAGCTTCTGCAATCGCCTGGAACAGATCACGCCACCAGAGCGCTTCATCAGCCGATTCGGACTTCGGAATGTAAAACGCAAGCGGATGCTTCAGCTCCCCGGGATCGACTCGGAAGGCGATTCGCGTCACGTCAAACAGCGACGCTGAAGTCAGCTCGTCACCAAGAATTCCACCCTGATGAATGTGCAAACCGCGCGGGCGAATCCAGATCACTGTCGGACTTGGCTTGATGCCGACGAGCTTGTCACGCTTTTTGTCGAAGTACGTGAGCGTTCGGCGCAGAGCCTCAAGAATGTTTTCTACGCCCAGCCGCTGGTGCTCCCACTCGTTTACGGTCGAATCTTCGAGATCCAGCATCACCCCAGGTGCGCCCGAATTGAGCATTTTCACCACGAGCTCGGCGTCATCGGCCGGGCCGGTCATCTGATTGCGCTGATCCTGGCACCATTCTGGCAATTCGATCTTCCAGCCATTGCGGATAGCCATGCCAGGATAGTGATGCGTGGGCTTTTCTCCATCGAGTGACGCAGCCAACGCGCGTTTGCGTTCTGCGATCAGAGATTCCTGCCACGGAGAAAAGCGCCGGTGCAGGGGAGCGAAAAACTCGATAAAGTCGGCAGGCAGGTCCCGCTCCCGCGAAAACCCGCTAGACGGTTGGTTCACGTGGAATCCCACTCCTGAAAAGCTGGCGGAAACAGTGCTCATGTTCACCTCGGCTGCTCCTTCCGAGCCGCGTGCGGACGGCTGAGATGCCAAGAAATGTAAGAAGGTCATCCGAACGAACTAGGAGAGTTCCTCGAAGATCGCCGGAATTTTGCTGTAGAACAGGCCTGCATGCGCTCCTTCTCCGGCTGTGTTTGCCCCACGCAAGCACACTCCACCCTCTCGGTCGGGTCGTCCTCTCCCAGCCCTGCGCCGCCCTTTCGGCGCACGTACTTGCCGATTGTTGAGCGTTCTCAGAGGGCCAGTCAAACGGAATGTTTTTATCATACTGATAACTATTCGTTATCGATATGCACTTAACTGATAATAAGATATTGTCAGAGTAGCAGGTCAAAGGACAGGCTGTTTTATGGAAATTGATCAGCTCACAACTTTCGTCGCGGTCGCAACCGTTGGCGGGTTCCACCGGGCGGCAGAAACACTACGGGTTAGTCAGCCTGCGGTGAGCGCGAGAATTAAGGCACTCGAAGACTCCCTCGGCTCGCCATTGTTTGCCCGCTCCCGGAGTGGATTGACTTTGACCGAAGCCGGCAGAATTTTGCGGCCGTTCGCGGAGCAGCTTCTAAAGACTGCCTCGCAGGCACGCCAAGCCGTGCACGAACTCAAACCGGCCAGTGGCGGCCCGTTGCAGATCGCAGCGGCGCTCTCCATCTCGGTTTACTTCTTGCCCGATGTGCTCAAGCGATTCCAGCGTGCTCATCCGAAAGTAATAATCGCGATTCGCCCCGGCCATTCGAAAGAGGTATTGGAAATGGTTCTCAACGAAGAAGCCGAGATCGGACTGGCCCGCTCGCTTCAGCACCCAATGATTGAAACTATCAGCTTGCGGGACGACCCCTTGTTGCTGGTCGCGCACCCTGTGCAAGGCCCAACCCGCGCGCGGCATGCGCGCCTGGAGCAAGTGGCGGCGTGGCCTCTCATTTTCTACGAACGCGGATCGAGTGACTGGACGCTCACCCACAGCCTTTTCCGTCGCGCGGGCCTGGTGCCTAACATAGCTTTCGAAGTCGATACCATCGAAACTGCAAAGCGAATGGTGGAACGCGACCTGGGAAGCGCATTTCTCCCTCAGCTTGCGGTTGGCCGGGAAATTCGAGCCGGCAAGCTGCTGGCGATCAAACTGCTGGACGCTGAGCCATTAAGACGCAGCCTCGACGTGATTCATCCCCGGCAACGGCCCCTGCGCGGGCAGGCGCAAGCATTTTTACGGGCACTCAAGGAAGTCGCGGATGCAAATCCGGCTTCTATTGAGGGCGGTCGTTCCCAATCGCGCAGGCGAGGGAAGTGAAAGTCAGATCTCTCGCACCGTGACAGCCATATTCGGAATGGATTCTAGGACCTGTGCTTGAAATGGGAAAGTCAGCCAGAAAGCTGAGGAAAATCGCTTGACAATGGGATACGGCGTGGGTCGGCTCCCCAAATTCTGACAAAACTTACCTTCGGTGTTATGATTCGCTCGCTTCGTTCGGCTCCGTTTGCACTCTAGTTGTCCGGCCCCTAGATCCAAAAAATTCAGCGTTGGAGGATACTTTTGAAAAGCACTGGCACACTGCTTCTCGGATTTCTTTGCGCGTCTTTTTGCTTAGCGCAAAACACACCGGCACCCGCTACGCGTACTGATGTCTACCATGTCCACTTCGCCAAAGCTGCTCTCGGCAAAGGCGCCGAGGAAGGCGACTTTCTCAAGAAACAAAACCCAAATTCTCCCATGCCCGGACACTACATCGTCCTGCGCCATCAGGACGGCGAAGACTGGGACTACGCCGTAATCAACCATCTCGGTACTAAGGCCACCGTGGATGCCGCCGGCACTCCGGCTCCGGCCGCCGCGCGCGACCTGAACGCCTGGCATACCGATACCTTCGTCAATGGACCCGCTTGGCCTGAGTTTGCCAAAGCCATGGGGCTTGACGATCCCGCAAAGAGTGTAGGCTCCGTCTACGTTGTTTCAGTATTTCGCGCTGCACCCGGGCATCGCGATGAGCTGGAAAAATCGCTGGCGCAAGCTCCCGGTGGCGGCCAAAACGTCGCCGGCAGTGTCCTCATGCAGCATCTTGAGGGCGGACCCTGGCAGTTCCTCACCATCGCCCGCTACAACTCCTGGCAGGATTTCGCCACGAATGAGAAAAATAGCGTCGCTGATACCTTGAAGCCTGATGGCGGCTGGCTAGCCCTCCGCAACCACTCCACCTTCCACAACGATACCCTGACCGACCGCATCGCCCCGTAGCGTGTCACGTTAGCACGAAAGCAAAACCCGGCCCCGACTGGCCATCGGGGCTGTTCTATTTTTCGAAATGAATTCTTCCCGCAAACTAACTCTGCGATCTTTGTTGTAAGATGTTGGCCTTCCCCTCATTTTTCAGGCATGGCCGAATTAGTCTGGGACGGTAAGTACGACGACCACGGCAACAAGCGTGCCCCGGTTCGTATCGAGCTGCCTTTCAAACCGTCGAGACCGTCAACGAGAGCGCACAGGACCGCCAGCGCACGCTGGAGCTGTCCGCCACCGGCGCCGACCGCCCGCGCAGGTTTCGCTTCGTGTCAGCGCATGCCTTAAAAGGCGTGCCGAAACGAACACTTAACTCTTTGTCATTCCGAGGGCCTTTAGGCCCGAGGAATCTGCTGTTGTAATCGAAAAGCAGATTCCTCACGCCTGAAGGCGATTCGGAATGACAATCTATGCGCACATCGCCGACCTGCGCCTGTTTGCACGCTGAACAAACCGCTCCGCCGCCACGGTAGCTTCCGTTGTAAACTGTGTCTTCCCCAATTGTGGGTATGTCTCTCGATCTCAAGCCGTCGCACGCCTCCGTCAAGGCCTACTACGATACTCTCCACCAATTTGGACAGCTCTACATTGACCACGAAGGTGCGGTCCGCAGCGCGTTCCAAGACCTGCTAGCGAAGTGCGGGCGCAAGGCCAAGCCGCCGCTGACCCTCGTTCCCGAATATCGCATCGAGCGCGCCCGGTCTTCGGTAATCGTGGACGGAGCTCTCGTGGACCTCTATCACCTCCCCCACGGCTACTGGGAAGCGAAGGACGAGAAAGACGACCTTGCCCGTGAAGTCGAGCGCAAGCTCGACAAGGGCTATCCCCGCGACAACATCATCTTCCAGGCCCCGGAGCGCGCCATCCTCTATCAAAGTGGCGCGCGCATTTTCGACGACAACATTACCCGCCCCGAGGCCTTGCCCGCTACGGCGACCGCTCCATCACGAAGTGGGACATCTTCCATTACATCTACGCCGTTCTGCACCATCCCGAGTATCGCCAGCGCTACTCGGCGAACCTACGCCGCGAGTTGCCCCGCATTCCGTTCGTCAGCGCTACCCCAGGGGCTAAAGCCCAGGTGGAAGGGGCGCCCAACGCGGCGCTGAAGCGCCGCTCTTCCACGGTGACATCATCTCGCTCCATGGTGACATCATCTCGCTCTTCCACGGTGACATCATCTCGCTCTTCCACCGTGACATCATCTCGCTCTTCCACCGTGACATCATCTCGCTCTTCGACGGTGGCATCATCTAATGATGGCGCAAGCGTGGGCGCAAGCGTGGGCGCGAGCGTGGAAGAGCGGCCCTTCAGGGCCGCGTCCGAGCAAGAAGATTCCCGCGCTTTAGCGCCCGTGCCATCAGACCTTGATGTCTTCCACGCCTGCGCCCGCGCCGGCCAGCGCCTCGCGGAAATCCACGTCCACTACGAGCAACAACCAGAATATCCGCTCACCAAAACCGAAAAGGCCGGAGAAAAACTCGACTACCGTGTCACCAAAATGCGCCTGAGCAAGGACAAAACCTCGCTCATCTACAACCAGTTCCTCACGCTCAGCGGTATCCCACCCGACACTTACGAATATCGCCTGGGCAACCGCTCGGCCCTTGAGTGGGTGATCGATCAATATCAAGTTTCAACCGACAAGCGCAGCGGAATTACCAATGATCCGAATCGTGAAGACGATCCGAAATACATTCTGCGGCTCGTTGGGCAAGTCATCACCGTCAGCCTTGAAACCGTGAAGATCGTCGGCTCGCTTCCGCCGCTCGGATTGCCTCAAGAAGAGAAAAGTCCCACTTCACCCGGCAATTAATCCTGGCTAGCAACCTGGAAATCGCCTTCGGGCATCACGAAAACGGCATCTGCTCCCACGTTAACTTACTTGGTTCTTAACATCCGAGGAACCTCGGAAAAGGAAGGAAGCAACAGAAAAGGGCAGCCCGCAAGCTGCCCCTGCAGTGCTAATCACTAACCACTGCCTTTAAGCGTCTCCACCACGCGGTCAAAGTCCTCCAGCGTCGCGTACTCGATCACAATTTTCCCCTTGCCGTTTCGGTCATTGATCCGCACCCGGACGCCAAGCGCTCGTTCCATCTGCATTTGAATCTCGCGGACGTTTGGATCCTGCCAGCGGGCTTTCGCGCTAGCCGGATCTTTTGGCATCGGATTGTTGGTGTGGTCGACCAGGTCTTTCAATTGCAGCACGGACATCTGCTTGCGTACGGCTTCATCGGCAATTCTCAGGGTCAGCTCCGGGTCTGTCAGTTGCAGCAGCACGCGCGCTTCGCTGAACCCCAGCTTGCCTTCTCCAAGATAGTGCTGCACCATGGGCGGCAGCTTCAGCAGCCGCATGTAATTCGAGACCGACTCGCGCGCCATGCCGGTTCGTTGCCCGATCTGCTCCTGCGTGAGGCCGAATTCCCTGCTCAGTCGCGCGAAAGCGTTCGCCTGCTCCAGGCAATTCAAGTCCTGGCGCTGCAGGTTTTCCACGATCGTCATTTCGGCCGCCTGCTGATCAGAGACGCTGCGCACGATCGCGGGGATCGTCGGCTTTCCCGCCAGCTTCGATGCCCGGCAGCGCCGCTCCCCGAGAATGAGGACAAAACGTCCGGCTGGCGTTGCCCTGACCACGACCGGCTGCACGACTCCGTTCGCGCGGATCGACTCCGCCAGCTCCTGCAGCGCCTGATTGTCGAAGTGCTGCCGCGTCTGATAAGGGTTTTCGTCGATCTGATCGAGCGGCACCTGCATAACTCTGCTGCCGGTAGAAGCCGCAGCCGCCTGCACATCGGGTAGTACTGTGGGCCTGGCCCCGTCCGGTGCAACTGTGCTGACAGGAGCCATAGCTGCGCCGCTGGCTACGCGCGCCCCGCCAGGCAGCAGCGACTCCAGCCCCCGCCCCAAGGCTCTTCGCTTATCCGGCGCCGCGCTCGCAACCGCCACATTCTCTACTGTTATCGTCATCGTCTCTCCGATTTTGTCATTATGAGCTCTCGAACTTTGCCATCACTCTCCAGACGTTGTCATCCTGAGCGCAGCACGAAGTTCGCGAAGCGAACTTCCTGCGGAGTCGAAGGACCCCATCTTCGCCGCCATAACAACGAACCTAAAAGGGAATTCTCCCTGATGCCTGGCACTATATTGACTGTTATCAATCTTATACATCGATGGATCGATCTAAGCGCTCTTGTCCATCTCCGCGGTTGTCGGGATCTCCTCTACATTGCCGGATTGCTCTTGCGAAACTTGTGCTTCGGCCTCACCCGCAACGACGGCAGGTTGCTCATCCGCTGAATTCGGCGCGACAACTTCGGTCGGGCCAAAGGTTTGGCCCGATACTGCCTCGGTCATCGCGAGCCCCACCGCTACGACATCATCCGTTGCCGGAACATGTAGTCCTGGATCAGCCGAATCCGCAATCGGCTCCTGCGCGGGTATCCCGTGTGCGATGATCTCCTTAGCCAGCCGGATATAGCTCTCCGCGCCCTTCGATCGCGGATCGTAGAGCAGCGCCGGTTTCCCATGGCTAGGCGCCTCCGCAAGCCGGATATTGCGCGGTATGCTCGTGGCACACAGCTTCTCGCCAAAAAATCGCTTCAACTCCGCTGTTACTTGCTGCGCCAGGTTCGTGCGCTCGTCAAACATGGTGAGCACTACGCCCTCAATTCCCAAATCGGGATTGAAGCTGCCCCGAATGCGCTCAATCGTATCCAACAGTTCACTGATGCCCTCGAGCGCAAAATACTCCGCCTGCATAGGAATAAGGACCGCGTCGGCTGCCACAAGCGCGTTCAGCGTGAGCAGATCGAGCGCCGGCGGACAATCGAGCACGACAAACTGATAGCGTGCGTAGAGCGGCGCAAGCGCATCACGCAAGCGAAATTCCCGCCGCTCCGTTTCCACCAGCTCGAGGTTTGCACCGATCAGGTTCTTGTGCGCCGGAATCAGCCATAGCTGTTCGAGAGCAGTAGCTTGCACCGCCTCTTCGGCCGAGGTGGCCCCAACCAGCAGATGGTATGTATTCAGTCGTTCCGGGTCTTTGACGAGGCCGAGGCCGCTGGTCGCGTTCGACTGCGGATCGCAGTCAACCAGCAGCGTATTCACTTCGCAGGCGGCGAAGGAGGAGGCCAAGTTGATGGCAGTCGTAGTCTTCCCGACGCCACCTTTCTGATTGGCTACGGCGATGACGCGTCCCATCTAATTTTTAGGAGAATGCAGAGTGAGCGCAGGATACTTCCAATCATTCCGCGAAAGCAATGCCAGATTTCAGTGCAGGGAGTTATTAGTACATTTTGTTGGAGAGGAATGAGGTTAGGCGTTCATTTTGGCTGATGTTTCCACAGTGTTCCACGTGGAACACGCGTGTATATCGTGTATATAAGGATCGCCCCTAGTTCTCTAGTCTGCACTGTTCCGCCAATTACGTGGGAGCAACGTTCCACGTGGAACGTCGGTTGCCGACGAAATCATACTCCGCGCCCATTCGCCGATCCTAGTCCGCACGAATCTCTTGTTAGGGCGACGACTCCTCCCACTTACCATTAATGGAACGCCAATCTCTCCGCGTCCAACAGCATTTCCCATGCTTTTATCCCACTGGTGTAGAAACTTGGCACTTGATCAACATGGTTCTTTATCTCCAAGCAGTAGGACACGCTTACTAGACAGTGGGATTTGGAGCGGCTCTGACCAGCGGAACACGTTCCCAAATTGACGTGCAGACTTGAGCTGACGTTCGCCAACGAGCAGCGCCAGGACGCCCCCGGAGACAACGAGGCGGGCAGCGATCGGCAAGATGGCCTCGAAGCGCTCGACGGCGCGCAGGATCACGATGTCGGCTTGCCCGAAAAAGTCTTCAGCGCGGGTACTCACAACATCGATATTCGTCAATGTAATGGCGCGGGCAACTTCTTTCAGGAAGGTGGCTTTCTTCTGATTCGATTCAATCAGCGTGAGGTGAACCTGCGGCGCCCAGATCTTAATGGGAATGCCAGGAAATCCGGCGCCAGAGCCGACGTCGATAACGCGATTGTTAGTTGTCGGTCGTTGGTGGTCAGCAGGAGGCTGGCTGTCCGCCATCGGCGCGGGGAATAGACGTCGCGCGGCAAATAAAGACTCGCCGAAGTGGCGGGTAACGATCTCTTCCGGATCGCGTACGGCCGTGAGGTTGACGCGGGCATTCCAGCGCAAGAGTATATCGATATATATCGATATAGTTTCTAATTGAGCACTGGAGAGGGCCGCAGGTCGCCCCGCATCGGCTGGGCCCTGCACCCGCTCTGGACTCGATTGGACGCCAGCGCCACTGCCCGCCACTAGAAACGGCCGCAGCAGTTCAGCGATGCGCTCGGGGTGCATGGTTGATCGAAATTGTAGATGGCCAATTGCCGATTCGCGCAGCTTTGTGATGTAGATTGCTATCCGGTGAAGTACGCCCCGCTGCTCGAACGTGGCTAATCCGCGGCGCTGGGGCTTGGCGTGATTGGCCCTGCTTCTCCTGGTCGAGCGACGCCTTTCCGACCCGCCCACAGCCGCAGGCGATCCATATAAATGTAGACGACGGGAGTGGTGAATAACGTCAAAGCTTGGCTGACGATCAATCCGCCGACAATCGTAATTCCCAATGGCCTGCGCAATTCCGATCCTGTTCCTGCGCCCAGCGCCAGCGGCAATCCGCCCAGGGCGTAGAGTGACATGAAGCTCGACAGGCGTTTGTCGGTGAAGCCGGGTCTGTCGGTTACACCGATGCTGTCTTGCGCACGATGGACCTGAGAGAGTTCAGGCCGGCGGCTCACCTGACTCCAAGTGATGAGCCACACGAGCCCGACAAAGCCAGTGAACCAAAACGCACCGCGCCACCCGTATTGCGCCGCGATTGGAGTGACAATCCACGGCGTGATCACCGCGCCCAGCGATCCGCCGCTATAAGCGATCGCCACGCCGCGCGAACGGCTCTCGACGGGCAGGGATTGCATCACGGAAATACCCGGCGCCCGCTGGGATCACAACCAATACTTCGATCCCGAAAAAGGCAAGCACGGTAAAAGCTACAGCAAGTGGGGTGGTTTTATCGATGGCGTGGATCGGTTCGATCCTCTGTTTTTCAACATCACGCCTCGCGAAGCTCAGTATATGGATCCGCAGGAACGCCTGTTTCTGCAGTGTGTGCATCACACGTTGGAAGATGCCGGCTATACGCGTGAATCGCTAAAGTCCTATCGGGCCAACGGGATCGAGGGGAATGTCGGTGTTTTCGTCGGAGTCATGTACGAGGAGTACCAACTGTACGGCGCGCAGGCTCAGGCGCTTGGCCGGCCGGCAGTGTTGGGCGGCAGCCCGTCATCGATTGCCAATCGAGTGTCGTACTTCTGTAATTTCCGCGGTCCAAGCATGGCGGTGGATACGATGTGCTCCAGCTCGCTCACGGCAATTCACTTGGCGTGCCAGAGTATTAGAACGCGGGGTTGCGAGGCCGCAATTGCCGGCGGCGTGAACGTATCGATTCATCCGAACAAGTATTTGACCTTGGCGCAAGGACAGTTTGCGTCGAGCATCGGGCGTTGCGAGAGCTTTGGGAAAGGCGGCGATGGCTATGTGCCGGGGGAAGGAGTGGGAGCAGTCTTCCTGAAACCGTTGAGCAGGTCCTCGAGATTGGCGTTCTCATTGACGTCCCCCCAAGAGGAAATTCGCACAACGATGCCTTCATCTTTTTTTGAACAATTCGTCAACCCGATCCCGAAAAGCGACAGCGCGCCGCCGCAGGCAATCAACACTGCCCGGTGTGCCGTCGACAATGAGCGAACCAATCAGACCCTCCGGTTTGGTGTGTGGCGCGTCATGACACTCCTACGTCATAATAT